>Ga0187876_1002541_pt1 | contig 13403 bp, 17 predicted proteins | sample June2016WEW_17_4_FD_133000 | JGI IMG/M metagenome (GOLD analysis project Ga0187876, IMG submission 133000) | Peatland microbial communities from SPRUCE experiment site at the Marcell Experimental Forest, Minnesota, USA - June2016WEW_17_40 | ecosystem: Environmental > Terrestrial > Soil >... | reverse complement strand
GTATTATTCAAAATTCGACACGGCGCTTGTGGCAGAACTAGGTTAGCCGTGGGAGCAACCCATTGGTGGATTTGTCGGTAGCTGAAGGCAAACTGACGTTGCACGTCCGAGGCGCTGACAAGCTCTGGGCTTTCAAGAGCAGCCTCGAAATACCGCTTGCCCACATCGCTGGCGTCCGGGCAGAACCGGAGACCGCACGCGGCTGGTATCACGGGATCAGGATGCCGGGAACCATATTCGGATTGCGGGAGTTGTCCAACGAATGTGGGAAAGGGGTGCTCCGACTATAATGATCAAGCTGCTGCAAGCAGACCATGGTTTTTTTGGTCGTGCTCGTATTCAGTGGGAGCGCCGTTATGAGTACCCTGCGGCTCATTGTTTTCCTCTTCGTTTTGTTTGTGGTGGCCGGACTTGTGTTGTCATGTGGGGCGAGTTCACAGCATCAACTTCAATCCATCACTCTATCTCCCGAAAGCGCGGACCCAAAAGATTACCCCAATGGGCAAGTACAATTCATTGCCACAGGCCATTACATGACAGCGCCCGCTACAGTCACGCCGATGACTGCGAACTGGGGCACTTGTTCCCCCCCAGTCGAGCCCACCAGCGCAGTAACGGTCACCAGCACAGGTCTCGCCCAATGCGCAAACGGAGCGGTAGGCACGTATACGGTCTGGGCAAACGACCCCTTATCTTCGTCAGGCGTTTATAGCTGCCCAGCAAGCACTGCATGTGGTGGAGGATGCACTGTCGAGGCTACTGCGCAACTGACGTGCCCCTAAGAATTCAGGTCGCATAAGATTCTATCGAGTGATTCGTCCGCCTCGCCTCAGAAGGTATACTGGGCGGACTAGCAAGGTCGAGCCAAAACAGGGGGCGAAAGGTCGCCAAAAATAGGAGCTAAGAACGACCCCTTGCTGACCACCGAGGCTAAAAGCCGATTTCCGCTTGAGTTCGCCCGGCAAATTGCGGCGTTGGCTGGATTGGCGTTTATGCCCTCGATCCGGGTCGATTTGTGAAACGGCGGTTTATTAGGTTCGCAAAGTGGTTTGCAACAGTTGACTTCCGGTTTACCCATCATCCAGAACACAGATCAGCGAAGCAGTGAGTGGAGCAAAAACCTGTGCCGTCAGTTTGATTCTCGATGTGTTATCGCTACAAATGGAGATGAAGCGCGAAAGTTTTGTTGCACTCGCAGTTGTCACCCTATTCGTATTCGTCGCAAGCTCGATTTGGTACAGTCCCCTCCTGTTTGGACGGCTGTTTCTCGAGTTAAGTGGAGCTACCGCGAGTGCTCATCCAAGCCCGGTGAAGACCCTGTTTGAACTTCTTCGTACTTTCGTCCTAGCCTTCGTGATTGCACATCTCGTGCTCCGTCTTAATGTCGCAGGCTGGAAACAGGCTGTGGGATTGGGTCTGTGGCTATGGGTCGGTTTTCCCGTCATCTTGCTAACCGGGTCCATTCTCTGGCAGAACGTGCCGTGGCAACTCGCAGCCGTACATTCGGGTGACTGGCTCATCAAGCTGATCTCGATCCCTGTGGGCATAGCAGTTTGGCCCCAAAGAGCGTCCGCGTAGCATCACTGAGATCGTCAATTTGGCAGCGTTCTCCTACCAACTCCTACTTTAGTCGCTCATCCAACCGAACAGTGACGGTCTCGCCCACTTCCTTATCGATGATTCGCCTGATTTCCGCCTTTATCGGCAACATATGTGTCCCATCACCCATCGCCATGAACGAACTTCGGAATGGGCGACCGTCGATACTGCCCTTGACCTTAACAAGTCCGCGAGTTCCAAAGAATTTGACGGACTCAGGCCAGACCACATAAGTCCATCCGCCCTTCTTCGGACTCTTCTGCAACTTGGCCGTAAACGTAGTTCTCATGAGGCAAATATTTTACCGGATTGACGCAACGCGCAGTTTTGCTCACCGTGCCCACAACCCGGTGTTTCGTTGACGGATTGTCGGCATAACCGGAGGTCACCCGAGCGGCCACCGAGTAGTGAATCGCGTCAATTGGTGTTAAATCTCTATTAAACTCATTGACCCGGACGGGAAGTGGCCAATTCTCAATGAGTGCACTCGCTCGAATTTCGGACAGTTGGCCCTTCGACGGTCGTCGCGACCAGTTAACCGTATCGCAATCGCTCACTCTGATCAGTTTCCGACTCCTTCTCGGTTCGCAATGTCCCTAACAACATTCCGATCTCCGGAGCGGGCTTCATCCCAGTTATGTCCGGATAGTTCGGGAAAATCGCGTGGAGTAAAGCCTCGCTTTCCTCGACACTAAAGTCGGCATCGGGCAACCGAACCGCCTGCCTCGCAGAGATGCATGGCATGTTAATCGTCATTCTCCTCGCGCACCGTCTCGCGCTTGTCATCCAACTGCTGGTCCCACCTGTGGAGCATCTGTTCCCCACACTTCTTGCATGTGGACGGACGGGTAGCATTGATGTTGACTTCTTTGTATCCGCATCCAACGCAGATGTGTTCCATACGGCTCCCTTTCGTTTCTCGCACGTGCCGCCTTCGCCCCGGCAAACGGGGAGTTCACATTGCACATCCCTGTGGTGCCTGTCATCGTGCCGTTGGTGACCGTGCTACCCAAAAGCGAGCCCCCGGAGTTCTAGAGTGAAGTAGGGTATCGCTCTTTCTTTTGGAAGCCTTGCGTCAGGAGAAGGTCGGGATTAGCCGTGATTTCGGGCGTCAGCTTGGCGATCTTCCAGCCGCTCTTATATGATGTCGCCTGTTTGACCCGAGCTTCACTGTACCGACCCCAAGCCATTAGCTTCAGGAGCACGCCATCCGACATCAGGCGGTAAGTGACTTCGCAGTACTCTCCGGAATTCGTACTGTGGCGGACATAATCCGCTAGGGGTTCGCCATGAAGGTTGAGTTTAGTCATAACGATGCCGAGCAGAGCTAGGCAGCAATCGACCCCGGTTGAACAGTCAATGGTCCAGCAGATCGCTCCTCCAGAAGAAGCCGGCGGAGAGAACGCAGATCATTAAGGACCCGGCGGCTTTGTTCATGTGGATCGCGAGTTTCTCCAGGTTATACAGAGCGAGCCGCAATGCCTCCTGGCGCCGTGAATCCTTCCAACCCGATTCCCTCAGGAACGTCCGCTTCGATGTCTCGCTTTGCCTCTACGACCGCCTCGGTCAACAATCCGACGAACTCATGAGCGCTCTCGATGCTGTCAAAGGTGGTCTCAATTCCGTGCTTCATGGCGGTTCCCCTTCTGTTTTTCGGCCAGTCTTTCAGTGAATGAGCCAAGCGGGGCCGCAACAATGCCTAAAACCAGTCCGGCCAGCCAACCAATTGCGATACAAAAGCTACCGATTATGACTGCGGACATGAGCACAACGACAACGGACTCCAGTGCGTCCAATACGTCTGTCCAGCTGAGCGTGGCGCTGGTCGCCATGATGCAGGCTCCCAAGAAAAACCCGCCGACACCACCGAGTGATGCGCCGATGCGCGCAGACTTCATTATCCACTCACCGTAAGTGGCCATAGTCGCCACTCCTCTAGCCGCAACAACACTGAGAGAATAATTACCAGTTGATTTGCCGGTCATAGCAAACCTCCTTCACGGAAGTAAGCAGGGGTCATGGTCGATCATTCAGCTACGAGCGTGGCGGCCCTCCATCTGCCAGGCCCCAAAATACGACTCGTCACCGACAATACAATTACCAGATGAGCCGACGTTCAAAGCTCTCGCCTCAGGGGGTGTGCACACCGTGGTGGGACCTGCTCTTCGGTGAAGCGGGATGTTCTAACACCTCACACGAATGAGCGGGTAATGTCAGTGACGTGGCTCACATCTGTTCCGGGACTGAGCCTCAGGCTGTCAGTTGAAGCTGCGGAACGGGCGGCGGCGAAGACTGCGGAGCTGTTTCGAGGGCTTCGAGCCATGAACGGATGGCCACGCGAAGGGGCGCGACCACAACGCCGGCAAAGACCTCTGGATACTTGTCCAGGCGGCGCAGGGCAGATCGCAGCAGGGAAATGGTCCCCGCGCAGTTACCGCGCTGAAAATGGTGGAACGCAGCAGCGACCTGGATCAGCCCCTGCAGGAAAGTTTTCTCCGGCTCTTGCGACGCGAGCCACACTGATTCCCAATGTTCGTGGGCTTCAAAGAACGCGCCGGAATGGAAGCAGCGCAGACCTTCGAATAGGTCTCCCTGAGTCCAATCGAGTGGCGTACGCGGAAGCATGAAGCGGTGTAGGGTCGCGTCGAATCTTACCAAAACTGAGTGCGCCAGGCCTGCGGCGCGATGCCGGAGCCCCGGTTGTGGCCACCCCAGGTTGGTGTTGGTACGCCCAGCGTCTTTGCACTTCGCAAGGACGGACCTGTCGTCGTCAGCCCTTACGGTTCCTATTGGTGGAAGCCATCGGCTCTGATTGCACTCCTCGGTCATATTAAGAAGGCCGATAGCAAGTTTCAGCGTTATCGTCTACTATTTCGCGATCATTTGGGTATCGACTGGGAGAAGGGTCGCCATCGCAGACCTCGAACAACTAAACCTGACGCGCAACGATCTCACCCACTCAATCGACATTATGAGTTTCAATGTGAAGAGAGATGAGAAGCACGCTGAACGGTTTCCGATCGGACTTTTCACAGACGATCTCTGGAAGGGGCTTGATATCGAGCGGATTCGGGTAGACAGAGCAAAGCTCGAACTTGCGATCAGGTTGGTAAGGGACTTTTGCACATGGCTCGATGGCATTCGCTGTCGATTTCCGCAGTACGTCCGAGCTATCAAAGCTGGAGAACCATGGCCACCAATCGAGCGATAGGGTGCCGCAGGAGCCGAGCGCTATTTTTCCCCGCCTAAAAACCTAAACCGAACGGTGCTCCGAAGTCTCCTCCTCGGCCGGTTTCTCTTGCGGCTGGTCTGCGCCTCTCGTGACGACGATCAGGCCGTCGCTGTACCGTCTCCAGATCACGCCGCCATTCATGGTTGCCGTGATGACATCCCAGTGGTCGCTGCTGCTGTCGGGATTCATCACGCGCCCCCGACCTTGCTTCTGCCCGCGCTACCGGCAATTGCTCTTGCCCTCCACTGATCCACGTCAGCGGCGTCAGCCTCCAAATAGACGCCTGTTGAACCGATTTTTTGATGCCTTAATTGTTTTTGAACAACAGGCAGCGACGCGCCCGCGTCGAGCAGGTGGTGCGCGATGGAGTGGCGCAGGCTGTGGATTCCCTGCCGTGGCCGTAGCTCGATGTCCGCCTTTTGCGCCGCCCTGTGGAACAGCGCGCTCGCCCACTGCCGGCTGAACGCGCAAGGGAGTTGCCTTCAGCCTGCCTCTCGTGACCTCCGGGGCTGCAGCGACGGTCGGACGAACGCATGGACTTGGATCAGAAGAATTGATCGCCCAGACTCCGCTCGCCCTGATGTAACCCGCGAGCAATCAGTAAAAAATGCTCTGAAGGACGTTCGCGAAATTCGCCACGTCCAAGGTACCAAGTCCGGCCGCGGGATTGTACCCATCGCTGCCGTAGTAGAACCAGTTGTCGCCATACTGAACTGCATGCAGCGGCGGCGCGTGACCATAAGCTTTGCCACTGAGAGCGAGATCGTAAAGCGGGAAGTTCAGCAGACCGAGCCTGCTCTGCAGATATTGTCCCAACAGAGCAGAGACGCCATTGAGCTGCGGCGCCACGAAACTCGTGCCGCCATAGCCGGATAGAATCGTGAAACCGATCACGTTCGAAGTGTAGTAAATCACGTATCCAGTGTAGGGATCGGCATCGAAGGAGACATCCGGAACGTTGCGGCCCGCAAACTGAGATGGCAGCACGTAGTGCGTTCCAAGACCAAGGGATTTGAACGCGGAGCCACCTTGCCAATACTGGCCGGGCTGGCTGAGCTGGATCCCAGGCAGGGTGGCCTGATATGACGGAGTGCCAAAGATTACGCTGACTCCTCCCCCACCCCCGGCAGCGAAGATTCCACAAGAAATCGGATTCAATCCAAGGAAATTGCAGAAATCATCAAAATAATCCCACCCCCATACCCTTTCGTGGGGAATATCGATGTTATAAAACGGTGGCGTGCATTCGCTATTCAAGCACAATTGGAGGTGAGCCGGCGTCGTTGTCCCACCTCCTGCGGTAATTGCTGTGTCGCTTGCGGGATTGTCCACACTTAGCGTCGCGCTACAACTGGTAGGTACCGCCGGTGAATACGGTCCGTAGCAACCCAAATCGTTGTTGACGTCATAGGCCCCGCCATCTCCCGCGGCTGCAAATACTGTTTGTCCTTGGATTGCGGCGCGCAGCAATTGTTCGTGGACAGCCACGATATTGCTCACAGTTTTGCCTGTAAGCGGATCGGTCACTGGGGCGTTCTGCAGATTATCAAACCACTCCCACGTGCCCCAGCTCGTCGACAGGGTCTCGGCCACGTTGGCTTCGACCGCTGCCGCAAAGAGGTCGAGAAAACCTTGATTGGTGTTGGGTGCCTGGTAGACGATGATCTTCGCTCCCGGAGCGATTCCACCCGATTGTTCGACGTCGAGCGTAGTCTCACCGGAGCCGGATTCGTCACTAGGCGCGCCAGGCCCGCCATCAATGTTGACGACATGGATCCGGTTTGAAGCAACCTTCAGTCCCAGTGCGTTCCAGTACTTAAAGGCATCTTTCGGCCTGAAGCTTGCCAGGGTCATGATCCCGAGGGTGCGCCCGCTTCCCGACACACCGGAGTTGTACAGCGGCTGCACGTCGTAGCGTTTGACGAAGTCAAGCACCGTGTATTCACCAGGCTGATCTCCGGTGCTCGCCGATTGCACATTCGTTGGCGCGAGCTTCATCCGGTCGGAAACACTTCGAAAATGAGGACGATAGCGTGGACGGTTGTCGAGACCAGCAACACCCGACACTAATCCCGCAATCTCGGCTGGAATCTTGCCGCGAGTCAACGGTGCGTAAAAGGTATACCCGGATGCATTGTTGTGCGCAGGGACTTGGTACTTGTGCAGACTCACGCTAAAGGCGCGCTCCACATTGGCTGCCGGTCCGGTCACCTTGAGGGTCATCGCCGTGGTCCGTTGGGCCGTTAGCCCATATTTGGCGAGGCCCGCGATTACCTGGGCGACTTCGGCATCACTAGGCCCAAACCGCGCCACGAATTCCTCCGCGGTCAAGAAATGATGAAACTGCGGGTCGCCAGGTGTATGGAGCGCCTTGAGAAGCTCGTCCGCCTGGCTCAAGTGACGCAGCTTCAGCGCGAGAGTGATCGAGATTGACGCTGTAGTCGGTTGTGTGGTGAGAGCGCCTTGATCGATTGCCTTAGGGGTTGCTGCGGTCGGGTAGGGCGATGCGACATGCTCTACAGTGTTCGCGATCCCGCTCCCAGACATACCCACAGCCAAGAGCAAAATCAACAGTCCAGTCTTTGGAGCTTTCATGGAATCTCCTTTCTGAAGGCAAAAATGAGGGGGCAGCTAGATGGCGTTTATGGCACTTTACTCGTTCGGAAGTGCAATGCAATTACCCACGTGGATTAGCCCCGTCCAAAGAACCCTGGAGCACGCCGTAGTTGTCCGAAATGATTAGGTCAAATGAAAGCATTCTGGACTCCGAAAACGCACGAAAATTTAGGCGATGCTACGACGCTGAAAATCATGGGTCCTCCAGCGGAAACGAAGAACCCGATTGAAATCCAAGTAGTCCCGTGCAGCCTGCGCTATTTTCCGTACCGTGAGAATATCGCTGCAGGCTGGCCTGCGGGGCCACGAAAGCTGGGGACTACTAACAGGTCTCGCCCCTGGCTCAGCGACGCTTCCGGTCGTCGACGATTTCAATTTCTCCGCGGGCGACCATTCCTAGGTCGGCACTGAACAATGCTTGCTGGTCGGTAACGCGGATCCGCGGCTTCGCTGGGCTCGGGATGAAGCTGCTGGCGTACTTCGAGTCGCTCCTTTTCTCGTCGATATAAGCGTCGAGCGTAAGAGTCCTGTTCGTGTCGTCGGTGGCCCGGATCGCCGGTTCAGAGCGGGGAGGCCAAACGATAGTGGTGCGCGACCTCACGTCGTCCGACAATGCGCTCGCGGTGTACACACCATTCCTAGTCAGCGCATTGGCGACCTCACGCTCAATGATTCTTATTGCGCTCGGTCCCGTCTCCCAAATTTCCTCGTCCATAGAAGCCTCCTGTGCGGCTAAGTTAGCTCGAAGCAGAGCGGGCGAAGCGTTCCAAACCGGGTTACCACCTAGCCTACTCACTGCCTTCGTGCAGCTTGTGCAGTTTTTTGTGGTTTTGAGGGTTCGTGGTACACGCAGCGGTACACAGAGTCGGCGCGACAGGTCGTAAGTCGCTGACAGCACTGACTACGTCGCAAGATTGAGAATCTTCCGTCTTAACCCCTAGACGATAGCGCCATGCGGAGAGCTTCGATTATAGCAAAGCTGAGGCTGCCAATTTCTTCGCGGAAACTCTGTTTCCACAGCCTCGACAGGCTTATACTGACGTTAACTCTTACAACCTAGTTCCAGCGTCCTCTTAGAGGTTGCGGGCAAGGTGTATGTGGGTTCGGGGAGCAGTTCAATTCATTCCTAAATTTAGGTATCTGTAAGGAGTATCCGAATATGGCGAGAGCAAAATCTACCTCAGGCGGCAAGTCGAGTCGTACGAGTAAAGAGCAAACCGGCGTCAACAATGCGGCCGGCATTCCCGATGTAAATGCGGTCGCAGCACCGGAAACGGCACCCACTGACGTCAGGCCAGAAACCAAAATCACTCCGGAACCTAAGAAGTTTGAAGTCCGAAAGACAGAACCCCGTAAGAATGTGGTTCCCATCAACCTTGAAGACGAGATCCGCCGCCGCGCCTATGAACTTTACCAGCAGCGCGGATCCGGATCGGGCAGCGAGGCCGAGGACTGGCTCACCGCGGAACGCGAAGTAATGCAGCGCTACCATCAGCAGAGCGCTTAGTTGCGACTCGAGTTTACCGATGGAAGAGGCGGTGGGACTGTGGCCGCTGCCTCGGCTTGGGTTTTTGCTCCACTCCTCGATTTGACCAGGTTTGGCGAGGTCTGATTTTTCGTGCGGCAGCCGCTCGCTGTCGGCCTGCTGGTCTTTGCCAGGAACTGAGGCGGCGCTTTCCCCAGTCCTGGGCGGTTGCCTGATAGGGGCATTTCTGAAAAAATAGGCCGGGGTTCCCGCACATGGCGGAAATAGGTAGTTTCGCACTTCTCCTCGCTTTGGCGCTGAGCGTTTACTCGTTCCTCGCCGGGATGATCGCGTTGGCTTTCCAGAAGCGGACTTCCTCGCAACTGGTGGGAGTAACCGCCGGTACCTCAGGCATCGCGGCTTCCGGAGAAGAAAGTTCGCTGATCACAACCCTCCGGCAAGCTTCGGAGCGTATCGGCGAGACCGCCCGTCGTGCTGGCATCGCCACCTTCGCCGCAGTCCTTCTCGCATCCGTGGTTCTGGTTATCTGCGCCTTCCGCGACGATTTCTCCATCGCCTACATTCTTCACCACAGCAACCGCGATCTGCCCGGTCCTTATAAGTTTGCTGTGCTGTGGTCTGGCCAGGAAGGTTCATTGCTGTTCTGGTCGCTGCTGTTGGCAGCCTACGGATTCGTCTTGCGCCTGCGCTACAAGACTGATCCACGGCTCTTCGCCTACGCTTCGATGGTTCTATCCGGCGTGCAGATTTTCTTTCTCTTGCTGCTCAATTTCGCGGCGCATCCTTTCGCTATCGTGCAGGGTACAATTCCCGCCGACGGCAATGGCTTGAATCCGCTGCTCCAGTATCCCGAGATGGTAATCCATCCACCCATGCTGTATCTGGGCTACGTCGGCTTCACTATCCCCTTCGCCTTCGCGCTGGGCGCGCTGATCATGAAGTATCCCGGCGAGAAATGGATCAACATCACGCGCCGCTGGACCATGGTCACGTGGGCCTTCCTCACCTGCGGAGTTTTTCTCGGCGCCCATTGGGCCTACTCTGTGCTGGGCTGGGGCGGATATTGGGGATGGGACCCTGTCGAGAACGCCTCGCTCATGCCCTGGCTCACCGGCACCGCCTTCCTGCACTCGGTGATGATGCAGGAAAAGCGCGGCATGCTGAAAATGTGGAACATGTGGCTGGTCTTCGCCACATTCTGGTTAGCCATCCTCGGAACTTTTCTCACACGCAGCGGAATCATCAGTTCGGTGCATGCCTTCGCGCAATCGTCCATTGGAGACTGGTTCGCCTGGTTCCTCGCCCTCACGCTGATCGTCTTCGTCTTTTTCTTTTTCAAGAACAAGTCTCACCTGCGCAGCGAGCACAAGCTCGAGTCCTTGGTCTCCCGCGAATCCAGTTTCCTGTTCAACAATCTGCTTTTCGTTTTGCTCTGCTTCACCGTGCTCTGGGGCACCTGGTTCCCGAAGATTTCCGAGCTGGTGCAGGGCAACAAAGTGACAGTAGGCGCACCGTTCTACAATCGCGTTGCCATCCCTGTGGCCTTGCTGCTCCTGATCCTTACTGCCGTAGGCCCGCTGTTGGCTTGGCGCAAGACATCCCTCGAAAGTCTCAAACGCAACTTCATGTGGCCGACCGTCGGCGCCGTCGCGGTCGCAGTTTTCCTGTTGATCACACCGCAAAATTGGGGATCGCCTTTCGGCCTCAAACCCTGGCAGGATATTTCGTACTTCTATTCGCTGATGGCCATCGCACTCTCGGTGCTGGTGACCCTCACCGTGGCCAGCGAGTTCTACCGTGGCGGCCGCGTCATTTCCAAGCACACCGGGCAAGGTATGTTCGCTTCCATGGTGCAACTGACGCACCGTAACACGCGCCGCTATGGCGGATACATCGTCCACTTCGGTGTCGTGGTCGTCATCATCGGCTTCGCTGGAGCGGCCTTCAATCAGGACAAAGAAATGGAGATGGGTTACGGCGACAAAATGACCATTGGTCCCTACACCCTGATCTGCCGCTCCTACACTGACGATGACGCCCCCAACTATGCCAGTGAGTGGGCGGTGCTCGACGTTTACAAAGGCGGCAAGCAGATCGACACCATGACTCCGGTGCGACGCTTTTACAAGGCCAGCCGTCAGACCTCAACCATGCCAGACATTCGTTCCACTCTGAATGAAGATCTTTATCTTGTTTTCGAGGGACTGAATCAGGATAACGGTCACCCCATTCTCAAAGCGCATTTGAACGCGCTGGTGATGTGGATCTGGATGGGTGTCTGGATCATGCTGATTGGAACGGTTCTCGCGCTGATTCCGAACGCACCAGCGCCGGTGCGCGTTCCCGCCCCCGCCCGCCTTGAGACCGCCCGCACGGCTCCCGTGGTGACAGGAGATTGATGTCTATCCGTCGGAATTTACTCTCGAAGCGTGGCGCCCGAAGTGGCAAGGCCGTCCAGGCCGTGGTGGTGTCCGCTGTCGTTTTCGTATTGCTCGGCGCCGGCGACCCGGCCACCCGCTTCTCCGAAATCGGCCACCAAATGATGTGCATCTGCGGGTGCAATCAGATTCTTCTGGAATGCAATCACGTGGGCTGCCCCGCCTCCGACGGCATGCGCAACGAACTCATGGCATCGCTCACCCGCGGAGATAGCGACAGCCTGGTCGAACAAGGCTTCGTCCAAAAATACGGACCCACGGTGCTAGCTGCTCCAACCACGAAAGGTTTCGACCGCGCTGCATATATCATGCCGTTCGCGGCTCTGATTTTGGGCTTTGGTTTGATCGTACTCGTGATTCGCTCCTGGAAGAATCGCCCTGCTCCCGCCATCGCCGATGGCCTGAGTCCAGTTCGCGGCGCCGAGCTACAACAATTCCGCGACCAGGCCCGAAAGGAGACTGATCTATGACTTGGCTGCCCCTCTGCGTGATGCTCGCCGTCGCTTGTCTCTATTATGTTTTCTATCTTCCCGGAAGACTTTTTCTTGGTCCGGAGAAAACTCGCGCCGGTTATTTGCGCGAGCGCAGGGACGCGGTGTATGAAAACCTGCGCGATCTCAACTTCGAGTACAAAGCCGGCAAGGTGCCTGACGTTGACTACACTTCGCTGAAATCTTCTTTGCAGGACGAAGCCGCCACCATCCTGGCCGAGATCGACCGCCTGGAGAAAAACCCGGCGCCGGCATCCCGGAGAGCAAAAATCTGAAAGGAACGCAGATATTGAAATCGTCATCACACGTTATCGAGCGCGACGCGAGCATTCTTATCGTACTCGTCGTCCTATTCACCTCTTTCGCCACCGCTCAAACTCTCACTGGCACGGTGAAGAATTCCACCACCGGCAAGCCCTCCGCTGGAGACGAGGTCGTGATGTTTAAGCTAGGCCAGGGCATGGAAGAATCCGGGCGCACCAAGACGGACGCCAAGGGCCAGTTCAGTTTCAAGCTCGACGACGCGCAGGCGCCGCACCTGGTTCGCGCCATCCATCAAGATGTCACCTATCACCGCATGGCGCCTCCTGGAACCACGTCCGTAGCGATCGAAGTTTATGACGTCGCGAAAAAAGTTGACGGCATCGAGGTAGTCGCCGACATCATGCGCATCCAGGCGGCGCAAGGCCAGATTGCGGTGACCCGGGAATTCGGAGTGCAGAACACCTCCAATCCGCCGCGCACCCAGATGAATGAGCGCAATCTCGAGTTCTACGTTCCCGACGGTGCGCACGTCATCGACGATTCAGCCACGGCTACCACCGAAGGCGGCAATCCCGTGAAGTCCGCTCCCGTGCCCGAAGGCGAGAAAAATCGCTACTCGTTCATCTTCCCCCTGCGGCCGGGGTTGACGCGGTTCGAGGTGACCTACCAGCTTCCTTATAGCGGAAGCGCCAACCTTGATCCCAAGTCGGTTTATCCCTTGGAGCACTTCGTTGTCATGCTGCCGAAGGCGATGCAGTTCAACGCGGCCGCTAGTTCAGCCGGCTTCAAATTGATTAACTATCCGAACGAGCCCGACGCCAGCGTGCAAGTGGCTTCCAACACCAAGTCCGGCCAAAACCTTGCCTTCAAAATTTCCGGTGAAGGCACGCTGGAAACCGGCCAGGAGAATGGCGCCCAAGGCTCGGATGAAGGTGCCCAAAGTTCCGCGCCCGGCCCAGGAGCCGTCCAATCAAGTAATCGTCCCGGCGGAGGATTGGGTCCGCCGATTGACGCCCCCGATCCGCTGCAAAAGTACCGCTGGTGGATCCTTGGTGGCTTCACCGCGGTCCTGCTCATCGGCGGCGTCTACGTAGCCTCCCGGCAGCAGTCCGCTGCACGCGCTCTGAAGCGCCAAAAAGCTGGCTCTTCGATGACAACCGCCATGCAAGAAGAAGACGACTACGAGCCCGCGGAAGTCGGCATTTCGCAAACGACGCGCGCACCCGTTGCTGCGCGTCCAACTTCCATGCTGATGGAAGGAATCAAGGAAGAACTTT
>Ga0187876_1002537_pt1 | contig 13412 bp, 7 predicted proteins | sample June2016WEW_17_4_FD_133000 | JGI IMG/M metagenome (GOLD analysis project Ga0187876, IMG submission 133000) | Peatland microbial communities from SPRUCE experiment site at the Marcell Experimental Forest, Minnesota, USA - June2016WEW_17_40 | ecosystem: Environmental > Terrestrial > Soil > Wetlands... | reverse complement strand
TTCTTCGGCTTAACCTTCCTGTCCGGAGGGGTGACGGAGGTGGCCGGGTCAGGCACCCAGGACAACTATCCCTCGGGAACGAATTTCGTTTCCAACGGACAGCGCAATGCGACCGCCGAGGTACGGATAGACGGCGCCCTGATCAGTGCGCCGGAACAAGGCGAGGGCGGAAACTCAAATGTCTACTACGAACCGTTGGTCGAAGGAGTGCAGGAATTCAAAGTTCAGAACAACAGCTTTTCGGCGGAATTCGGTAACAACGGCGGCACCGTGGTCAACATGGTGCTGAAGAGCGGCACCAACGCCTTCCATGGCAGCGGCTGGTACTTCCTCCAGCGCTCGCAACTGGCCGCGCGTGATTTCTTCAATCCTGCTCCCAATCCCAAACCGGATAGCAAGCGCGACCAGGGAGGGTTTACCATCGGCGGCCCCATCCGAAAGAATCGCACCTTCTTCTTCGCCGATTTTGAAAAAGTGCGCAGCAATAGCGCGTTCAGCAGTCTCGCAACCGTACCAACTACCGCAGAGCGAAATGGGGATTTCTCGGCGACGGCTACCAATATTTACGACCCCACACTGCCTTTAGTCGCCTGTGCCTCCGGTTCCTGCAGGCCGCAGGTGCAGTACCAGGGCAACCCGAACATAATTCCCCCAGGCGAAATCGATCCTATCGGCAAGGGCATTCTCAATCTTTATCCGCAACCCAATTTGCCGGGCGAATTTGATAACTACATTTTTAGCGGCACGGCGGATGCCCCGGATTATCAGTTCGATATCAAAGTTGATCACCAGATCAATGACCGGAACCACATCAGCGGACGCTACAGCCGCGGTTCGTCGAATTACTACACTCCCATGATTTTCGGCGACAGCTTCGACAATAACGGATCGGGAGATGGTTTCGCGGGCAGCCCCACGCTGGCACAGAATGGTTCGATCGAATATTCAAGGACGGTGAATTCCCGCATCGTGTGGACGAGCCACTTCGCGATTGACCGGGTACACGAACTAGGGACCTCATCGATTCCTTCGATTTCCAGCTTCAATGCTACGTTGCCTTCTGGTTTCTCCCTGCCAGCCGTGTTGCAGCAGGCCAACGGGATAGATCGGATGCCGGCGTTTTACATGTCCTCTGGCGGTCAAACTGCGCCCTGGACCGACCTTTACGATCAATGCTGCATCAACACCACCTTCGCACATACGCTCTACAGTTATTCTTCTCAGGTCGTGATCTCGAGAGGCTCGCACCTGATGAAGTTTGGCGGCGAGCAGAGACTCTTCTATAACAACTTCTTTCAGCCCTCGGATCCGACCGGCGTCTTCAACTTTACCGACTACGTGACCTCCCCGACTCCGAACAGCGACGTGGACGCGAACGGCAATGCAACCGGAAATCCTTTTGCCAGCACCCTTTTTGGATACGCCGACAATATCAATCCCTTTCCTGCCGAGCCGACTGCGCTCCAAGTTTTGCCGTCAGTCGCGAATCGATCGGCGGAGACCGGCTTCTACTTCCAGGACGACTGGAAAGTTACTTCCAAACTCACGCTCAATCTTGGCCTGCGTTATGAATGGAGCACGCCCTATGACGAGCGCTACAACCGCATCCAGTTCAGCAATTTCACCGCGCCCACGGGAGTGAATTTGGATTTGACCGCAGCCCAGTCCGCCCTGAGTTCTTACGGCATCAATTTTCCTTCCTCCGAGCAATTAAACGGTACGACGGAGTTTCCCACCTCGAGCATGAGACACGTTCCCGTGTACCGTAACGATGTCGGTCCGCGATTGGGGTTTGCCTATACCTTCGATTCAAAAACTGTCGTGCGCGGCGGCGCTGGCATCTACTTCGGTATGAGCCCGGCCACGAATTTTCAATATCCCGGAACCGCTTTCAGCAAGACGGCCTCGATGTTCTTTACCAACGATAATTTTGCGACCCAGTCCGCCACGCTGGAAAATCCGTTTCCTGCCGGCTTCACCGGGCCGCAGGGCAAACAGTATGGCCAGTTTGCCGATTGGGGATACTCGAACAACAACGATCTTGGCACCACCGCGGCGCGCGATGCCGATCTCTACCAGTGGAATGTGGGAATCCAGCGCGAATTACCCAGCCAGATCGTCCTGGGCGTCGACTATTCCGCGAACCGCAGTACCCACCTGCCGTGGGCTGGCACCAACAACCGAGACTTCATGTCTTCGGCGTTGCTGGCCCAAATCTCGGCTGCCGTCACCCCCACCGATCCGACTTGCCAGGCCGATAGTTGCGTCACTAGCTTTCTCCAGAATCCGGTAACGAATCCGTTCCAGCCGATGTTCACCCAGCCGTGCACCCCTACCCCTACTTCTCCCTGCTTCAATGAGCCCGATTCGCTCTACAGCACTGGGCAAATCCCGTTGGGGTATCTGCTCAATCGTTACCCTCAGTTTACGGGAGATTTTGAAGGCCTGATGCTGGAGGAAGCGTCATCCTGGTACAACTCGATGCAGATCCGCTTCCAGAAGCGAACCACGCACCATGTCAGTTTCGAGGGCAACTACACCGTCTCCAAGTTGACCGATAATTCTTCCGCAGGCCGAAATAATTGGGTCGGATCGCTGGCGAACGGACTTCCGCAACAACTCGACCGGCTGAATTTGGAACATAGTATCAGCGCCAATGACGCACCCCAGCGCCTGGCGGGCGCGGTGGTTGTCACTTTGCCCGTGGGCCGCAATGAATGGATTGGCGGAGGTATGAATCGTGGACTCGATGCTGTCGTGGGAGGCTGGTCGATCGCCACCCTCGTCACGGAACAATCAGGTCAACCGATCGCGATCGGCATCAGCAATCCGCGGCTCGCCAATGGCTTCCAGCGTCCTAACGTCGTCTGTTCCCAACTCAAAACCGGTCTCAGCATGAAAGATGTTGCCACGAATTGGGAGGCGAACTCGGCAGCCGAAGGAAACGGGAACCCGCCGGTTGCCCCGTTTATCAATTCCAACTGCTTCGCCGATCCTGGCGATCAGAATCCGGGCAACGCTCCACGCTATTTTCCCGGCCTGCGAGTCAACGGCATCCATAACTTCGATATGAATCTTTACAAGTCATTCATACCGAAAGAGGGAATGACCATCGATCTCAGAGCCGAGGTTTTCAATCTGCTGAATCATCCGCGCTTTGCCCAGCCCGTTTCCGCCTTTGGAGATCCGGCTTTCGGCACGATTACTTCTGACGCGAATGGTTACTTACCCCGGTACTTCCAGTTCGGATTGAGATTCGAGTTCTAGAATCTAGCGTGTTTACTGCCCTGTATTGACACGCATGGAAGGCTTCTCACGGTTTTTCCTGGAAGCGCTGATAAAGCTCAGGCCGGAAAATTGTATCGATCGTTCCCGTAACCGCGACCGGGAAATCCTTTTCGAAAGGCACGCCTTCGATCCCGCCCACAGTCAAGTGAACCTTGTAACGGGCCGCGTGAGTATAGGTGTGCGTTACGGCCATCCCGTCGGTGCGGGTTCCATCGCCGAAGTCCCAGTGACAGGCGAGTGCGGGTACCTGATCTCCCGAAGCTTGCGCCGAAAAGGGCACGGGCTGGCCGACTTCCATCTTCTCGGGAATCTCCACCCTTACAACCGGAGTCGCTGCGGGAATGGAGGTGTCGAGGATTTTTACGATTCGGACGGACTGCGGAGCCAAGGTGAGAGAGAGAGAATTTACATTCTCAGCTATGGGCGCGCCCGTTGTGAAAACGTCGAGCACTTGATTATGACTCGTCCCTAGCCCAAGATCGAATAGCGTGAACTCATGCTTCCGTTCTTTTTCCGTCCAGTTGAAGACGGCCAAAATCGATTGGCGCTTGCTCTCTCGCAGCAGAAAGATGCTGGGCATTTCATCCTCGGGGGCGTAGCTCATCAGGTCCAGAGGCGTTGCGGCGCGCCCATATCGAGCCATGTTGAGGAGATCACGATTCTGGACCAGAGCCATCCGGTCGGCGTCCGCAAACAGAGTGGGCAGATCGTCGCCAATCTCATACAGGCCGCCAGAGATCGCTGATAGAGCAATTGAAACCTTTGCTTCTTCGAATGTTAGCGGCCGCTGTGCGCCATGATTCTGGCTTTCGGCAATGATCTGCCGGGATACCGTAAAAGCGTCGGGATCGGCGATGAAGAAATTCCGGTTCATGTAATAGCGGGATGCGATGCCGGGAGCCGCGTTGCGGCTGGCTTCGAACGAATGCCCCGTGTCGCACGAAATGCGGCCGATATCGACGATGCCGACCGGATTCAGCATTACACTACCGTCCTTGTCAAGAAGCACGCCGTCTCCGACCGCTTCGCGAATGGTCTGCAGTCCAATGCGCTGCGCTTCGAGCGCCGTAGTGTTGGGACGGTAGTAATAACCCTCAATGGCACTGTCGTCCATGAAATCGAGCTTGATGTAGCGAATCCCCCAATCCCTGGTCAGCGTTCGGTAGGTTTCACGCAAGTACTGCTGCGCTTCGGGATTTGTTGTATCGAGCACATAAAGTGGATCCAGATCGGTTTTGGTATCGGGAGCCTCGGTGACGAGGCCGGCATGGATCGGCTCTCCCTTGGCATTGTGCACCAACCAATCTTTGTGATTGGCATAAACCGACGAACGCTCGGCGACCTCGAATGGCGCAGTCCAGATCCCCGGGGTGAGGCCGAGTCCACGAACCTGGTCTTCGAGTTTCTTCACACCATGAGGGAATTTGTAGGAGACCGGCGAAGTATAGTCGCCGCGCGCGTACTGATAGCCTTCGTCGATATGAAAGAAGTTGAATCCGTCATCTCTCAGGTGTGCGGCGAGAAACTCCGCGTTGGTGAGAGCTGCGCCTTCCGTTATACCGAAGTAGTAAGCTGTCCAACTCCACCAGCCGATGGGCGTGGGTGCGCTCGTTCTTGAGTGATGAAGAGCGCGGATGACCTCGCCATAGGATTCGAGCTGAGCGTGATAGTCCGACGACAGGCTGGCCATGACCCGCTCAGAAGCCAGAGTTTGGCCTGAATCGAGCGGTAGGCTGAGTTCGATTTGGTCTCCCTTGGGCGAATTCTTAAGCGAATTCTGTTTGGCCAGTTCGGTGGTTCCTGTGGAATCGACCTCGTAGCCCGCAACCCCCCCCAGCTTGTCATCCACATGGAGATGCAGGATGGTGAGCCATCGTTCAGAGGTGAGCGCTCCCAGAAACAGGCTCTGGCGGCTCTGCCGGTTGTAGATAAGTTGGCTGCCCACGGCCAGATGGAGGCCTTCGTTGGCTTGCGCGAGATCGTGAACTTCCATGTTCGGCCGGTCTTCGCTGAAACTGTCGGACAGTACGCGATCCGAGGATGGCGGGCCGTCGAGGTTCACGAAAGGATCCACAGCTTCGAGGACACGGATGCTTTGCACGGTAGTCGGCGCAGCGGTGCTATTTCGAACTTGTACTTCGATCTCCGCGAATGCGGGCCGTGAGTGCAGGCGGATCCGACAGATCAAATCCGGATCGCCGGACCTGCCGCTGTGCGTCGCGGTAAGCTGCGGGCCGGCGTCTAGATCGTCGGCGAAAGACGTTTCTTTCACCTCATGATGCGGGTAACTGTCGGAAGAAATCCAGCGATGGTTGACCTGGGCCGCCACACGGGCGGTGATGGCAACGCGCTGATTTTCCTTGGACCGCAGGGTATAGGTGTCGCCCCGGCGATTGATCTCGACCGCGAGCTGCGCATTTTCAATCTTGCCCGAGGCTAGGGCGCCTGCCGGTGAACTTCGGGCTTCTGCAAACGCAAGAGAGGATGCAACTAGAAATCCGAGAATCAGACGGCTCAGCGCTTTAAGGTGCATGGATTTTAATCCTTCCACGGAATAATTCCTCGGCCCATCGAACTCCATTGCCGGCGCATGAAAGTGGACAATTCAGCACGGTCCCGAAAGGCTTCTGTGCCCCCCGCTTTGGTTACGGAGTACGCGGCTGCAATATTGGCGAAAGCCAAGCAATCTTCGAGTTTGCCCTCACGCAAGTAGAGATGCATGAAGCCTGCAGCGAAAGTGTCACCGGCGCCGACATCATCCACGAAGCTTACGCGAGGTGGTGCGAGGCTCCACTGCTCATCTCCGGCGCGACAAATGGCTGATCCCGAACCGCACTTGACCACTACGACCTTGGATAGTTCGGCAAGCCGATTGAGCGCTTGTGCAAGATCCGTCGTGCCTACAATCTTTTTCGCCTCACGTTCGTTCGGAAGGAACACGTCGACATATTTCAGAAGATCGTGCAGGTCCGATCCCCCCGGTCCCATCCGCCATTGATCTTCCGGATCGTCGTTTGTGTCAAGCGATGTGGTGAGACCGGCTTCCTTCGCCTGCCGAAACAAATTTAGGATCTGTGGCCGCAGAGCGCGGTGCAGAAAAAACGAGGAGAGATGCAGATGACGGGCTGCGAGAACGTAGTTCATGTCGATGTCGGAATACTGCATCTCAAACATGGTTCCTGGATACGTCAACATATACCGATGCCGAGTGTGAGGCAGCACGACCGTGAGCCCGGTAGATAACGTGGATCCTTGCTTCACGTGGGTGGTGTCAACCCCCACGGCGGAGAGCCGCTCTAGCGCCATTTTCCCAAGGGGATCGCTTCCAATCTTAGATACAAAGCCAACCTTTGTGCCCAGCACACACAAATTGTGCGCGAAAATCCCCGAGGAGCTTCCCAAGGTGAATGCCATGTCGCTGGCCAGTAGCTCTCTGTCTGGGGACAGGTGCTCAGGCAGACCGTAGAGGATTAGATCCAAGTTTAGCTCGCCAACAATGCAGACCTCGATCACTGAGTTTTCCTCTCGCCTTTGAAAATGCCAAAGCGTCCTTCGCTTAGGAATGAATGCTGGCCTTGTTCCCAGCAGTGCCGCAGTGCGTCGGCCGAGCGTTTTCGGGAGTCACGGCTCATACCAAAACACTGCGCCCTTCTCAATGGATGGCAGCTTGTAACTGATGCCAGCGTCGCCCACAGTGCCGGTCAGTGGCTGAACTTCTCCGAGAAACGGAAGAAAGAAACCATGGCCGTGGGTTGCGCCAGATATCGTGACTTGAACGTCAGTTTGAGGCGTCTGAACGGGGTTCACGCCACCTTGCAGCCCGGCAAAGTTCGCAAAAAAAACGTGAGGCTTGCCATCAACCCGAGCGATCGATGTAGCAGTCATAGCCGAGGCAACAACGCGAACTGGTGTCTCGGATTTCAAACTCTCCAAAAACTCGTGTTCGCGATCTACTGCCGCTTGGTCAATGCCCTTTTGCAGTGCCTCGTAGTAATCCCTTCCGGGGCATTTACTAAACTGTATAACATTTCGAGCCATGCCAAGCTGATTGGCATTCTCGCCTGTAATCACCAGCCTCTTACCGGCTTGCGCATATTTGAGGAGCAACGCTCTTTCGTCGTCGCTCATGACCCGCACATCAGGCAGGATCAACGTGGGCCCATGGAATTCTGGAAGTGTGCGCGGAGTGACAACCTCAAATTCCAAATGCTTCTGCATGAGAAGAATAAGGATTCCGCGGTAGGAAGGGATAAATTCGTGGGCATCATAGTTTCGTGTCTCGGGAGAAAAATAAACCCCGATGGGGGCGATGGGTGTCCGTGGACGGTAGAAAGTGTCTTCATGAGCTTTGATCCAGGTAAAGATTTTCTTCCGGGTCGCAGGATCGTTCGATCCCGCCATTGAATGTCCTGGAGCATCCCAGAAGTTTGATCCGGTCGTGATTTCTGAGACAGCCAGATTCATCATCGCCTGGCTCCGATCGACTTTCTCATCGCCATCCCAGGAGTAATTCAAGATCCACGTCGCCTTGCCCTGCGCGAAGGCGCGAAACGAATACATTCCTGCTTGATAATTGAACCAATCCAGCGCTGTTCTGGATGATGCCATGTGGTCGCCACTACCGAACTCATATTCATGAGCTATGGCGTCGACCGCCGGATACAAGCTGTAAACATCAGCTCCAACGCGAACTGCCTCTTCCTCAATGCCCGGATAGATTTCCGGAATCGTCTTAATCGAGGGATTCACGGCCTTAGCATTCGAATCGATTTCCTCCATGAAATCGGTAATCGTTTTAATTCTGAATTCGATCCACCTTCGGAAATTGGGCTGCGAGAAGTCTCCCAACTTGATGTCTTTCTTTGCATCAAGGCCGGTCTCTTTCCAGAAGGCTGCCACTGTGTGGTCGTCGAAGCTGGCCCAAGTATCCTCCCAGCCTTCGAAGTGTGTCATCCAGTAAGGAATGTCCACATAAATTCCATCGATCCCCGTGGCTGCAATCTGTCTCACCCGTTCCATGTAAGTCTTGCGCCAGGCTGGCGCATAAGGACTGACCCACACATCCTCATCCCCTTGGGCAATCCAGAAAGCGCTACCGCTCCCAAAGACCGCGGGTTCTCCGCTAAGCTTTTTCTGCAGCCAATCGGGATGATCTTTGGCCAGCGTATGCGGAGCTCTGTCGGCGTTTGCCGTAATGCACTCGGTCCCGGCGATATATACGAACGCCTTGTTGCCAACTGCATGGGCCTGCTGAGCAACGGCACGAATCGCGTTCAGCTTTTCTTCGGGACTGAGAAAGCTTTCATAGCGGCCAGGTATATCATTGTCCACTTCGATCCCGAAGACGCCGTCTTCCTGCGCCCTGCGGACAATCTCAATCGCGTTGGTATTCTGCAGCCCGTAGGCACCGATGCGCACATAGTTGGTCCAATTCTGCCCTTCCGAACCGGAGCTGGCTTGCAGAATTGCAGCTAACAGGACAATGGTTGCCAAACCAGCTAGAAGGGCAAATGAAAACTGCACAGACTTTCGTATCATTGCGGTTAATAACTTTTACTTTCGTAATGGTTCCTCTGTCAAGTGTAAAATGCTCTCAACCAACATGAGACCATGGCCATACGAGGCAGTTTGCAAGCGATGACAACAGTTCCACTACTTGGCTGTTTGGTGGCGGCCGTAGACAAACGAAAGCAGTCGCGGTAAAAAGGGAATGCCCAACAGAACTACTTGAGAGCAATGCTTGTCGAATAGACCTGTGCTGAACGAAGAGCGGCGCCGACATATTCTCGACATTCTGAGTCGCGACGGACGCGTTCTGGTCGTGGACCTGGCAAAACAGTTCCGCACATCCCAGGTCACCATCCGTAAAGATCTGGACATTCTTCAGGCTCACGGACGCATCCAGCGCAGTCACGGCGGAGCTTTGCCGGCTCGAGAGAGCGCACTGGATGATCCGACTCTGCGGGAGAAAGAAAAGCTGTATCGCAAGGAAAAACTTCAGATTGCGGCCGCGGCCGCCCGCATGGTGCAGGAAGGGCAGGTGGTGATCCTTGATTCCGGGACCACAACAACAGCCATTGCACGCGCGCTGCGTGAATTTGAAAACCTCACGATCATTACCAACGCCGTAAACATCGCCGCAGAACTGTCGGGCTCCTCCCTCGAGGTCATTCTGACCGGTGGTACTTTGAGGAAGAACTCATTCTCGCTTGTGGGGCCCGTGGCGGATGAGACATTGCGACGCCTGAATGCCGATATTCTTTTTCTCGGCGTGGATGGTTTCGACGTGCAACATGGATTAACCACGCCGAATCTACTTGAGGCCAAAGTCAACCGCGCCATGATGGATGTAGCAAGAGTTGTGGTAGTGGTGTGTGACTCCAGCAAGTTTGGCCGCCGCGCCTTATCTTCGATTGCCCCGCCCTCGGCAATCCACCACTTGATCACGGATCGGGGTATTCGCAAACCGGATTTGGCAGCACTGAGAAAATCCGGGATTCAGGTAACCGTGATCTAAATTCAATGCTGATCTGAATTCCACCGCTCACTCTACTTGCCTCGCGCGAGCGCCTTTGCGAAACTGCCCGAAGATTCGCTCCGCATTCTTGTGGTAGATCTTCTCCAACACTGGATCCGGAAGGTCCAGGCCATAAATCTTCCAACGACCTTGCCCGGGATACCCCCAGTAATCGAAATACTCATCTGCCGTTTCCAGCCAGCGGAAATGATTGCGGTACATGGCTTCGTCCATTCCGTTATCGGTGCCAAACATGATGCGGTTCTGATACTTGATGAAGAATTCGCGAGCACGACGGGGTTGACGGCCCAACTCGGCTTCACGCGCTCCGAACTCAACCATCACATTCGGAAGTGTGTCCAGCAGATGAGAAACATAGTCCAGGTTCTCAGGCCAATTTGCCATGTGAAGGGCGACAAAGGTCGTGTGCGGATGCTTCGCAAACATGAGATCTCGAGCCGCCAGGATGGACTCCTTCGATGGAAATTGTGGCCCATAAAAACTCCAGTCCGGATGCTCGGTGAGCTCTTCATATCTCTCATTGGTACTGTCCGGTGGATGGAAGAATGCTTCGGGATCGGTGGAGTGAATGGACACGGGAATGCCCAGTCTTCCGCATTCCTCCCAGATGGGATCAAGGCGCGGATCGTCAATTGCAATGAGTTTTCCTGACTTGTCGCGGACACTAAGACCAAGGTCCTTCAACTGTTTTAGACCTCGTGCTCCCCGCGCAACCGCGTCATCCAGTTGCGCCACCATTTCCTGGCTGAAGTTCGCATCGTCGATCTTTCTCCAATCAATCTGGGTGAAGACCATGAAGCGCCCCGGATATGGCTTGACCATTGTGTCGATCACCCGCTGCAGTCTGTCACCCCACATTCCGGTGAGGATCACTACCGTCTTGACGTTGGTCTTGTTCATGATCTCCACGACGCGCTGGGGCGGCATGGGATCGTCGATACCCATGGCATCGTTCACGTGATTGTGAACGTCGATTACGTAATACTTGGCCCGATCCACGGTGTGCGCTGGAGCATGCAGCATTGAAACGGGCTGAAAGTCCCTCAACAGAAGTGTTTTCTTCTCATCGGCACCGGCGGCGGATTTGTAGCCGATCTGACCTTGGGGTTGGTCTTGTCGGGGCGACGCGATCTGCGCCGGGGGCAGCGTCAAAATAGATAGAAAACAGCACGAGGAAATAAGTGTTTTGACGGACATCTAATTCCATCCTTATGCCTGCGGTGATTGTCTTAACAAGAAAACGACAGCAAAGGTAATCGTTCGCAATATACGTGAGTGTTCTGAATTTCGGCAACCAAACTCAGCGTGAACAATTCATCCCGTCGGACCGACTTTCCAGAACTACTCCTCGGGCAATAGAACACGTGACGTATTTGTGCACCCGAGCGTGGTCTTGTCTGGACGAGGTCAGTTTTGGTCAACGCGGATTCTGAATCTGCGCCCGATCTCGGATGGCTCCTGGCAGCGGTGGCCAGGTGATCTAGCTCGTAGTATAAAAATAATGCCCTAATCGTTGTCCATGCCCGAAGTGAAAGCTACTCGGCCGCACCGTCTAAGTTGCGTGCACTGTCGTGCTACGCATTGGCAATCGCCCTTGTATCAGCGGCGTTACTCTTGTCGCTTGTTCTGCAAGTTCCGTTCGGGAACCCTTTCTGGCTCTTCTTCCCCGTTGCGGTGATTGCGAGTACATGGTTCGGTGGAAGAGGCCCTGGCTGGGTCGCAGTCGTTTATCCGGAAATCGGCGCACCATTCGCGGCGTCGACTTATGGTAGGTCAGAACCCATTGGCGGACGCGTATCATTGTTGGTTTGCACGTATCCGGTGAAGGCATTGACAGCATCAAGGATTCATGGAGCATCAAGCCTCGTGATTTCTAGGCAGCCAGGTTAACCGTCTGCCTCTGGAGCGTAGAAAAAATGGAAACGAACCCGATTCTGTTTCGCGATCTGACTTACATATTTGTGGCTGCCGTAATCGGAGGGCTAGTGGCATGGCGCCTTCGTCTGCCTCTAATCTTAGGGTTCGTCTTAGGCGGGATCGTTATCAGCCCATTCACCCCTGGGCCGCACTTATCTGACTTGCACACCTTCGAGATTTTTGCAGAAGTCGGCGTCGTTCTGCTGATGTTTTCGACCGGAGTTGAGTTCTCAATTCCGGATCTGATGCGCGTGAAATGGGTTGCCCTGGTCGGTGCGCCCATCGGGATTTTATTCATCCTGGGTCTCGCAGTCGCAGTGTCAAAGGTCGCGGGATTCAGCATTAGAGAGGGCACTGTCATCGGAGCAACGGTTTCGGTTGCCAGCACAATGGTGCTGGTGCGACTGCTGAGCGACAGCGGAAAGATCACGACAACCTACGGCCGCGTGATGATCGGCATCACTCTCGTGGAGGATCTTGCCGTCATCTGCATGACGGTAGTTCTCCCTATTTTCAGCGGCTCCGGGGACGGCCTCTTCGCGAAGGCAGCATGGACTCTTGGTAAGGCTTTGGTGCTCCTGATTCCCCTGGTCTTTCTTGCGATAAAAGTAATCCCGCGCCTCCTCCGGCGAGTCAAGTTGACGTGTAACACGGAGCTTCTCCTGCTGGTCGCCATCGCAATCTGCCTCGGGACCGCTGCACTGGCGCAAGCAGTTGGATTCTCGGTCGCACTTGGCGCGTTCCTTGCCGGACTTTCCATCAGCGGTTTGCCGGATCTTCACGATGCGCATACTCAGCTTGTGCCCCTTCGCGATGCCTTCGTGGCGCTGTTCTTCGTTTCGCTCGGGACTCTGATTGATCCCAAGGTGCTCTTTCACAGCCTGCCGCTTCTCGGATTGATGCTTCTGCTCATCGTGGTCGGTAAATTTCTGGTCTGGACAATGATCGTGTGGATCTTCCGCTATCCGATCCGGACCGCAATTGCAGTGGCCGCGGGGCTGACGCAGATCGGCGAACTCTCGTTCGTGGTGATGCAAGCCGCGCGGTCGTCAGGAATGGTGGCCGAGAACGTCTTCAGCACTGTGATCGCCGCATCGTTGATTTCGATATTGCTGAACGTGTTCATCGTTCGCGGCACGTTCCGATGGCTAGGCCGAAAGTTTCCTGACCAAGGCGTGACTAACTCGGCGAATGGTGCATTTGTTCCCGCGGCGCAGTGAGCGACAGTTATATGGGACGGACTTGTTTGATTGTTGTCTCCCGACGAGTTGAGTCGCTCACCGGAATCGCGGAAGAGTTGGCCCATGCGGTGTCGCTTGCCAGAACAGAAGAGCCGATCGCTGCAGCATACCTAACGATGCGCGAGTCGCGAGGACATTCGAATAACACAAACACTAGTCCATCACCCGGCAGCCTATTTTTTCGCTTTGCTGTCTCTCGTCGCTCTGATGTTCGTAATCGAGCGGATGGGCTTGATCGCGTGGCTGGATCGTTGCAAAGACAATAGGCACGACAAAGCCGCAAACGAATATAGGAGGATTCACCGGTGAGTAGAGCAGCAGTAGCGAGAATCGCCCTACACTGCGTCTTGGCCTTCGGGATCGCACTTTCCTCGTGCGCAGCACAGGACAAATCCCCACTGGCGCAACAGGCAGATATGTTTGCGGAA
>Ga0187876_1002534_pt1 | contig 13426 bp, 13 predicted proteins | sample June2016WEW_17_4_FD_133000 | JGI IMG/M metagenome (GOLD analysis project Ga0187876, IMG submission 133000) | Peatland microbial communities from SPRUCE experiment site at the Marcell Experimental Forest, Minnesota, USA - June2016WEW_17_40 | ecosystem: Environmental > Terrestrial > Soil >... | reverse complement strand
GCAGCCGGTCTTATGCGCGTTTCTCGCCGCCGCCGTAATGAAGGTGCGACGCCCTGAATGCGACGAACAGCCTTCAAACCCCAAGCTGGCGAATAAGACCGTGAACCACGTCACGATGCTGGTCGGCGGCATGCCGACGCCACGCATTGAGCGAACAACCGGCCCCGACGGCGCTGACGTTCTCTTGAGCGCGACCAGCGCCCGCCTGAGGCTGGGATGCATCGGGATGCGCCGACCGCCGCGCTTTTTGGCGATGGCGTCGGAGACGGCAAGGGTATCGCCGACGCAGCCGCGTGCGTCGAGAACCATCGACCAGTCGAGCCGGGCGATCTCGCATGCGCGCAGGCCGGCCTTGGCCGACAGCAAGATGATGACGCGATCGCGTTTTGTTGTTTGACGCCCGGCTACGGCGCTCAGCATGCGACGTAGCATCGTAGGGGCGATGATCTTGGCTTGGCGGCCCGACATTGCAGATCTCCTTGGGTTGGAACGTTTCGGGAAAGGGAAGGTGAAGGAGCCAAGCGCGGGGCGTTGGCGCCGGTTGGTTTACTCTTCGGTGGCGCGCAGGATCGTCCGCGCGCGCGCGACGTCGCCGAAGGCTCTCCGCAAAAGAAAAAAGACCCGCCGCCGGGTCCCATGCTGTCTTTTGATGGTCGGGCTTGTCATCACAGGCGCGTCGTCGCGCTGCGCACGCAAACGCGGCGCTGCTATGCCGCCAGTCCCAGCAAGCCCGCCATGCGCTCGCCGAGAACCCACAGCGCTTTGTTGAGTTTCACGTCCTGATCGATGTTGTTGATGGCGCGCGTCGTCACCATGCGACCACGGCGCCAATCTCCGTGCTGGTCGATGGTCGCCGGCGCTCGCGCCGACAAGCCGCCGCGCATGACGTTCTCCTGAACGACATTCATTACCGTCCAAAGGTCGTCGGCGCGGTCGTCGGCCCGTCGCGGCGTGAGCAGCTGCGCCGGCTTGATGGGCGTCGCAACCTTGCCCTCGGCGTCGCCAAAGCGCAGGACATGCGCGCTTGCGGCCAGCGCGGCTTTTGCGTCGCTGCTGAGCGCGATGCGGCTCCAATCCCGCGGCGCGGCCAACACGTCTTCGGCCTGTTTTAGCACGCGATAGGTTCCGTCGATGACCTTTGTCAGCGCGTCGCCCGAGTGGCGAACCTTGATGGATTCCACGGTCGCGATTTGCGCCACCAGCGAGTTCAGGCAGCGGATGCGAAACAAGCCGGCCATCAGCTCGTACGCGGTCGTGCCGTCATTGGCGTTCTTCAAGATGATTTCGCAAACCGTGTCGCCGACTCGATATTGCCGCGCATTGTCGAGACGGCGAAGCCGGATCATGTGCCTCGTATAGTCGGTCTTGCTGGCGTCCCGCGACCCCGATTGCCTCGCGCCAACGGCGAACAAGCCCTCCTGCTCCAAGCCGCGCAAGACCTCGATGGTCGGGATGGCGCGAAAGCGTTCGGAGCGGCTGGCGTGCGGCCGCGCCGCGAAAATCGACGGGGCGGCGCGGCGCATCTCGTCTTCCGTAAGCGCGCGGGCGCTGTCATCAAACCGGGCGGTCTGGGGGGCGTAAACGGCGTCGCCAACCCGAGGCCGTCCGGTCGGCGGAGGACTCGGCTCGATGGCGGCGGGAATCGTCAGAGTCGCGCGGTCGTGAATATTCGTCATGGAACCCGTGGTTTTCGGCGGGTTCGTTATCTTCGCGTCCATGCTGGTTGCTCCTGATGGGCCCCGGCAAACCGGGGCACGGCTGCCGCCTCCTCAGGCTATAGGAATATGGCCCTATTGTCAAGCTCTGGTTTGGCAGAAAGTCGATAAACAGACGACAAAAGGCGCCAAACGAATCCGCGCCGTGGGCCGGTTTTCCGGGATTTTTGATGGGGTCGTCACAGTCCGCGCGTCTCGACCTCATTGGCGCCAGGCGGCCTGCTTCCGCCGATTCTAAGCTGGAAGAGGCGGCTGCGGGTTTCCGATGTCGTCCACCGCCATGGCGTGAGCCGGGCTTCCGACCATCTGGCGACGACAAGCGCGCGATTTCGCGATAACGCCGGCGCCAAATGCGACGCTCCCGGCGGCTCGGATTGACCGTGATGATGGTAGCGCGGACGCGACAGCCGGCTCGACTTATAAGACCACCGCCACAGCGCCAAGCGCGATAGAGATCGACATCTATGGCGCGATCATCCGGGTTCGTTTGGGCGTCGATCAAGCGTGGTTGCTTGCCTGTTAACGCGACGCAAATCACCATGCTTTTCGAGTGGCTTTTGGAGTGGTTTCTGGCCTCTGAAAAGCGCGTAAAAAAGCCGCCGCAAATCGCCGAAAATCCCTTGTACTGCTTGTATTTTTTGATGGATTGTGAGATAAAGAAACAGAGCGTTTCGTTTCGAAAAACCTCCTCCCGCGAAACAGCGGTGACTATGGACTTAGCGCTTGCTCTCGATCCAGAAAACGAGAGCGTCCGAGTGGCGATCCTGGCCAAACAATTCGCTCTTGGTCTGCAAGAAGTCGCCGACGAGGTCAGGACTTCTCCCGTCAATGACGATGCGTCCTCTTGGATGAAAACGGGCTCGCGCTTGAAACCAAAGCGCGCGATCGCGCCCTGACCTAACCAAAGCCTTATAGGCCTCCGCTTTCGGCAACCGTTCTCGGCATCCGCCGAGAATTAGCGGAGTTTCGTCCCTTTAGCCAAAGTTGGAGACGAACACGTTGAACTCAATCAACAACACTGCCTTGCTCGACGACGGCGTGTCGACGATCAACGAACTCGAAACCGATCTGCCGCTCGGCGCCTCCGAACGTCTCGAGACGCGGCTTAAAATCAACCAGATAAAAATATTCGAACGCTATCGCCGCGACCCGGGCGACCTTGGCCCATTGGCGAAGAGCATGTCCGAGTTCGGATTGTTGCAGTCGATTGTCGTCACCTCGCAGGACGAATTGATTGCTGGTTGGCGCCGCTTGCTCGCCGCGCGGTCGCTTGGCTGGACGGAGATTCCAGCCCGCGTGATCGACATAGATGCGCTGCTCGGCGAGCAGGCCGAGAACAACCTGCGCAAGGACTTCAACGTCTCCGAGCGCGTCGCCATCGGCCGGGAGCTTGAAGAGAGGATCGGAAGCCGGCAGGGACAAAGGACCGACAAGCAAATTCCGCGAGATCTCGCGGAAGCCGGAGTTCAGAAGGGCAAGGAAACCTGCGAAGTCGCCGCCAAGCACGCCGGATTTGGCAGCGCCGAGACCTATCGCCAAGCCAAGTTCATTAAGGCTAAGGGCGATGCGGAACTTATGGACCTGGTAGACGACGAGGAGTGCTCAATCGACCTCGCGGCGAAGATCGTGAAGCAGGGCGAGGATTATCAGACGCTCGTTATCGAAAAGGTGAAACAAGGCAAGTCCTCTGTCGATGCCATGCGCGCTGTTGATCTGGATTCGCGCCTGGAAAATATCGAGCGAATTTCAAAGGGAAACAAGCCGATGCTTACCGCCAGCCTTGGGCGCAAGTTCCCGATTATCTACGCCGATCCGCCCTGGCGTTACGAGAATTCGCCGGCAGGTCACAACGACCGCTCCATCGAGAAGCATTACCCAACCATGCCGCTCGACGAGATTTGCGCCCTCGGCGACGACGTGCGCGACCTCGCGGCCGATGACGCCATTCTTTACATCTGGGCCACTGTGGGCCTGCTCCGCGAGTGCCTATCGGTCATCGAGGCTTGGGGATTCGAATATAAGACGCATTTCGTGTGGGTCAAAGAGAGGACCGGCCAGGGTTGTTATGCGCTCAGTCAGCATGAATTGCTGCTAGTAGCGAAACGTGGCGAAATACCTCCGCCGCCGCCAAAGGCTCGCGTCTCATCTGTAATCATGGCGCCGCGCGGCGAACATAGCGAGAAGCCGCATGTGGTCTACGACATAATCGAAGCGCACTACCCGACGCTGGCGAAGATTGAGCTGTTTGCGCGCAACCGTCGCGACGGGTGGGAGGCGTGGGGAAATCAGTCGGGAGCGTGACGCGCGCTCGTGCGGCGCGACAATCAGGATGGGAATCATCCAGATTGACGCGCCACGCGCTCGTCTCCTAAACCGTGACGGCCGCCGCCGACGCTCGCGCCAATGTCGAGAAGCTGCTCGTCGACATGGCCACCGAGACCGAGCGCCGCCGCGATTGGTGGCGACCGACGGTCGAAGGCCGGCGCATCGGCCCAAAACTGCTTCGGTACCGAAGCAGTTTTGCCAGACGCCGCTCTCGGCGATGTGACAGCGCATCGGCTGAATCGATGGCCGCAGGCATCGCCAGCGATCAATGTTGATGTTGCGTGCCGGCTCGACACAAAACACAGCGAGTAAAATAGTGTCGCGGGCGCCCTCCGCACAGCAATTTTGACAGAGCAAAGAGTTCGCCCGGCTCGGGCGCCCGCGCCAAAACCCCGCACAGAGCCGACGCCGGGCAAGTGCAGCGACCTCGTCGATCATCGCTCAAGCAATCTCATCCCTTCGCTGTGCAACGCGAACGGACTCGATCCCTAGTGACCATCAAGGACCAAAACCCATGAAGAGCAATAAGAAAAATCCTCAAGCGACACGTCGTGTCGATGGCTCAAGAGGCGATGACACAAAGACCAGCGGTCCGCTCGACGATAAGTCAGCATCCGCGGTCAGCTCACAGGTAGTAACCGCGAGGGCGACGCCGATGCATGAGCAGGGCAGGCGTCGACTGTTACCGTTCTGGACCGAACGGCCCCATCGGGATTACGATCTCGTCCGGCTAATGCCGGCGACATTGGGCAAGCGCAAGAGGTTTGAGACTATCCCCGACGCCGAGGGCTATCGAGACGCCAACATTCGCGCCCTGGGCCGAGTTGGCGGCTTTCAAGACGTTGTTCAGTCAATGAAGTCGTGCAGCGCCGGCAAGCCTTGCGCAAACATCCTCTGCTCAGTTTGTGGACGTGGCTATCGACGATGGCTTGGCGGCCAAACGCTTTCTATGACCAAAGCAACGCATGTAGACGTTGTGACGATATTGATGCTCGAAGTCGCGGCCCAAGACCTGCCCGGTGTCGACCTCGACGCCCTACATGAGCGTTTACGCAAGAGGCTTAAGCGAGCCGGTATCACCGCCGCCATTGGCGGGACTGAACAAAATTACGACGCGGCGCGCGACGTCTGGATCGTCCACTTTCACCTGCTGGTGTTCGGCACAAATGACGACGCATACCGCCGGTTAGCCGAGATCGCGCGGAAGGATGGAATCGACCGACCGATAAAGCGGCAGCCTTTAAAAGATCCAGCTAGACAACTTTCGTACATTCAAAAGTTCCAGACTTATCACCGTCCAGGAAAACCGGGAATGCGAGGAAAGGGAAGAGCGTACCCGCTCGCACCGATACAGATGGGGCAACTCGCAAGCTGGACGAGCCAGTCCCAATTCAACGACTTTCTCTTCCTGCTCGGATTCCGTCGGCTCGGCAGTCGCATCGTTCCCACTCCTGCGACAGATGCGCTCCTGCGCAAGCCCCGGCTGCGACGCCACTAAACCCTCGGCAATGGCGACGTGGCGACGTGGCGACGCGAATTCCAGGCAAACCGATAAATATATCCATCATAACGCATTACAACACCGACTGCAGTGTTACCACCAAACCCTCCTCCTTTGCTATACTGTCCATCATTCCCCTCCAAATCATGGCAGATCACGCGGACAAACCTCGACGTGAAAAGCAAAGCTATCTGCCTGTGATCAACCCAATCAATTTAGGGGGAGACTCGACCTACACCGCGGCGAGTAAATGAATCTATGAGAGCAAGGGCTAGCCCTCCGACACCATCGGATAATTCGTCGAATCAAATGCCTCTTACAGCGGCTGTCGTCCATCCAGCTATCGAAACGGGTTACGATCTCCCCCGTGAGGAACGACACCGTCTACGCTGCCTGATAGTACTCGATCATGTCGGTCGCCGTAATAGCTCTTTTGCTGGAGCGTCATCGCTCGCCGATTCATCGAGACCGTGGTGCCAGCAGCTATAGACGCGATAGCGCAGCTTGCAAGGCCTGTGTATTGCAACCTGCGCGCTCGCGAATCTAACCCTCCGCGTGCCTGCGTGATCAGGGTGATGAACGCCTTGCCGTCCCGCGTGATGGTTGACGAATCAAGCTTCTGGCAGCCGTCTTGTCGCTGGGTGCCTCAAGCTTGATGGCATGCTTCTTTATGTCGTCAATGAGGATGCTGTCAGCGCAGCGCCATCTATTACGATGTCCGCGGTCTTTCCTGATGTCATGCTCGACGATTCATCGGCCCGTTCGTCGCGACGATAGGCTGTGTGATTTCCTCCGTTATTCGAGCACATCACGCCGACAATGTCGCTCGCCTCGGAGGATCTCGCCGACACCGCCTTTGATGATTTCTCGAGCCTGCTAGCAGCGGTTTTATGGGCCTGCCTCGTCGTAAAGGCCATTTCCGCGACGGAGTAAATAAAGGATGCACGCAGCGGTGATACGCCTGCGCGCTGCTCGTGTTTGTCGTTATCGCAATTGCATCGGTTCAAATCAGATCGTTGTCGAACATCGTGGCGCTAGCGGCGACCGACGATGTCGCCTGGCTTCAGAACGCCATGGGTAAAGGATCACGCGAGCGGCGCCCACCTGCGTCGCTGATGCATGACTGTCGAAGCAGCATGTCAAAACCCGGAGAGAGAATATGACCAGGAGCGACAAAGCCAAATTGACCGGCGATATTGCAGTTATGGCGAAGGGACGCGGCGACGGGCAAGACTTTTTTCGCCTCGAGATTGCCGAAGCCGGTAAGAAGCCACGGAAGGAGATTCTGTCGGTCGGCGAGTATCGATCAAACTCCCTAGTGACAATAACCGCGCTGCGGTTGCCGCTGTTGTCGGGCGCCGCGCAGCGGGAGTTTGCATCCCGACTTCAGGCGGCGTTCGGTATGAAGGTTACGTTCAGCGTCGCGACGCGGTCGGGATGGCATAAGGGATCGTTCGTGTATCCAAGCGGCGCCGTCATTGGCGATCAGACCTTCGAGGTCTGCCTGCCAAACGACGTGAAAAGGTACGGCGGGAAATTTTGTGAGAGGGGGACCCTGGCGGGGTGGCAAAAACTCGCAGCGCTCGCTCATGGGAATACCCGGTTGATGATGGCGATGGCCCTGGCGTTCGTGGGACCGCTTGGAGACCTGCTTAAGGCCGAGCAGGTGATGATCCAGCTGTTTGGCGCCGCCGGTTCTGGGAAGTCGGCGATTGCCACCGCAGCCGGGGCGATGTGGGGATGCAACCTTGATCTGCCGCTCCCGACGTTTTCAGAAACGTGGAACAACACAGTCAACAAGATCGACCTGATCGCGGTTCTCCACCATGCGATGTTCCTCGTCCTCGACGAGACCAAGAGCATCGACGACGACGAACAGCGGCGCAAGGCGTTCCTGGTGATCGCTAAGGCCTTAATGCGGCTCGCCGAAGGAGCCACCAAGGGTCGGATGACCGACGTGGCCGCTGCGGCGACGTGGTGGATGGGCATTTTAAGCACCTCGAATCTTTCGCTCGACGAGATGGCCCGCAGAGATCGCTGTCTCATCGACGATGCTCATCGCACGCGGTTGATCGACGTGCCGCTGGCGTGCGGGGCTCGCGGCTCTGGCGCGTTTGAGAAACTACATGGCTTTACCGATCACGCTGCCTTAGCAACCGAACTGAAGCGTATTGCCGGCAAGCACTGCGGCGTCGCATCGACTCGATTTGTGGAGGGCCTTGTCGCCTGGCGAAAGCGCGATGAACGTGGACTGCGAGACCGGCTTTCCGAGCGTCGAGATTGCTACCGACGCGTGGTTAAGCGCCGGATTGCTTCCGGACAGCGTGACCTTGCCAGGCTGCACGAGAAGTTTGCGACTATTTTTGCCGCCGGCGCGTTGGCGATCAAGTTTGGTATTGTACCTTGGTCAAACAACGAACTTGGCAATGCGCTGCTGGCATGCGAGCAGGCGCATGTCGACCTCGTCGCCGGGGCTGAACCAATCCGTCAGCAACAACAAAAGTCAGATCCAATGGAGCTGCTGACGGCCCATGTTCGCCAGCATCGGCCCGAGTTTATCGACCTGAGAAAGGGACTCGTCGAGCGCGACGCGGATCACGACCACGGCACCTGCGTCGGCTATGTGAATCGGGCGCCCGACGGTTCGAACGAGTTTCTCTTCTCAAACGACAAGCTACGCGAAATCTGCGGCTCGCTCGCTGCTTTGCTGCGGCTAAAACAGGACCTGAGGTCGGATGGGATGCTTCTCGAGGATGAGCATCGCCCCTCGACCAGACGCACAATCTGGAAGAAGGGAAAGCGCGAGCAGGTGATCGCCATCCGCGAGCGCGCCTTCTCCCAGCAAGGCGCTACAGGCCGATTGGCGCCTAGCGTCGGCGTCGCACAGTTGCTCCAACGATAGCGCCAATCGACGAGCGTGGGCGTCCTCGTCTCAAGGCAGGGGATCATCTCAATCGTCGTCGTTCATCACCGCCGCGGCGCTGGTCCATGAGTTGATCGAGGCCAGAGATGAAGAACGTCTTCTGCGTCTGCGACGTGAGCGTGCGGCGCGTAAGCTGCCTGTCACTGACGACGTCGGCTATGACACCGTCACAAACTCGATAGGTCTCACCGTCGCCGCGGGCATGCCTGGAGGTACTTCCCCAAGATCTTGGGGAAGTACCTCCCCTTTCCCAGCCCCAACTTCCCCAAGATCTTGGGGAAGTCCCTTGTCCCTGCCGGATTCCGACGCTTTTTTTACGTATGTCACTCAAACGCCTAATTTTCGCAAGTATCTGCTTTCACGGCATTTGCGGTGACATTCGAGGCGACAGTGTCAATACGCCTGGGCCAGCCTAGGCGTTTTGGGCAGATTGTGTGGAGACCGGGAGCTTTGGCGGGGCGGTGGCGGCCGAGCGGCGGTCGGGCGACAGGGGCGTGGCGGAACAAGGCGGTGATTGTCGGCGCGGCGATACTGGAGGCGCACGTGCTGCAACCGACCGACAGCGCGCGGCAGTTCCTTCCATTTCCGCGACCGCCAACGCCGCTGTGTCTCCGTGCGTTCACGAAGACGGAGGGTGAGACAGCGGCTGTCGCGTCGCCATTGTCACGTTGCGGATCGCGCGCCAGTGCGCCGCCGGTTAGCACATCCACCGGCATCGAACTGCCCCAAAGCTGATGACAAACTCCGACGCCTTAACGACTCGTTAATTCGACGGCGACCAACTGGCCTCAAATACGCCCAACTTTTCACGATCTTCCGCCGTCCGCGGTAGCAGAGAGTCGCCATGTCAGATTTCATCGCCACCGAATTCGCCGACCTGCAATCCTCTGGGCACCCGCCTGATCTCCTGGCCGACCTGTATCGGGAGATCGGCATCTCAGCGGTGGCCGCCGCCCTCTATGTGATGGCCATGCCCGTTGCGTCAAAGAATGACGCAACCTCAAACGAGCGGCGGATGCCCGTCCCCGCGATTTTGCAAAGCGAAGACCTCGTTGCTTGAGGCGAGCGGCTTGAACGAAGAGCTGGCCTGCGCTTGCGACAACGCCGTGCTTATTCCTCGGCAATCATGCCGTCGCACGCCATGTCGCGCTTGCGCGTGCGAGAATCGCGAGCGCCCCTGTCGCCGAAATAAGCGATTGGCCACACATCCCGCTGCCGTCAAACATAGAAGCCTGCAAAAGGTTTGAATTGCATCTGCGAACAAAAGGTCCTCGGCTTGTTCCTGTCGGCGCCGAACCGCTGATGGAGGCAGGAAAATGATCGAATCCCTTGACGATGCTCTGGACGCGCTCATCCGCGAGGTCGCGGGCCCCCTCGCAAGAAACTTGGGAGAGACGGAGCAAGCAACCGAATGGGGCCTTCGGACAGGCGTAATAGCGTTGGTCGAAACGCTCCAACGGCAATCGGCCGATTATCAGTTTTTCGACTTGGTCATCGAGCTGGCCGACCACTATCGTCGAACGAACGGTGACGCCACCGCGGAGACATATTTTTCTCCAGCCTCGATCGAAGCCGGCGATAGCCTTGTCTATGGTGTTTTTGGAGCAAATCGCGCGAACCTCGCGGAAGAGATTTCGCGTGCCGCGAGTTTGCAACCCGATGCCGCGGCTTGCGTATTGAACGTGGCGGCAGTCTTGCTGCTGAAATCGCTCGAGCCAGACGAGCCCCAGGAAAATCTCAAAGAGACATCCTCACAATCTGAAGTTCCCGAGGATGTTTCGCGTCACTCGCCTCCGCAGCCGTCTGGAGAGCGCGAATTCATGGCGGCCGAGTCAACGAACGCCGACACGCCGGACAGAAAGAAGACACCAAATGCGAAGCTCTCCTGGTTCTTGCTCGCGGCGGCAACTATTTCGATCGCAGGGCTGACATGGCGCTTCGGCGGCGACACGCATTCGAACCGTGAGACCTCTCTAGCGCTCATGCAAGAACCGTCCTTATCGACAGAGAGCGGCCCGGGCGCCAAACCCGTGCGGGACACGACTTCAACGCAAGCTCGAGAAGCGCCTGTGGCACCAAAAGAGGAGGCCGCTTCGACGGAGTTGAGCGAAGCCATGGCAAAAAAAGCGCATGAGGATGTTCCCCTGACGCCAGCCCCGGAGGCGCCTTCGACGCCAGCCAGAGAACCAGAGTCGCCCGGGTTGGAAGAAGCTAAAAGCATCATGAAACCTGCAAACAACGCAGGGGACACACTCGGTGACATCGTCCGAACGAAGCTGCCGAACGGCGTCGAACTGAACACCTCGAAGTCCGGGGTCGAAGCCAAATTACTCGACTTCTTGGAACATGGATCACAGGAGTCAGGCGAGTTCATTTTGGATAGGGTCTTGTTTGCCGCCGGCGGCAACACACTAAAATCCTCATCACAGGAACAATTGCATAATATCGCTAAAATATTGAAGGCGTATCCAACCGCGAAGATTGTGATAAACAGCTATACGGACAACCTCGGCGAAAGGTCGCACAATGTGAGACTGTCGCGAGAGCGCGCGAACCATGTGCTGCGGGAATTGGCGCGGATTGGAGTCGACAAATCGCGCATGACCGCCAAAGGCTTTGGTGACGAGCTTCCTGTGGCCTCCAACAATTCGGAGGAAGGCCGGATGCGGAATCGACGCATTTCGTTATATGTTACGCGGAAATGAGAGCCGCGCTCTGTTGCAAATAAACAATGAAACTTTGCACCGGGGGTGTCGTGATGGGCGCGATGTTGTAGCGGGGGCGACGAGCTCCTGCGTCGGCGCTTGTAACCTACACGCACGCCCTCGCGCCAGTCCGCCGCAAGTCGACGCCCGCGGCCGGAACAAGGATGGAATCCCCAAAAACCGGCCAACAGTGCGTTTGACGACAAACGCCCTATCGATAAACGCCGCCCCGCGCGGCGAGACGCGTGCTTACGCGGCTGTCGTCTCCGCCATCGTCATCAGCGCCAACAAGCCATGCGACGCGCTGGCGCGCCGCTGATCGGCACCGAGTTGCCCACGGCAGGAATTTAGCCGTTCGACGTCGATGTCGACACCGCTGTTCCAGTCGGGCCATGCTTCGCCGATTTCGCTCCGTTATGAAACAAGCTTCCCTCCAAATACGACCGGAAGAATACGGCTGTGGCTGCGCTATGCAGGATCCGCACACCAAACAGATGAAGCGGCCCGGGTGATCCATCTGGCCTGCTTGCCGCCTACGAATGTTCGTTTATGCGCGCGCGGAGAACCCCAGAGGGTTTGAATGTCACGCGCGACGCGCCGAGACCGTTGCGGGGATTCCGGTCCTTGGATTGCGTCCAGGACGTTCCTTTTTCGAGAGCACATGGAAGGAGCCAAAGGATTTGAGCTTGAGGTCCTCTCCCGAAACGATCACGTCGAAGATCTCCGCCAGAACCGCGTCCACGATGCCTGCCGATTCCACGCGCGAAAGGCCGACACGCCGAAGCACGGCGTCGGCGAGATCAGCGCGCGTCACGCTGCCAGAATCCCTGCTGGGCGCATCCGTCGGAGACAGCATCAAATCCTCCATTCAGCGATGGTCTTTGTTTGGTCGATAGCAGGGCCCGCAGGCTGCGTCACCTCGAGTTGATGGTGATTTCGACGGTGGCGTCCGGCCCGAGATGATCGCTGTCATGAGCATGATGCTCCGCGAACCAGTGGCCAATACCACGCCTAACCTCGGCGATAAAATCGCGGTCGCGCTCCTCGGCCAGGTGTCCGAGATCGCAGATCAGGTCTGCGATGGCGTGCTCTTCAACGGTGCCGCAGCACTGCTGAAAAGCCGCGAGCGCCTCGGCGGCGGCGGCAATGCGTATGGCTTTATCGACCGTGCTCTCCTCGACCACAGCATCGCTTACGCGACGTGTTTGCTAATTCGATTTTTCTGGCAAGACGACGGCGCGCGTGGCGCAAAACAAAAAAGCGGATGCAACACGTGCATCCGCTTTCTTCCTCCCCAGACTTGGTAGCCGCTCCGGTTGAATCCGTCGTCGAATCTGGTCGCGTGGTCCTACTGGCGCACGTCCTATGCGTCAAGAACAGCTTACATTAGCTATGCTACGGGACGTTGATGGCAGGTCGGGACGGAGGCCTTATGTGCGCGTCTCGGCGGATACGAGACTGGCAAAATCATCGTTTTACGCGCTCTTGGCGGTGGTTTCGGCCAATTCGCGGGCGCGTCTCGCGGCACTGCGCGCGGCGTTCTTGTTGAGTTGAGCTTTTGCCATTTCTCGGGCTCGGTCGTCGACAACTTCCTCGCTTGGCGAGCCGTCGAGATGGACGCGGACGGAATCGCGGAGAACGGCACGGCAATAATCGTTGCGGCTTTTCCACACATGAAACACGCCGCGCGTATAGCCGAGACTCCAGCCAAGGGCAACGGCGACTTGAGACAAGACGGGACTGGCCAGCGGCTTAATGGTTTTTGGGTCGTTGAAAATCGCAGGCCATTTGACTTTCAAGACCTCGATTGCCGTCCGCGCTTCCTTGACCCCGCGTAATCTGTCCGCTTGGTATGGCGACTTTTCCTTGCCGCTTGGGGCAGATGATGGTTGGTCGATTGGCGTTTCGGGCATTCGTTCAGATTAGCTCTTGATTCGGTTCGGTGCCTGCATCCTATGCGACTGACGTGTTTTTCAACAGGACGAGGTTTTACAAGAGCAGGCCCCGCTTTCCTTGTCCTCGGAAGCCGCCTGAATGGGCGGACACGGGACCGAGCCATAGGAGCAAAACACGCAGCAGTCGCCAACGTGCGGCTTGAGCAGCGCGCCACAGCCGTTGCACTCATAAAAAAATCGACAGGCATCCGTCGGCATTGTCTCCGTCGCCTGATGACCGCAATGCGGACATGTGATGGTGGATTGGAGTTGCATCGACATCACTGCAGTTTTTCATACCCTTCGCTGAAACCCTTCAGCAT
>Ga0187876_1002532_pt1 | contig 13431 bp, 7 predicted proteins | sample June2016WEW_17_4_FD_133000 | JGI IMG/M metagenome (GOLD analysis project Ga0187876, IMG submission 133000) | Peatland microbial communities from SPRUCE experiment site at the Marcell Experimental Forest, Minnesota, USA - June2016WEW_17_40 | ecosystem: Environmental > Terrestrial > Soil > Wetlands... | reverse complement strand
GTGACCGCTTTCGCCTGCTTGCGATTCTGAAAGAACTTAAAGTCTCCCCGCTCCACGAGCAACGACGTCAGCACTCCAAGAACGATAGACCAGAACGGAGCACCGATGCTGAGGATCGACAGGTTCGTAACGGCCACGAAAAAGGCTACTACAGCTCCGGACTTGAACTGCCCGGTAAACGCGCCCCTGAACGCACTGCCGAAGACATCGAACATGGCCAACCCGGTAAGCACGGCTGTAAACTCGGCCGGGACCAGTTTCACCGCATCAACCGCGACCTTGGCCAACAGCGCGAAACAGAACCAGAATACGCCTTCAAAGAAGGCTGCGATAAAGCGCAGCTCCTTGCGCTCGCCCGACGCCGGACCGGAACAAATAGCCGTGCTGGGACCGGCGGTAACCGCCGGATGGGCGCCGAGGAAGCCGTTGAAGAAGGCGCCGATGCTGGGGATCAGATACATGGCGTTGATTGGCGGTGTGTAGCCTTCCGCCAAGAGCACGCCGACCGCCTGGATATTCTGTACGCCAATCACCAGGAAGAATAGCGGCACGCTGATGTTGAGGATGGCCGACCAACTGAACGCGGGCAGCGCAAACCGCGGCTGGGCAAACTGCCAGCTCATCGTGACGGGCTTGATCAGACCGAAGTAATACAGCAGCGCCGCTCCCACAACCATGGCAACAATGATCGGCGGAAATTTTTGACTGAACTTCCGGAAGCCCATGACGACGAGAAAGATTACCAGCATGAGCCCGTAAATCGAAGGCGTTTTGATGGCCGCGCTGAACATGCTGACCCCAAAACTAAGCAGCACGCCGCCCACCATGCCCAGCATCACGGGGACCGGAATATGATCGACAACTTTCTTGATGGCTCCGGTGAGCGTGAGAATCAAAGCCACCAGGCCGACCACCATGTACGCGCCCACCGCCTGGTTGAGCGGAAACCGCGCCAGCAGTTTGCCCAGCAGAATTGCTCCCGGGATGCTGTAAGCGATAACCAGCGGTATGCGATAGCGCAAAGCCACGAACATGGTAGACAAACCGCCGAAGCCGTATAGGGCAAGCAGCCACGACACGGCTTGCGCGTCGGTCAGGCCGCCCGATTTGGCGGCATTCATCACAATCACGCCAGGGCCCAATGTGCTGAACAACGTAGCCACAAGGCCGGTCCCGACCGCGGCGGCGTTAATATTGGTGCAGAGAATCTTGAAACTTTCCTTGAGGTTGTACCCCTTTTCCAAAATCACTTCGTTCGCCCTCCTCAATGGGATTTACCGCTCTCCCTGAAGGAGTGCGGCGCGCTGTCGCACTATGAAACTTGAAGCATCTGACGCGGAAAGCGAGTAAGAATCTCGTTTTCCTTTTGGCCGACGTGAATACAATCCGTAATCCGCGGACCGCCGCCATGCTTGCGGTAAATGGTCGGCAGCAGCAGGTCCACTACCATCCCGGCCTCAATCCTGTCGCTCCGGCCCTTGCCGATGATGGGATAAAACTCCGATTGCCTGATGCCTACGCCGTAGCCCGTCACGTCGAGATACTGTTCTTCCAGGCCCGCCTCGATCACCATGGCCCGGGCCGCGGCGTCCACATCGTTGGAGCTGGCGCCGGGTCTCAAAGCCTGAATCGCGGCGCATTGCGCCCTGAGCAGCAGCTCATGCACCTGGTGGTAGCCTGGCGCAACCTCGCCGACCGCGGCGGTTCGGCACATCTTTGCGCAATAGCCCTGGCACGTCGCACCCAAGTGGATGACGACGATCTCGCCCGCCTCGATCTTTTTGCTGGTGGCGCAAGGATGCGTGAGCAGCGCGCGTTCGCCCGATACCACCTGGGGACGGAAGGGCGAACCGTCGGAGCCGGCCTTGAGCATCGCGTACTCGGCCTCAGCCAGCACTTCGACCTCTCTTACGCCCGGACGCACCGACTTCGCGGCTGCCTCCATACCCGCGGCCACGATTTCGCCGGCCTGGCGCATGTATTGCAATTCGGTATCGTCCTTGATCGCCCGGATGCGATAGAACAAATCGCTGGCGCCGCAGAAGTTTTCCTCGGAGAATTCCTTGCGTAAACCGTCGTATACGCCGAACGCCACAAAGTAGCGCTCAAATCCAATACGAGGAGACGCGTAGCCGAATGCCTTGATTCGCTCGATGCATTTCTCAACCAGCGATTCTCGCGGAAACTCGTAACCGTACGTGGCGAGCCCCGTTTCGCGCCGCACGTATCCGGCGTCGAGCCATAACGTCACGCTGCAAGCTTCGCCTTCGCGCGGTATCAGAATCGCCTGGCACTCGATCTGGGTCAGTCCGGTGAAGTAGATCAGGTTTTCACGATTGTTGACGAATAGAATGTCCAGCCCCAGCTCAGGCATCATCGCCTGTGCTTTTGCAATGCGCTTCTGTGCAAGAGCCGACATAAAGCTTTCTTCGATCTCCAAGGCCCTGATGGCCGCAACCGCAATCAGTGGTGATGCGCGTGCCAGTGCGCTTGCTTGGCGCGCAGTTTTTCCCGCAGAATCTCGACCACCGCATTCGCCAAAGCGTGCTTATCCACCCGGCCGGCGGTGCAAAACTTTCGCAGCGCCACGGCACTGGCCTCGACCTCGTCATGCGGCCCGGGCAAGCTGACGTAGGTCGTCAACCCATACTGGCCAACGCCGATGCGCACGCCCTCTTTCAAATGACGGCCGGTGCCCGCCTGGAACTTGACGATCCAGGGAGTGGCCGCCTCGGGGTCGACTCTGGTCACCGCTTCGACGCTGAAATCCTTATCTTCCGCGCCCACGCCGCCCGTCGTAATCACCAAGCCGAATCCCCGTTCAGCCGCGTCCCGCAGCGCGTGAGCGATGGCGTGAACGTCGTCTTCCAGAATCCCGCCGAACTCGGCCTTGTAGCCCTGCGACTCGAGCAGCGCCAAAAGGTAGGGAGAATTGGTGTCTTCGATCATTCCCTGCTTGACTTCAAAGCCGGTTGCGTAAACCCGTGCGCGGCGCAAGACCGTGCGTTCGATCTCGTCGCTCATGGCCGCGGTGCGGGCGACGATCTCGCCGGATTGCAACGGCTCACAACTGATGAGTCCCATGATGCCCGCCGAATCGACGTAGGCATCATCTCTCACCTTCAAGCCCTCGATGCCGCGCAACTCATCCAGCAGACTTCCCTGCTTGCCAATGAGTTGCCGCATATCGACCGTCTTTGCCAGGATGTCGAGACAGATGTGATCGTCTCTCACGTCCACAACCAACACTTGTTCGGCAGGCAACTGCAGAACCTTGGCGGCTTTGGCGGCCACGGTGGTCAGGTTCACCTCGTGGAGATCAAGCCCGTAGATCCGCAGTTCGGTCTTTTCCAGCAGATTCAGTTGCACGGCGGCACCACGCTGACGTCCAGCTTCATGTCAAGCAGCGGAGCGTCCACGATCTCGGAACCGATGTCCAGGATGTCGATGCCACGGCCTTTCATGGCGGGAATGTCCTGCAAGCGCACGCCCTTGGCAAACGCCAATTTCACCTGCTGCCGCAGGCCTATGGCTTCCAGCGCCCTGCGGGCCGCTTCGAAATCGGCAAGACCGCCGGTATCGACCATCAGGATATCTGCGCCGTGGGTGACGGCCGTGATCGCCTCCTGAGCGACGCTGGCGAACTCGCCCTTCAACTGAATTACCTTGAGCTTGTCGCCGACCGACGCCACTGCGTTGAGCGTGGCCTCAATTCCGCCCAGCATGCGAACGAAGTTCTTGTCGAGATAGAGAAAAGGCTGGTCCGTAATCCGGAACGCGGCCCCGCCGCAAACGACCGCCTCCCTGACGATCGACTTGATTTCCGCGGGCATTTTTTTCCATGCGCCGCAGACGATCTTCATCTCGTCGCCGGCAAGTTGGACCGCGCGGCGGGCCGCCGTCGCAATCCCGGAAGACTTCGCCAGCTTGCCGATCGCAAACTCTTCGGCCAGAGCAATCTGCCTCGCGGTACCGGCAATTCGGCCGACGACCGAGCCGGCCTTCACTTCGGCGCCGTCGGCCAGCAGCAACTCAGCGCCGATTCCCGCCTCCGCCAAAGCGGCTTGCAGACGGACGATTCCGGCTACAACTCCGTCTCTTTCGGCGACGATGCCGGCGCTGAATTGCCGGCCATTGATCCCGGCAAAAATGATCTCCCGAATATCCTGCTGCACTCTGGCCGCGGTTTGCACAACATCCCCCTTCGATCCACTACCTTGCGGCGGCGAGTTCGCGCTGCTCCGCTTTGCCGGTGACGCCGCGCTGCTTGAGCCACCTCGGCATCAGTTCCGCATCGACCCGGGCCGAGACCTCGGGGGCCTTGCGCACCAACAGCTCAGCCAGACTCTCGCTCACGTTGATGCCGCCCATGGCGCCGTCGAAGATGATGACGTTGTCGGTCTTCGCAACTTTGTACGCGAAGTGCATCGCATCATCGAGTTGATTCGCCACGACCGCCCACTTCATGTAATCCAGGTTTTGCGGGTCGGAATTGAACAGGTCGGCCTGCTTCTGGCCCACCACCACGGTCGGTATGTGCTCGGAGAAGAATGCGCCGGGATATCCGCCCCACGCATAGTTGTGAACGACCATCCTGATCGCCGGGTTCATCGGAAGAATGCCTTCCACCATCGGTTTGCCGTTCTTTCCGTAAAAAGCCTCCGTGTACCACGTGTACGGCGGTAGTGGCTGATCCAGATCGAACAGGTCCTGGTTGGCGCCGATAAAATTCGCGTAAATCACGCCGGCGGCAAAGACGTATGGCACCGGACACGGAAAATCCAGGCCCGCGATGCACTCATCGATCTCGCCCAGCAGGGTCATAATCTTGCCGTAGTACTGCAACCCTTCCACCGTGATCTGGTCGTTCAAGGCGTAAAGATCGTTTTCCGCGCTGACCCCGACCACGCCGCTGGGCGACATGTTCAGGAAGGCCGTGAAGGCAAACTTGTTCTTCACATACTCGGAGTCGAAGATGGCCCGGGCGGTAAAGTTCGCGCCCCTCGGTCCCATGTTCCAGTGATAGGTGGAACGCGTTTCGATGCGGGCGTAGGACATGCCGAACGGCTTGACGGCGCGGTCGACCTGCCGGTGAAAATGGACTTCGCGCACGTCGCTGTTATGCACGTGTACGATCCAGTCGGCGTCGTAGATCGCCTTGATGCCGTACAGCGTGCCGATTTCCGTCTGAATGGCAACGCCTTCGTCGATCGGGGCTACGCCTTTGGCCTTGCCCTTGTAATGCTCGTCGAGGTGGTAGCGCTTAATGTATTCCTCGGTCTCGCGGAAGCGCAGGCCGACGCCGGCGCGCAGACGAATGTTCTGCGTGCCCGTGCGGGCGGCAATCACGTCGCGGACCGCGCGCAATAGCTCGGCGTACGGCTCGCCGCCCAGCAGCGTGAAGCCGTGGTGGGAGGCGCACACATTCACCGATTGCCCGGGCTTGATCATCGACATATCGACCCGGCTTAACGCCTCTTCCGCCGCCTTGCGAACCGCTGGAATGCCGGTCTCGGAGGGATAGATCACCGCCGGCGTGTCGGTGAAAAGGTCCTTCACCAGCAGCGATGTCATCTCCGGGTATTCCGCAAGACGCTTCTTCACCAGTTCCGGTGCAATACCGTACTGGGAAGCCCTCGGCAGCATTGGCGTAATCGGTTTACGCTTGGACGTCCGTTCGCTTTTCATCAGGCATCACTCCTCTCCGGCTTAGCCGCCACTACCTTCTTTAACAGTTCGATATCTTCCTCAAAATAGAAACCCCGGCTGCCATACTTGGCCTTGACTTCTTCCGGGATTTCCCACACCGTGGGCGTCAACCCATACCATTGCCAGCCAACCGGCCGCTCGGGAGTGATTCCTGCCGCCTGCAGCAGCCGCAGGGCGGGCTCAATGCATTCGACTTTGCATCCGGTGCGAATGCCGGTCTGCTTGGAAATCTCCTCCGGAGACGTGGCCCCTTTCAAAATGGCAGCGGCCACTTCTTCGGCTCGAGTGGAGGTGCAGTAGCAAACAAGTTGTCGTGGATTGAGGTTGGCCTTCAGGCAAAGCGCTTCGATCTTGCCGTAGGGAACGTCGTCCACGGCGACCCTCACGGTGTAGGGGGCATCCAGCTTATGCATGCTGATGGCATAGACCGGACAACGTTGATCGCAAGCGCCGCAACCCCGGCAATCCTCTTCTTTTACAACGGCTTTCCTGTCTACCAGGGTGATTGCCAGCGTGGGGCAAACGCTGCTGCATACCACGCAGCCATTGCATGCGTCCTGGTCGACAAGAGGGTTCATGGAGATCAATTTCATTTTCGTCCACCTCTCCTAAACGGCTGCTGAAAAACAGATTCCCTACGCGATAAGCCCGCGAGATGGCACCTCGCTGGTTGCTTTAGCACGCCTTTCAGCAGCCTGCTAAACAAACTCGTGGCACTGTTCCTTTGACAGACGGGTCGTGACCCATGGCGGGGAGCCCTAGTATCTTTATTACTACGGGTCTGGAGCGGCTTTTCGTGATCGTAATCACGTATAGATGTGACGACTAACGCAAGTTGCGGCTGGATGTCAGCAGGTTGAAACGCCAAGGTAAGGAGTTAGATTACAAGGGGTAACGCGAATACACGGACAAGATCACTGCTGACCGGGGTAGGCGCGAACGGCGGCAGTAATGAGATCGGCACTGCCTGTCTCTCACGGCCTTCCGCCTGTCTCAGGTTTCTTCGCGCCTCACACCGCTAGTCGCTTCGTGGGCTTGTTTTCCTGGGCGCGGTCCAGCACTTCGCGCACTCGCGCCAGGAGCACGTCAGGCGAGAATGGCTTCTGCAGGAACGACCTGTCGCCCTCTATGGCTCCCTGGTGTACCAAAGCGCTGTCAGTATATCCGGACATGAAAAGGACCGCGAGGTCGGGATACTTAGTCGAGAGTTTAGCCGCAAGCTCTTGTCCCCCGAGCACCGGCATCACCACGTCGGTGAGCAGAAGGTCGATGGCCCCAGCGCATTCGTCGGCAACTTGCAGCGCCTGCTGTCCATCGGGCGCGATCAGCACCTTGTAGCCGCTATCGCGCAAGAACTGCGTGATAAGGTTTCGCAACAATTCCGAATCTTCCACCACAAGCACCGTTTCCGTACCGCACAGCGTAGGCTTGGAACCTGAGGCTACATGGTCTTCGGTGGCCGCTTCCACCGTGGCCGGAAAATAAATCTTGAACGTCGTGCCGTTTCCAGGCTCGCTGTAGACCCATATGTGGCCCTTTACCTGTGAAACGATCCCGTAAACGGTGGAGAGCCCGAGTCCGGTCCCTTTGCCGGGTTCCTTGGTGGTGAAGAACGGCTCGAAAATCAGCTTCTGGGTCTTTTCGTCCATGCCCTCACCCGTATCGCTGACCGCCAGCAAGACGTACTGGCCTGGGGCGACACCGTGATGCGTGGCGTCCCGTTCGTCGAAAGAAACGTCCATCGTTTCGATCGTCAACTTGCCGCCATTCGGCATCGCGTCCCGCGAATTCACCACCAGGTTCATGATGACCTGTTCGATCTGAACCGGGTCCAGTTTGACGCGCCTGAGATCCTGCCCGCGCACAATGCGCAAGTCGATGTCTTCGCCAATGAGGCGAGGAAGCATCTCGTCCATGTTCTTGAGAACCGAGTTCAGATCCAGCACCTCGGGCTGCAACACCTGCTTTCTGCTGAACGTGAGCAATTGCCGGGTCAACGCTCCGGCGCGCCCGGCAGCCGTCATGATTTCCTGCGCCGACGAATGCGCCGGCTGATCGGGCGTGGTGTTCGCGTGGATCAGGTAGCTGTAACCGACAATGACGCTCAGCAGATTGTTAAAATCGTGGGCCACGCCTCCCGCGAGCCTGCCGATTGCTTCCATCTTCTGCGATTGGCGCAGTTGCTCTTCGAGCCGTTTTCTCTCGGTGATGTCGCGCGCGATCATCGAGAGCCCGGGACGGGTGCCCTTCTCGCCCTTGAGGAGCGAGATGCTGAGCCCCACGTCGATGTGTCTGCCGTCCTTCCGGACCCGCACCGTCTCGCCCCTCCAGCTCTCGCCCTTTTTCACCTGTTCAACCTGCTGCGACAATTCTTCGCGAAGCTTCGGCGGCAGCAAAATGGATGCGTTCAGGCCAACGATCTCCGAGGCAGCGTATCCGAACATCTTCTCCGCCCCGGAATTCCACGTGGTGATCACGCCGTCCAGGTCTTGACTGATGATGGCGTCCTCGGAAGAATTGACAATCGCCCCGAGCTGACGAAGCCCTTGCTCGGCTTGCACGCGTTGGCTGACGTCGCGCAGCCTGACCGTGAGGATCATCTCCGAGCCGGCCTTGAACTTTGCAATCGAAGCCTCGGCTGGGAACTCGCCTCCATCCTTGCGCAGCCCATAGATCACCGAGCGTTCGCCCATGGCTCGCAAGGTCTCGACGGACGAAAAAAATGCTTTCATATGCGCCGCATGCATCGCCCGGTAGCGCTCCGGCAGCAGCAGATGGATCGGTCTGCCGATCACTTCCTCCGCGCGGTGGCCGAAGATCTTCTCCGCTCCCGGGTTGAACAAGGTGATTGCGTGCGCCTCGTCGACGGTCACAATCGCATCCTCGGAAATCTGCACCACGCCGCTGAATTTGGTGTTCGATTTTCGCAGCTCCGCGGTCGAAGCGTGCGCCGCCGATGCAATGACCCAGATGAGAACGGAGGTGAAAGCAAACGCAATGTCGAGCGCGACCGTTGCAGTCGCGCGGCCCTGCGCGACGCGGTACTCCAAAACAGCCACGACCGCAAAGTTGAGCAGCATGGCTGCCAGACCCGGACGCCAGCCGGCAAACCAACTGCTGATCGCTATTGCCGCCAGAAAGGCAAAGAAGAGCGGCTTCTCGCCCGGCGCTCCCACTACCAACGTGAGCAGTAGTGCATTCGCGCAACTGCCTACGGCCAAGCCGTAAGCGAGAATGGGCCGTTCCAGGACGGCTACCAAGTCGAAGGGGAAGCTCCGCGATGGAGGCACTTTTTCTCCGGAAGTTGACGATAAATCATGAGTCATTACTCACGATTTTAAAGTATCTGCTCTGAAAATCAAATCCCAAACAGTACTTCAGGCCCTTAGTATTGAGATGCTCCGGCGATATATAAGAGCCTCAATTTTTCTTATGGAGCTCTATTGCATCGCGCTTCACTGTAATCAGGAGAGGGGTTGGCTGGCACAATAGTAACTAGTTTGAGACGACAGATGGCACTTCCCCTTGTTAAAGATAGCAATTCCCTGTGCTAAACTCTCGAGTAGCTCGTACTGAAGAGGAATCTCCGCGATGGGTTTTTGCCCCTCTAAAGTTGCGTTCTGCCTCACCACGGGCGCGTTGCTGATGATGATAGGATTCAGCACTCCTCGCGCCGTGGGTCAGTTAGCGCCTGATCAATCCGCAACAGCCGGTGCCGCGGTAACAGCACCGCCCGAGGCTCATCGCGTTGCCGCACGCTTACATGTCGGCGACACGCTGGACCTGAAGGTCTTCGGTGTTCCCGAGATGAGCCAGGAGGTTTCCGTCAACGATGCCGGCGATCTGGACCTGCCGTGGATTGGCGCCGTGCATGTCGCGGGTGCGACGATCGAGCAAGCCCGGTCGGGAATCGAAAAGAAGCTTCGCGAGAAGGGCTTCATCAACGAGCCACATGTCACCTTGACGCCGAAAGACGTAGCTGGCCAAACCGTATCAGTGATGGGCGAGGTCGTGAAGCCCGGCACGTACCAGCCGGTCAATTCGCGGCTCCTGATGGATCAGATCTCGGCGGCCGGCGGCATAACTCCCAGGGCCGGGAAGACCGTCCTGATTACCCATCGCGATGATCCAGGCCCCCCGGTCAGGGTTCAACTGGACATCGACTCGGCGGCCCAAACTTCCGCCCCGCCAATCGAGCCTGGAGATACGGTTGTCGTTCCCCGCGCTGGTGTGGTTTACGTTGTGGGAGACGTCAATCACCCCGCCAGCATCATCATGGAAAACGGCAGGATGACGGTCCTGGAAGCGATCGCGATGGCAGGCGGCGTATCCTCGACCGCGTCGCTGAACGGGGCAAGAATCCTGCGCAGGACGCCGCAGACCATTGAAGAGATCCACGTGCCGCTGAAGCTTATTCTGTCGGCGAAAGTGAAGGACACCGATCTCCAGGCTAATGACGTCCTGTTCGTGCCAGGCAGTAAGAGCAAGGCACTTGCGAAGCGCGGTGGCGAAGTGATCATGGGCGTTGCGATGAGCGCAGCCCTCGTATGGCGCTGAGAGCTCTCGATCACAAGCGAAAAAGCTGGAACCAACATCACTTCTGCGCTGCTGTTTGAGACGCCAAACTGTGACTTAAGCCACCTGCGACTTCAAGCAGAGTTATTCCCCATGAGTCTCTGTGCGCTTGCAGCACTGCTCATCGAAGAGGCTGGCGGACTGGCACAGGCCGATGAGGCTGAGGGGCTGGCACAGGCGCAGCGGACATCGATTTCAGGTGCAGTAATGGGTCTCCAAACAGAATGTATGTCTGCCGGGCGTCGGGATCTGTGATGTTCATCTTCCCTTGCTGAACAGCATCCCCTAAAGCTATCCCAGGATTCGCTACCAGAGCGCGAATTAACTGCTGATCCATCTGCAACTGCGGCGGGGGATTATTCAGTCCGGAGGAGGCCCACACGGCAACCGCTCCGCCGTTTGGCGAAAGCAGCAGAGCCTCGGCCAGGCTTTCCGTATAGACATCGTGGAAGAATCCGTTGAGACAATCCATCAGCAGAAACACGGATAGATTGCTGTTCGTCAGGGAAGCCGCAGCGTCATTATCGAACAGGTCTTCACCGGACCAGACTTCCACCGAGCCATGACCGAGATAGTTGACCAGCAACTGGCCGCTATTGATGGCGGCCAATATCTGCTGGCTAGCCGTGCCGGCATCCATTGTGCTGGCCAGAACCTCAGTAACCTGCATCGATGCGGGTAACAACGCCGCCACCGACAGGGTGTCATTTGTGAAGCTCTCAGTGTCGTCCTGGTCCGCAACCAGCAGAGCCTGATTCATCCAGGTTCCGGAGGCAGTGTTGTTTTCGTAGCCGACAATTTTGCCAACGACCAGCGCGGCGTCACTGGCTGTGCGCACCGGCAGGCGACCGGTGGGGATCTGTGCAATGCCGTCGTTTGCGAACTCGGTGAACCAATCGTCGCAAGCGGTCATGAGCTCGGACGTGGCAATAATCTTCGTGGGGACGAAATCGAAGTACCCGAACCCCAGGTAATTGTTGGGATCGACAGAGGCGTCACCCACCAGCAACACATACTGTGGTGGGGTTTGCCACTGCGTGGTGGAGTTCTGGAGGAAATCGCGTATAGCCTGCGGACTTCGCTCTCCAAAGTTGAACTCATCGAAGATATCGTCCGTCTGAACCACGGCGACGGACCAGCCCTGGCTGCGGCGCAGATTAACCAGTGGGGTTAATTGCGACACAAACGCCGGATCCGTGATCATCACGACCTGGGCGCCGGCTTGGCTGGCGTGCCAGGTGGAAGGCTGGTTGTAGACCAGCGCGACCGGCGAGGCCATGGCGTCGGCGGCCACGGCTAAGAACGTGCGTGTCCCGCTTAACTCCGCCGGCACCAGGACATCAAGGGCGAAGCCTGCAGGTTGAGCAACGACACGGGCCACAACTTCGATGGGATTCGCCGGATCGGTGATATCCATCAGGCGTGAAGGCGTATTGGTGAATCCCTGCACCCGGATATGATCGCCCGGCGCCGCGGTGAACTTGAGGGCATCGGACTCCGCTGTATAGGAATGTGGATAGGTCAGCGTGATGTGCTCGACCAGGCTAATGTCGTCATCACCGTCTTGAGCCGTCAGTGTAACTGTGTTGTTCCCCGCCACCAGCAGGTTAACCGGAACCTCTATGTCGAGCTTGCCCACGTTCTGGCCGTTGAATGTGATCTCTCCCACGGTCACGCCGTTCAAGCTCACGACCACGTCATGAGGAGTATCGGCGACAACGCCCTGCAGGAAGACCTCGAGTTGAGCCGGATCAGCCGCCGTAGTAGCGACATCCTGAACCGCGAGCACCTGGTCCACCGGTGTAGTAGTAACCGGTGCTCCAAAGAAATTATTGCCGTCGGAAGTCAGCAGCGCGGCGAAGTACGTCGTGCGATCTTTCAGCTCCACCGCGTAGGGGAAGCTCTGCGGTTGCGCGCCGCCGCGGCCGACACCGGATATTGGGAGGATGCGCTTTCCAGAACCTCCATTCACATCCAGCCAGTAAACCCGCAGGTTCGATGAAACTGTGTCTATTCCCGTGCCGTAGAATTCGAGTTGCATGCCCGAACTGCTAACCTTTATCGGCTGTTCGACTCCTTCCGCGTAAAGGCGAGCGCCGCCTAATTGCGCGACGGTCAAGCCCGCCGCCGCCAGTTGCGCCTGCGTGATCTGGTACCAGCCCTCTTGCTGCACCTGGATCTTCATCCCAGGCTTCGCCGCCAGCGTGAACTGCGTCTGTTGTTGTTGGGCAGTAGACGGCGAGGGCACGAAGGCCTTCTCGGCGTTGCGGCGTCCTGCGAGGATAGGCGATCCATTGCTCGCGCCTGCCGCTCTGAGTTCCGTGACCATTCTGGCACGCGACACGACTTTTACATCACTCTGCGCCTGTACATACGAAGTGCCATGGAAGGTGCGGGTGCCATTCAGATCGACATCTTCAAGCCAATACACGCTGCCGGCAGATGCAGGTTGATGATCCACCCAGGCATAGGTCTTCGCCGAGTGAGCACTTGAAGCGTCACGCATCCTCAGCGCGGATCCGGCGATGAGCGCGGGGTTGAGGCGAATCCGCTCTCCGTTTTGTTCGCGGTAGACGTTGAATCCGAGGTTATGCGCCTCGCCGCCCGTTCTCCATTGCAATACAACGTCGCTGCCGCTGTAGCCAGCCTTGAACCACCGCAGTGTTACCTTGGTCGGCGACGCGATGGCGGTCGTCACGGATGACGAGTTGTTGCTGGTATTTGGATCGTTCTGATCGGCGGTTACAGACGCGGTGTTGGTAACCGTGTTCGGAGCCCCCGCTGCCGCAAGCAAGGTGACCGTAGCGAAACCGCCGTTGCTCATGGTGCCGAGCAGGCAAGTCACCGTGCCGCCCGTTTGCGAACAAGTGCCCGCCGTGGTGGAAACCGAAGCATAGGTAACGCCCGAGGGTAGCGGATCGGTAAGCGTCACGTTAGTAGCTGTGTTGGGCCCGTTGTTGTTCACGGTGAGCGTATATGTCAACGTGTCGCCCTGAGACACACTGCTCGGTGTGCCTGTCATGCTGACGCTTACATCGGCGCTACCGGTACCCGCGACCGTCGTGGTCGCTGTGATATTCGTGTTGTTGATGCTGGTGGGGTCTGCTGTGGCCGAGGTCGCCGAAGCTGCATCGGTGATGATAGTTC
>Ga0187876_1002530_pt1 | contig 13434 bp, 9 predicted proteins | sample June2016WEW_17_4_FD_133000 | JGI IMG/M metagenome (GOLD analysis project Ga0187876, IMG submission 133000) | Peatland microbial communities from SPRUCE experiment site at the Marcell Experimental Forest, Minnesota, USA - June2016WEW_17_40 | ecosystem: Environmental > Terrestrial > Soil > Wetlands... | reverse complement strand
TTGCTGGCAGGCTTCCTCGGTGGCGAAGTCGCTTTGAAACTGCCGCAGTGTTTTGGGAAACGACGGCCTCGGCACCCATCCACACTATGTATTGGGGCTTGCTGAGTCAACCGGATAAGCAGATGTTGTCTTGCGCCGCGCTGGCAAGCGCGCAGAATCCCGATATCGCCGCGCGGCTTGCGAAATGGAAGAACGTCGAGATGCCTTTCCACGCAGCCGGACTGACGGATCGGGAGCGCCAGATGGTCGACAAACTTGTCGAAGCCTGCAGGCTGCTCGATAACGTCTACTGGCGGCAGAGCGATCTCGACGGACTCGCGCTTTACAAAAGCACCAAAGATCCCGCGTTGAAGACCCTGCTCACTATCATGGGCGGCCGCTGGGATCTGATTGACGAGAATCGGCCCTTTGCCGGCGCGCCGCCGATGCCTCCCGGGCACGAGTTGTATCCCCATGACCTGACACGCGACCGCATCGAGCAATACGTCAAACAGCATCCCGAGGACAAGGCGGCGATCTACGATCCTTATACCGTAGTGAAATGGCGGAATAACCGGCTGATCGGCGTCCCCTATCAGGAAGAGTACAAGCCTTTCCTCGTGAGGATGGCGCAGGCGTTGCGCGAGGCGGCCGCGCTCAGTCCGGACGCTCAGTTCGCGAACTTTCTTCGGCTTCGCGCGGATGCTCTTCTAAGCAGCGATTATTACAAAAGCGATCTGGCATGGCTGGAGCTGAAGGATCCGAAGTTCGATGTGATCTTCGCTTCCTACGAAACGTATCTCGACGATCTGCTGGGCGTGAAGACCTCGTTCGGCGCGTCGGTTCTGATTCGCAACGAGGACGAGAGCCGCCGTCTTGCGGTGTATCAGAAGTATGTGCCGGATATAGAAGACGCGCTTCCGGTGGATGCTTCCGCGCGTCCCTCGAAGCGCGGCCATCTGACACCCATGGAGGTAATGGACGCCCCTTATCGCGCCGGCGATCTCCGGCATGGCTACCAGGCGGTAGCCGACAATCTGCCGAACGATCCCCGCATCCATCAGGAAAAAGGCACGAAGAAGATTTTTTTCAAGAATTTTATGGACGCCCGCGTCAACTACGTGATTCTGCCTATCGCGCGGCAGTTGATGGAGCCCTCGCAGGCGGCGAAAGCTTCCGCGGACGGATACCTGTCATCGACGCTGATGCACGAAATCTCGCATGAGCTGGGGCCCGATTTTGCGCAGCGGGGCGGCAAGCGGGTGGACATCCGGGAAGCAATCGGACCAGCCTACTCCGGGCTCGAAGAAGCGAAGGCGGATGTAGTGGGAATGTTCGGGTTGAAGTGGCTGGTGGACCACGGGGCACTGCCGAAGGAACGGTTGGAGGAATACTATGCGTCGTACGTCGCGGGCATTTTCCGCACGCTGCGGTTCGGCACGGGCGAGGCGCATGGCAGAGCGGAAATGATGGAGTTCAGCTATCTGACGGAACAGAGGGCACTCAATTATGCGGGTGGGCGCTACGCGATCGATCTCGCGCGGATCCCCGGCACGCTCGCGACTCTTGCAAAAGAGCTGCTGGAAATGGAAGCCACGGGGGATCGAGCACGCGTCGACGCGTGGTTCACGAAATACGACCGCATGCCTACAGAGTTGAAGACAGCTCTCGCGGGGACAGCTCTCGCGGGGACAGCGAACATTCCGGTGGATATCAATCCGATCTTTTCGTTCAAAGACGACGTGGAGTGAATCGCGACAAAACGCCCTGATCGGCCCGAAAGCCTTTCAGGGCGTTTTCATTGTTGGGTTAGGTCAGGTGCGGATGGAAGATCTTAAAGATTGTCCATCCGAGATCCCCCAGATTTTTGAGGATCGTCACTACACTTGAGAAACGAGACAGGATTGAATCCCAGTCTCTTTTTTTGTGCTTCACCGAGGACTCCCGGTTTGGCCGTGCTACGTGAAAAAAGGCGAAGTGCGAACAGCATCTCGCCCAACTAAACGATAGCATGGGATGTCAAGTTTTCACTTTTCCCGTTGTAGCGCCGAACAGAGGAGTTACGAACGCTGGTATCATGTCCGCTAGTTTATGAAGAGCCCCGCGGCACCGACCATCCAGTTCATATTCGAGGACATTGCTGCGGCTATTCCTGAGCGTGTCGTGTCACTTTATGAAATGAACAAACGGACCATTACCCTGCTTGAATCAACGAAACGAGGCGTGATATCGCTGATATCATCTCCTCATGGGAAGAGGCAAAGAGCGAATAGTCGAAGAGACGGGCGGAAGGCGGATAGGCGAATCGGACGAGCAGTTCATGAATCGCCGAAAGGCAATTCAGAACCTCCGAAAGCAGATGCGCACCATCGAGGACGTTGACAAGCTGGTTGCGCTCACGAGAGCCGGAAACGTGCTGCCAGATGGCTTCGATTCATATGAGGATCTGGAAACGCAACCAGAGTAAACGATGCCCGAGCTGACACCAGAAGAGCGAGAGAAGATCTATTTGGAAGAGAAGGCCCGTCTCGAATTTCGGCGTGAGCTTGAACCCAAAAAGATCGGCGTCGGCAAGTTCATTGGCTATGTGGCTCTGGGTGGGCTCGCCCTTCTCGTTCTCATGTTTATAATCGGCAGCGTAATAATGCGGCGCCCGGAAACGGCGTCAATCACTTCGACCCAAACCCCCGTTATGCAAAACACCGGCAATCCCGCCCATGATCGGCTGGCGGCACTCGGGACCAGCGCGCAGGCGTCATTACTTGGTCAGATTGCGGGTGAAGGATGCAGCGGAGACTCGGCATTCTATATGGGCATGGATAAAGAAACGAGAGCCTACTGGAGCGTGCGATGTACGAACGGCAGGAGCTATCAGGTTCAAATCCAACCGAATGCGACAGGCAGCACAAGCGTCATGGATTGCGACGTTCTGAAGACGGTCGCCAACGTCTCTTGCTTTACGAGGTTCAATCAGTAGAAGGCGGGAGATAATTGGACGGAAATACAAGGAGGCTGTAGAGAATGCGATTTTCGCCAACTGGCTTAATCGGCGCGGTTGCACTGGCGGTAAGCCTGGTAGCCGGCACCGCGGCCGCGCAGGAAGGCGGCCGGGGCGGCGGTGGGCGCGGCGGCGGGCCTCCCGCGCCGATGAAGATCAATATTCCCGGATTTCCCGACGGCGGGGTCATTCCTCTCAAGTACGCAAACGTAAACGCGCCCACGGGCAGTGTCTCGCCTGCGATCGAATGGAGCGGTGTTCCTGCCAGCGCTGTGACCATCGCGCTGATTTTTCACGACGCCGATGTCGCATCCCGCCCGAGCGCGTCCACCTTGCCCGGGGCCAGTGCCGACGATACGCTGCATTGGGCGATCTTCAACATTCCGGCAACGGCGACCGGGCTTCCGGAAGGGGTTCCGCACAACGTCAACCTTGACGATGGTAGCGTTCAAATAAAGTATGCCGACGGTGTGCCGCGTCTCGCCATCGGGGTGACCGGTTACTTCGGTCCCAGCCCGCCGCCGGGCGCGCCGCATCACTATGTTTTCGATTTCTTCGCGCTGGATACCAAGCTGGATCCGAGCATCAATTCGCGCGAGGATCTGGTGAAAGCGATGTCTGGACATGTTCGCGCCAAGGGCGTCTACTTCGGCACGTACACCAGTCCGCCAAGAGCCAGATAAGTCAATCGAACGCGACTTGAAGTCGCGTCTCCCGGCGGACCATGGTTTATCACAGCCTGGGTGGTGGTATTCGCCAAGGCATATAAATCAGCGTCGCTCGTAACTCGTCTGTTATCAATCCATTCGATTTGGTGCTTCCTTTGCTCCCGTCAAGGTGAAGGTTTGGAGGCATTCCAATGAAAGACAAGATCTTTAAGATGTTCGGGAAATCGGTTCTGCCGACGATGCTGGCGGGCGCCGTGCTGATGCTCATGAGTCCGGTGGGTGCTATGGCGCAGAGAGGTGGCGGCGGCGGCCACTTTAGCGGCGGTGGTGGCGGACACTTTAGTGGTGGCGGTGGCCACGGTTTCGCGGGCGGTGGCGGTGGATATTATCGGGGCGGCGGGGGGTACCGCGGGGGTGGGTATTACCGGGGCGGCGGCTATTATGGGGGCGGATTTGGCCTCGGATTCGGAGTTCCCTACGGCTATGGATATGGATATCCGGCCTATGGGTATGGCTACGCGGCTCCAGCCCCTTGCGGCACTTACGACGCGTATGGTAACTGGATCCCGACGCCTTGTTACGTCGGTCCTTACGGGTACTAAAGTTCAGGCGGCGCCGCGGACTAACGGCTCTGCGACCACTTCGTCCGTGACTACCTGAAAGTTCCGGAGCCACGAAATGCCAAACGAAGTCGTGATCGCAACGTCCGCGGCGTCCCGGCCTGTGGCCATCAGGACGCGCCCGATGCGGGGCGTGTTATTGCGGGCATCGAATGTCCACCATCTGTTACCCAGGTAGACCTCGAACCAGGCACTGAAATCCATCGGCCCGGCAGGGGGAACGCCAATGTCTCCCAAATATCCAGTCGCATAACGCGCCGGAATATGCAAAGCGCGGCAGAGCGTGATGGCGAGGTGCTGGAAATCTCTGCACACTCCCTTCCGTTCCGTGTAGACATCGAGTGCGCTCTTGGAGGGGTGCGCGGAGCTGTAGTCGAAAGCGATGTGCCCCTGGACCCAATCGCAGATCGCCTGAACGGTTGGCCATCCGGAAGATCCGGACGGCGTGTTGCCAAACATCTGCCACGCCAGAGTTGAGAGCCGGTCCACCTCGCAGTAACGGCTCGCCAGCAGAAAGCGAAGAGTGTCGTGCGGCAACTTATCGACCGCGATCTGAGGAGCATTCCAGTCGACTGCATCGGGTTCCCCGGAATCCTCGATGAGCGTGGAGCTCCACAAGCGAAGGGGACCCGGTTGCGCCAGTATCCGCGTGCACTTGTTTCCGAAGCTGTCGAAGTATTCGTCCCTCGGGACCTGTTGCGAAATCTGAATCTGATCCGGTTCCACCAGGTCGGCATTTCTGGAAGGATGAATATTCAGCACTGCAACTACCGCCATCTGTTGCGAAATTTCAAGTTCAATATCGTAGCCTAATCGGATCAACATAAGAAGCCATTTCACAGGCTGAAGCCTGTGCCACTGGCCTTAACTAAGCAACCAGAGGGCCAAAAGCTTTAATTCTTACTCGATTTGCATGACGTCCACGCCCGTGTTCAGCGTGTGCTCGGCACCCCCGAGGAGAACGCCGTGGATCGGACTGACATCGCTGTAATCGCGTCCCCACGCGAGAGTTAAGTGACCATCCGAAGGCACGCAGTTGTTGGTGGGATCGAAATCCACCCACCCCGCGCCCGGGCTCCAGACGGCGCACCAGGCGTGCGATGCGTCGGCGCCGACCAGCCGAGGTCGTCCGGGTGGGGGCAAAGTGCGCAAATACCCGCTGATATAGCGCGCAGGCAGCCCCAGCGACCGCATGCAAGCGATCTGCAGATGGGAAAAGTCCTGGCAAACGCCGCGGCGTTTTTCGAAAAACGTCTCCACCGGCGTGCTGACTTCAGTAGCCTTGGTGTCGAAGCGGAAGTCATGAAAGATCCGGTGCGTAAGATCCATCGCGGCCTCAAGCAGCGGACGCTCGTCAGCGAACGATTCGCGCGCATAGTCCGCCAGCTCCGGCCTTGCAGTCACGCGGTTTGAATCGAAGACGTACTGATAAGCGTTCAGGCCCTCATCCGTATAATCGGCCGCCAGTGAATCGCGCACTTGTTCCCATGGGGGAGAAGCGGAAAACCTCGGCAGCGGTAAAGCGTTCACTTCCAGTTCCATGCTGGCATCCACGATGAGGCGGTCGTGCGGTTCGAGCAGCGTGAACGCCGTGTTTCGATTGCCGAAATAATCCGTGTGCCAGCTATATGAGGGCGGGCGGGGAATCACGGATATATCGCTTCGTCTGCAGGTCTGGTTCCGGGTGTTATGCGGCGTCAGACGGAGGATATGATGCGAAACCGAAACCGGGTCCTCATAATCGTACGTGGTTTTGTGCCGCACCTGGTAGATCATGCGGACCGCTCCATTTCCGCGTGGCTGAACCAGGTATTGGTGATCGCATCGGAGAGCGCGGCCAGCGCGATCTCCATCGCCCCCAGCAGGTTGTCCAGGTGCCAGCGCGAGCCATCGGAACCCGCCCGGCAGAGTTCGACAACGTCCGCCCCGAACAGGTTGGCGCCCACTTCTTCCACTCTGTTCTGCTTTGCCACGGGCCATTCCGCCGCTGTCAGGGTTCCAGCCAACACCGTCGAATGCTCCGAGAGATCTTTCAACTGAAAAGCGAGCGAGCGGGGATTCGCGCCTTCGTTCATCAGCAGATCGAGTACGGGCGCGGCCTGCAGGACCGTGAAATAACGCGACCGGTAAGTCATCGCACTATCACCCACCTCAAGGAGCATCTCGAGCATCGGCCACGTCTGGGGGCTCAGCGGCACGATCGTGGCGCGAAAGAGCTTCACCATCTGAATGGAGCGCTCGATGCGCCGCCCGACGCTGAGAAAACGCCAGCCGACGCCGCGCGTGATGTTTTCCAGCTCAATACCGCGTAGCGAAGATAAAGTGCCGATGCAGCGGTTCAATACCGCGAGCGCGTCACCGGCGGAAACGTAGCCCCAGGCGGCACTGTCCTCCTGATTCGAGGCCGGGGAAATCCGGGCCAGCGAACTGAGTTGGCTGACAACGCGCAGCAGATCGCTCGAGAGCCGGTCCCGCACCGAGGCCGTGGCGCGCGATACGCGATTCAAATTCGAAAACAGGCTATCGCGGCGGTCCTCCTCAAAAATCAGCGAGAGGATCTCCTGTTCGAAATCGGCCGCGGGATTCAGGTGGCCCTGCGGATCGTCCTCCGCCATGCGCGAATCCTCGGTCTCGATGGATTCATGCAGCTTCATCAGCGAGTTCCATTCGGCTGTGTCCGAAGCGCCGGATTCACCCGTGAGCCGAACCAGAATGCAGCGCAGCACGCGGGCGAGATGCTCGCACCGTTCGCCATAACGGCCCAGCCAGAAAAGATTATCGGCCGCGCGGCTGGGCAGGTCGCTCGATCCGCCCCGGTTCAGCACCACCGGCAGATCGCGCGAACGCTGCAGCGTGAAATGATCCACCGGTCCATCCGAGAGTACCCAGGTGTCTTTGCTGCCCCCGCCGCGCTGCATCGAGACGACTGGGGAATCGATCGATGGTGAAACACGGGCCAGGCCGCCGGGCATAACGACCCAGGAGTCTCCCGCCGCCGCCACAAACACGCGCAGCACCACGCGCCGCGGAGCGAGAACATTTTCCGACCATACCGGCGCGGTCGAAAGATGCAGCAATTCCTGGCCGGAGAAGTCCCACGGCCGCGCTTGCATCTTGTCGAGAAGCCGCGTCCGCTCGTCGGCGCCGAGCTTGCCCCCAAACACGGGCTCAGTTCCCTGGACGGGGAAGGAGGGTTTGATTACCAGGTTATCCAGGTGATCGCGGACATAATTCATCGCCGCGGGCTGTCCGCACCACCAGGTGGCCACCGAAGGCAGTTTCAATTTTTCGCCCAGAAAGCGGCTGCTGAGCCCGGGCAGGAACGGCATCACGGCGGGAGATTCGATCAGTCCGCTGCCCAGCGCATTGGCAACTACAACGTTGCCGGCCCGCACCGCTTCCACCAGGCCCGCGACGCCGAGAAATGAATCGGATCGCAGTTCGATCGGATCGCAGAAACCGCCATCGACGCGACGCAGGATTACATCCACCTGCTTCAACCCCTCGAGCGTTTTCAGGAATACGCGGCTGTCGCGCACCGTCATATCGCCGCCTTGCGCCAGCGTGAAACCGAGGTAGCGCGCCAGATAGGAATGTTCGAAGTAGGTCTCGTTGAGCGGTCCGGGTGTCAAGAGCACAACGCGGGGATTGGCGTTCATCGAAGGCGACAGCTGAAGCAGCTTGTTGCGGAAGGTTCGAAAAAACGAAGCTAATCGCTGGACCTGGAATTCGCGGAACAGATCCGGAAACGTCTCCGCCATGACGATCCGGTTTTCGAGCGCGTAGCCCATCCCGGACGGCGCCTGAAGGCGATCCGAAAGAACCCACCATTGGCCGTCGGCGGAGCGCGCCAAGTCAACGGCGAGCAGATGAAGGTAAGTGTTGTCCGGCACGGGGAGGCCATGGCAGGGCCGCCAGAACCCCGGATTCCCGAACACGATGGCAGGGGGAAGATGACCGCCGCGAAGCAGCTTCTGGGGACCATAAAGGTCCGCCAGTATCCAGTTCAGGAGCCGTGCGCGCTGGATGAGGCCGGCTTCCAGCTCTCGCCATTCGGTGGGCGAAATCAGGATCGGAATGGCGTCCAGGTTCCACGGCCGGTCCATCCCCAGCGGATCGCCGTAAACGTTGTAGGTGACGCCGTTTTCCCGGATGCGCTGACGCGCTGTTCTCCAGCGGCGAGCCAGTTCTTCGCGTCCGATTTCCGATAAGGACGCTATATAAGCATCCCAGTGCGGGCGGAAAACGCCCGGGGCGCTCGACATCTCGTCGTAGATCCCCGGAGCCGGGCTATATCCATCGCCCAGGAGTGGAGAAACGAGAGTGTCTACGGAAATGCTCATTTACGGCGACCGGCGCAAATCCAGCGTGAACGGAAACTCCGGATTACGTTCTTCTTTCGGCACGGCCATCAGCCCCGGGGTGTGGCCTACGCTACTGAATCGAGCCAGACGGCGGCTCTCCGCTTCATAGGCATTGACCGGGAACTGTTCGTTTGCTCTCCCGCCGGGATGAGAGACGTGATATGTGCAGCCCCCGATTGCACGCCCGGCCCATGTGTCCACGATATCAAACACCAATGGCGTATGAACCGGGATGTTTGGGTGCAGGCAGGAAGGCGGTTGCCAGGCCCTGTACCGCACGCCTGCCACGTATTCCCCGGTTACGCCCGTGGGATGCAGCGGTATGGGGCGTTTATTGCAAAGCACGGTAAAGCGCGGATCGATCATTCCCGAGACCTTCACCTGCATCCGCTCGACGGACGAATCCACATTGCGCGCGGTACCGCCGGCCGAGGTTTCCTCGCCCAGCACATTCCATGGTTCGAGCGCATGCCGGAGCTCGAGATGAATACCACGCTTCGTGATCGAGCCGATGGCGGGGAAACGAAATTCCAGATGGGGCGCGAACCATTCTTTTTTGAACGGATAACCGGCTTCGTTCAATTCCTCGAGAACGTCTTCCCAATCGCGCTCGATGAAGTAAGGGAGCATGAAGCGGTCATGCACGGCCGTTCCCCAGAAGACAAGCGGCCGCTTATAGGGGTTTTCCCAGAAGTGTGCAATCAACGCCCGCACCAGCAGTTGCTGGGTGAGACTCATGCGCGCGTGCGGAGGCATCTCGAAGGCCCGGAGTTCCACCAGGCCGAGGCGCGAGGATGCGGCGTCGGGCGGATAGAGTTTATCGATGCACAATTCGGTGCGATGCGTGTTGCCGGTGAGGTCGATCAGGAGGTTGCGGAAAATGCGGTCGACGAGCCAGGGTGTGATGTTTTTCTCGCCTTTATCGGGGACCTGACTGAACGCGATTTCCAGTTCGTAAAGAGAATCCATACGCGCTTCATCCACGCGCGGATGCTGGCTGGTGGGGCCGATAAACAATCCGGAAAACATGTAAGACAGCGACGGATGATTTTGCCAGTAGCCCACCATGCTGCGCAGCAGATCGGGCCTGCGCAGGAATGGGCTATCCTCCGGCAGCGACGCGCCGATGACGACGTGATTGCCGCCGCCGGTGCCGGAATGCCGCCCGTCGAGCATGAACTTTTCGGTGCCGAGACGCGATTCCCGCGCAAGGGCGTAGAGTTCGGTTGTATTCTCCACCAGTTCTTCCCACGATTCCGCGGGTTGGACATTGACTTCGATCACGCCCGGGTCGGGGGTCACCTTGAGCACGGAAATCCGTGGATCGTAGGGCGGCGTGTAGCCTTCAATCACCACCCGCATGCCGAGATGGGCGGCGGTATCTTCGATCGCGGCGATGAGATCGAGATAATCGGCCAGGTATTCGACGGGGGGCATGAAAATGAACAGCTTGCCCTCGCGCACCTGGATGCAGATCGCAGGCCGCGAAACCCACGCCGAGGATTCACCTTTCTTTGGCGGTTTGGGTTTTATTTCGCGGCGCTCGCGGCTCGCCGGGGGGCCGGCCTTGAACGCCTTCTGCGTGAAAAGGTGCTGCTTGCGCACGGGTCTTTCGGGAAGTTTGTCCCGTTCCTGGAAGGGATCGGGATCGAAACTCCACTCGGTGTCTTCCGGCTTGGTCCATGGCAGACATTCCAATGGCAGCCGATAGCCCATCGGTGAATCGCCAGGTACGAGAAACAGGCGCTCGGCCGCGAGGAACCATGGATGGCTTGTCCAGTAAGGCGTCCCCGATCTGCCCGGGAACCGCCGCAAGGGAAGCACGTAGCCGATCGTTTTGCCCAGGTCTTCTTCAAAGACCCGCGCTAACTGCGCGCGCTCGATCGGATCTTTCAGTTTGGAATCCCGCGGATCGACATTCGCAGGCAGCCGCCGTTCTTTCCACAGATAGTAGAGGACGTCCTCATAGGCCGTCATGATGAATTGCGGATCGACTTCGAGCCGCCACGTCAGAGCTTCGAGGAATCGGCGCGCATCCGCGGCGTTGTATTTGTAATCCTCGTTATCGTTCGCGAAGAGAGACTGGTCTCTCCAGATCGGCACGCTGTCTTTGCGCCAGTAGCAACCAAGCGCCCAGCGCGGAAGCGGTTCACCCGGATACCACTTGCCCTGGCCGAAGTGCAGCAGCGCACCGGAGGCGAACCGGTCGCGCAGTTTGAGGATGAGATCCACCGAGAGCCTTCGTTTGTTCGGCCCGAACGCGCTGGTGGTCCACTCGGCGCCATCGGCATCGTCGATCGAAACGAAAGTGGGTTCACCGCCCATGGTCAGGCGGACGTCTCCCGCGCGTAGCTTCTCATCGACGCAGTGGCCGAGCGCATGGATTTCCTGCCATTGCTGTTCGCTGTAGGGCCGGGTGACGCGGGGCGATTCGAAAATCCGGTGAACGGTCATTTCGTGAGAGAACTCGGTCTCACAAGCTTCGAGAGCGCCTGAAATCGGAGCGGCACTGCTGGCGTCGGGCGTGCAGGCAAGCGGAATGTGTCCCTCACCGGCCAGGAGACCGGAGGTGGGATCGAGGCCAACCCAACCGGCTCCAGGCAAGTAAACTTCAGTCCACGCGTGAAGATCGGTGAAGTCGGAGGTAGGGCCGGCGGGGCCTTCGAGCGGCTTCACGTCGGGCGCGAGCTGAATCAAATAGCCGGAAACGAACCGCGCGGCCAGTCCCAGATGGCGCAGGATCTGGACCAGAAGCCAGGCGGAATCCCGGCACGAGCCGGTTCGCAGGCCGAGACTCTCCTCGCAGCTTTGAATGCCAGGCTCCATCCGGATCACATAGCCGATTTCGTTCTGCAGCCTCTGGTTGAGGCCGATGAGGAAGTCGATGGTCCGGAGCTTCTCACGAGACACCTGGTTGAGCCAGGCCGCGAGCCGGGACCCGGCGGGCTGGGTCTCAAGATACGGGCGCAATTCACGGGCAAGGGCTTCGTCGTAAGGGAACGGATAGTTTTCCGCGCTCGGTTCCAGGAAGAAGTCGAACGGATTGAAAACAGCCATTTCCGCCACCAGGTCCACTTCGATGAAAAACTCGCTGGTGGGTTCCGGGAAGACGAGGCGCGCCAGGTAGTTAGCCTGTGGATCCTGCTGCCAGTTGATGAAGTGGGTTTCGGGGCGGATCTTCAACGAATAGGCGAGAATCGGGGTGCGGCAATGAGGCGCGGGACGGAGCCTGACCACCTGGGGACCGAGATTGATCCGGCGGTCGTATCGATATCGGGTTTTATGATTCAGCGAAACATGAATCGACATAGTCTGCGGCGTTGGAAATCGGGCTCACGGACGGAGGGAGATGGCGTTGAGTTTAGCACGGCGTATTTTGGCCCTCTTGACAGAGCCCGGCGGGTTAGCAAAACATAGTCATTGGTTTGCGCCAGTAGATTGGTTTGCGTGAAACGCAGTAGATGAAGCTCGCTTTACTCGTGGCCGCTCTGCTGGTTGGCGCATGCCGGTCCGAGCCCAAACCGGCCAGGCAAGCGGCAGTCGGATGGCGGCCTCTGGGGACGTGGTCCGGCCATGGTAACGCGTCAACAGACTCTTTCAATATCGAGAGCAGTCAATGGCGCATCAAGTGGGCGACTACAAACGAGAAGCCCACCGGTGCCGGGACTTTTCGGGCAGAGGTTCATAGTGCGGTAAGTGGGCGGCCTCTGGGGTTAGCCGTCGATCATGCGGGCACGGGACATGGCGTTGCGTATGTCAACGAGGACCCTCGCCTGTTTTTCCTGGACATTGAATCCAGCAACATCGACTGGTCCGTTTCGGTTGAGGAAGGGGTGGCTGGGTTTTTGCCTTGAGAAGCGCAAAGGGCGCTGTCCGCACCACCGGCAATTCGAGGAACTTTCCGCATCGGTGGCGTGGACGCGACCCGTTTTGCGCGTGTTCCTGAAAGTACAGCTACTTCAGGAACTCCGCCACTTTGGCGACACCGGCTTTGGCGCAGGCGTCATCCTGTTCCAGACTCGAGCCCGCGCTGCCGACGCCGCCGATGGTGTCGTTGCCCACCTTAATGGGCACTCCTCCGCCGAGCGCCAGGATATCGGCGATGTCGCGTTGTGCGGCCAGAGGCGTATCGGGCGTGGTCCGCTTCTGAAACTCCAGCGTCGAGGTCCGGAACATTCGCGCGGTATAGGCTTTACGCCGGGCCATCTCCGCCACCTGAGCGGTCGCTTCCTCGTCGCGCAAGATCACAAGGATCTGACCGGCGCGATCAACCACTGCCGCCGCTGTGTGGAAGCCCTTCGACTTGCACTCCGCGAGCGTCGCTTCGGCGATGGTCTTCGCCATCGCGAGCGATAAGTTGCGCTGCGTGACCAGGCCTTGCGCCGTTACGTGGCCGGATATGATCGCGGCCATGCCGATCCCCACCAAAGCCTTCAACGCGTATGACATTGCAGCCTCCGCTATTTGCCAACGAGGTGCTTTATGTCGGCGTTGTTTTCCTGACAGATATATTCGTAGGGCTCCATACCGGGATGGAACAGGATATTCCAACCCACCGTGAATGGCTTCGTATATGCGCCCGGATCTTCGATCGTGGCTTCGTAGTGAAGAATCAGTTCGTTCACGCGCGTAAACCGCTCCACCACGTGAAGTTGTTCGGTGTGTTCGTGACCGGCCGCATCCAGCCAGCTTTTGGTATTGAAGCCGGTATCGTCAACTACAAGTGTGTCACCCTCCCAATGGCCGATGCCTTCACCGAGGAAAGTGGGATTCAGCTGATCCGGCGGCGTATGTTTGCGGCCATC
>Ga0187876_1002528_pt1 | contig 13435 bp, 8 predicted proteins | sample June2016WEW_17_4_FD_133000 | JGI IMG/M metagenome (GOLD analysis project Ga0187876, IMG submission 133000) | Peatland microbial communities from SPRUCE experiment site at the Marcell Experimental Forest, Minnesota, USA - June2016WEW_17_40 | ecosystem: Environmental > Terrestrial > Soil > Wetlands... | reverse complement strand
GCTAAATGTTTAGTACAGTTCGTCACTATTTTCCGATCATGGAAAGGGCCCGCTCAAAATAAAAGCCTTACCTTTCGGAACGGGCGAAAATTAGGCCTATGAGTGGCGAAGTTGGGTTAGCCGGCTTGAGTTACCACTTCGTGGTCCGTTCCGGGGCGGGCAGCGGTTCTGGCTGAGCGTGGCCGCCTACAAATCTGGAGCCGGACCCACACCTTGTATTTCCTTCAAATCTGTGAGGAATTTACACTCCGGAATTCGCCGCCCGTCCTGGTTATGTTCTTACCACGCAGATTGATAGAGTCTGGCAAACGAAATGCAAACGCGCCATTTGCAAGATAACTTAACTTAAGGAGGAGAAGGCACAATTATGCGAGAATCGTACAACCAAGGCGGGTTCGATTACATCAAGTGACCTTAAGCCTATGGCTCAATCTAGGCCGGGGGGCCCTTTTGCCCAAAATGGTCCCTCCATTTGTAACTTCTTACTTGGCGTGCGGATGCATTAGCCAAGTGTAGGTCTTTCATGATAGAATTCAGGGGCATTTTAATACTCTTTGAGGAATTTTTGCACGCGATTCAAACGGAAGGCGCCTTTCGAGGCTGCGGTGCGTTAGTTAAAACTGGTGCTTGACCAACCTGGAGGGGTACAGGGAGCAGGGTTATCGTTCTATAAATTCTTTCGATGTTCTTATTCGAGACCTTTTCCGCATGCCGGTTGTGGATTCGTGCTGACGCTATTGTGGGGGCCAGCATGAGAAAGCCCATCCCGGTTCTCGTTGCGAATCATCCCCGCCTAAGGTGCACCCCCCTTTTTAAGTCGCTTTCAAATCGATCCGACATCGAAATGGAAGGCGTCGAGGCCTCGGAAGAAGCCATCCCAGGTGTTCTTCGCACGCAGAACGACTTGATCTACGGCTTGATCTGAATTCTCCCGACCCGGCAAGGAGCAAGTAAAGATGCGTAATAGACTCTTTATCGGTAGCCCCGCGATCATGGATGATTGCCCGCCCGCCGCGCCCGTGCGGACCCCCCGATGGGTTCTAATGGGGGTGTTCTTCATTTCTCTTCTGGGGTTCGCCGGCACACCTGCCGTACCCGCCCAAGAGCAAGAACAGGGGCAGCCGGAAAGACAGCAACGGCAGGAGCGGCCTGAACAGCAACAGCAGCAAGGACAGGAACGGCCGCGACAACAGGAACGACTCCAACGGCAGGAGCGGGTCGCGGATTGGGCAACGGACAACCTCGATATGGTTGCCGCTACGACCGCACAGATTCGGGAAGTATTGGCCAAGGATCCCGGCTTGATGGTCGAGCTAAAGCGCCTGATGGCCAAGCAGGCCATCGAAAAGGGGCAGATCGTTGCGGAGAAAGACTTGGAGGATGACGCGATCTTGGATCGCTTGACGACCGATATACGCTTCCGAGCCTTGGCCACCCGCCTGTTGCAACGCTACGGCTACCTGTCACCAGAGCTTAACCCTCTTTCCCCTTCGGGAAAAGAGCAGGACCTCATGATGAGAGCCAGGGCAGAGCGCCTTGCCCGTGGCACACCCGCAGAGACGGTGTTGAGCGCGGGATTGAGACCTTCCCAAGCGGAGTGCGAACAAGAAAAGGGCAATCCCGCCTGCGTGATGGAGACGAGTAATCCTGCCACGGGCATATGGCCGGAATCGGAAGGTCCGGAAGCTACATGCGAACCGGGCGACGATAGCGTCCCCTGTCAAGCTCCGGCGAACAGACCTGCACAGCCATCCTATCCTTCCCGGCCCGAGACGCCGGGGACAGAGACTCCCGCCCCCGATATTCAGCGTCCTGACCTGACGAATTCCCCGTTGATGACGGCCAGCGCTGTTTCCACTAGCGGCGGGGGAAGGACCACCACACAGCCCGGCGGGCTTCGGTCCGAAGAGCTCGGGGATGTTACGGGTGGGATCCCTGCCGTTCTTCCTGAGAATCCCACAAGGCAGTCGTCTCGTCCCCTCGCATCGGTTCGCCAGCCGAAGGCCGGTGTAATTCCCGAGCCGGTGGAGATGGTAAGTTCACCCAATCCCTACGCCTATCTTCCCTCACTTTACGATCTCTACATGCAGGCCGCGCCGCGCACGGGGCGTCTCGAACGCTTTGGTCTCGACGTGTTTCGCCGCGACCGCAGAAGCGTAGGGATTCCCATGGATCTTCCCGCCGGACCGGACTACGTCCTGGGGCCGGGTGACGGATTGACCATTGATCTGTGGGGAGGAGTTTCGCAACGGCTTTTCCGAACCGTAGACCGCGAGGGCCGTCTGTCGCTGCCGGAGTCGGGGCCGCTGCTGGTAAGCGGCAAAACGCTCGGCGAGGTGCAGGAAGTCGTGCAGCGCATTCTACGGACACAGTACCGGGACGTTTCCGCCGATCTTTCGCTAGCGCGCCTACGCACGGTTCGCGTCTACGTAGTGGGTGAGGTGATATCGCCGGGCGCTTACGACATCAGCTCACTCTCGACCCCGCTCAACGCCTTAATTGCCGCCGGAGGCATCACTTCGCGCGGATCGCTACGCCACCTGCGTCACTCTCGTGGCCAGCAGCTCGTCGAAGAAGTAGACGCTTACGACCTGCTGCTGCACGGCATCCGCGGTGACATGAAGAACCTTGAAAACGGCGACACGCTACTGGTGCCTCCGGTCGGCCCGCAGGTTACCGTGGACGGCATGGTGCGTCGCCCGGCGATTTACGAACTGCGGGGCGAGACGAATCTCCAGGAGGCGCTCGATCTGGCAGGCGGAGTCCTTCCCGCGGCGGCGCTGCGTCACATCGAAGTACAGCGGCTGGAGGCACACGAGACGCGCACCATGCTGAGCGTCAATGTGGACGAAACCAGCGATCCCGAAGCGGTTCGCCGCCAGCTCGCCACGTTTGCCGTGCGCGACGGTGACGAAGTACATATTTTCCCCATCGCTCCCTACAACACCACAGCCGTCTACCTGCAGGGACACGTCCTGCGGCCTGGACGGTACGCGTACACTCCCGGAATGCGTCTCACCGATCTGGTGGCCTCTTACCAGGATCTTCTTCCCGAACCCGCCGAGCACTACGCGGAGATTGTTAGCTTGCGCCAGCCGGACTGGCGGCCGGTAGTTGAAAGCTTTGATTTGGCGGCGGCGCTGGCGAACCCCCAGGCGTCGCCAAAGCTTGCGCCACTCGATACGGTTCGCATCCTCGGCCGGTACGATGTGGAGTCCGCACCCATCTTCTGGCTATCGGGGGAGGTGCGGAGCCCGGGGCAATACCGTACCTCGGGCCAGATGCATCTGCGCGATGCGATTTACCAGGGCGGAGGTTTACTGGCGGATGCGTCTCTTAATTCGGCGCAACTGTTCCGTGCTCAGCCCGACGGCTCGCTCAAAATCTTGAATGTGAATCTTGCCGCCGCCCTTGATGCCGACCCGCTGGAGAACGTCCTGGTGCAACCACGCGATCGCATCATCGTGCACCGCAGCCAGTATCGAGTGGATCCGCCGAGTGTGTATATTCGTGGCGAGGTGGCCAATCCGGGCCGTTATCCTCTTGGCGAGAATATGCGAGTTGCAGATTTGTTGCTCGCGGCGGGCGGCCCGAAGCGCAGCGCCGACCTTACCAATGGCGACCTCACGCGGTATTTCCCGGTCACCGGCAGTGCGCATAGGGGTGAGCGCCAGAGCGTGAATCTCGCGGCGGCGTTCCACGATGCGCGCCAGAACTTTCCTCTCAAAGACGGTGACGTCCTCAGCGTGCCGGAACTACCCGGGTGGAAAGATCTGGGCGCATCCATCACTGTGAAAGGGGAAGTCAAGAATCCCGGCGTATACGGCATCCGCCCGGGCGAGCGGTTGAGCTCTGTTTTAAGGCGCGCGGGAGGCCTGCTCCCGACCGCCTATGCCCAAGGCGCCGTCTTTACCCGCACTTCGGTCCGCGAACTCCAGGAAAAGAGCCGGCAGGAACTCATCCAACGCCTCGAGCAGGAAGGCGCGTCGGTGAAGACCTCCTTGCAGACCACCGGCTCGGAACAAGCGCAGCTCGCGGCGGAAGCGGCGCAACAGCAACAGCGCGTCCTGGATGCGTTGCGGCGCGCGCCTACTACGGGGCGTTTGGTGATTCGGCTGCATCCCGGCCTGAAGGGATTTGAAAACTCATCACAGGACATCGAAGTGCGTGATGGCGATAACCTCGAGATCCCCAAGCAACCGGGAGTAGTATTGGTGATCGGTCAGGTGTACAATACCAACGCCATTACTTACGTGGGGGGTAAGAACGCCGGTTGGTACCTCTCGCAAAGCGGCGGCGCCACGCGACTGGCGGACAAGGGCGCCATTTTCATCGTTCGCGCGGACGGAGAGATAACGAGCCGCCACCAAGGAGGATGGTGGTCCACCAACGTGCTCTCCGCAGCAGTTCGCCCGGGTGATACGATTGTAGTACCGGAGCGGACGATTCTAGGCGACACGCGCTGGAAAAATGTCATAGCGATTGCGCAGATTGCCTCGGCAGCAGCGATTACTGCCGCGGTTATTCCCTGAGCAGGAAGACGCAATTCGGAAATCGGGGCAGGTGCTGGAGCGTCATCCGACTTGGCTACGGGGCCGGAGGACGCCGTTGGCAGCGCAACTGAGGTATCAGCCTGGGAGCGCGGGGGAAAGGGAGTTGTCACCGCAGAATTAACAACTTACATGCTACTTAGCTCGCTAGCTCTTTGATTCTACGTGCAAGGGAATCCATCTCCGATAAGCTCCTTAAGAGCTGGGGCCAATGCAAATGAGACTGGGAAGATATCAATGAAGGAACCAGAATCGAGAAATGCGGCCGGACTTTCGGACCTCGAAGCTTCAATCTCGGGGGGCCCGGAAACCGTCGACGTTATGCCGGGCAACCTCGATGCGCAGCAGGATTTCCGCGACCGCGCGGGGCATGAACAGAGTATTGCGACCCTCCGACTGCTCTGGGAGAGTCGTTGGTTCCTGGGGCGCGTTGTTGGCGCCGGCTTGGCGCTTTCCGTGGTCATCGCGCTTCTCATCCCCATCCAATATCAGTCCGTAACGCGTTTGATGCCGCCCGACAGTCAATCGAGCTCAGGCCTCGCCATGGCTGCGGCGGCTCTGACCGGAGGCGGGGCTGGGGGGCTAGGGGGGCTTGCGGGCGAACTTTTGGGCCAGAAGAGCACGAGCGATCTCTTGGTCGGCGTCCTCAGCAGCCGCACCGTGGAAGACGCGATCATCCAGAGGTTTGACTTAAGAAAGGTCTACTCGTACCGCCGGATGGAGGACGCGCGCAAACACTTGGCGGCCCGGACCGATATTTCGGTGGATCGCAAGAGCCAGATCCTCACGATTAGTGTCACCGATAATAGCCCGCAGAGAGCGGCGGCGATGGCCCAAGCCTACGTCGAAGAATTGAACCGCACGGTTGCCGACGTAAGCACGTCCGCAGCGCGCCGCGAGCGGATTTTTCTGGAAGGACGTTTACAAGCCGTTAACCATGATTTGGAGGCTGCCGAAAAGGATTTCAGCCAGTTTTCGAGCAAGAACACGGCGATCGACATCAAGGAACAGGGCAGGGCCATGGTCGAGGCGGCAGCGACTTTGCAAGGACAGCTCATTGCCGCGCGATCCGAGCTCGAAGGGCTCCGACAGATTTACGCGGATAGCAACGTCAGAGTACGCTCCGTGCAAGCGCGAGTTGACGAGTTGGAGAATCAACTCAAGATCGTTGGCGGAAAAGACGATAGTGCTTCTCCGGAGAAAACGACGCAAGGTGATTCGCTTTATCCCTCAATCAGGGAACTGCCCCTGCTGGGCGTCCGTTACGCCGACCTGTTCCGCAAGACCAAGGTGGAGGAAGCAGTGTTCGAGACGCTGACTCAGGAATACGAACTCGCCAAGGTGCAGGAAGCGAAAGAGACTCCCACTGTCAAGGTGCTCGACCCAGCCAACCTTCCAGAACGGAAATCATTTCCTCCTCGCACCCTGATTGTCTTATTGGGGGGAGCCTTGGCCTTCGCATGTGGCGTGACATGGGTGTTTGGCCGCAGGGCGTGGGAGCAAACGAACCCGGCCGATCCTGGGAAAGTGCTGGTGCAGGAGGTCATCGACAGCGTCAAGACGGCGATACCTTGGACTTCACGAAATGGCCACGGGCCTCATGCCGAGAGCCGAAGCGCCCGGGGGCAAGTTGGCCCGCCGGACCCCGAGAAAGAAGTAGAGAAGTAATACGATAATTCTGTATATCTCATTTTATCATAATAGGTTATGTCACAGAAACCCATGTAAGTGACAGGGCGGAGCTGTAAGTGGGCTCATCATGAGTGCGGCCGTAAGACCGGTGGCACAAAATCACGACTTGGACCCCGCCGATAGCGTGGGTCTGCCAACTGATTACCTCTGACCCAAATGGTACGCCGCCTGCACATGCGCAAGACAAGAGAAACGGGTCGCCGAACATCTCTCCGAGAGGTCAGTCGCGCATTTCCTCCTCCTTCTTGAGTCTGTCCGTCGGTGGAAGGACCGGCGGATGCACCTTTAGTTACCGCTTATCCCGACCTACGTGTTCGTGCGCTTGTTAGAGCGGGCAGTGAACGCGCGCGCGCCCGCGGTTTCATTTCGCAATAGGACTGAGTGAAGAGGCTGTTGCATCGTGGATCAGACCGTTTGAAATGCTGAAACAGTTAGGCGAGAAACCCATCGCAGGAATTGCGAGGACTTCGATGACTGCGCCTGCGAACCCGGCAACCGTCGAGCCGGAGATTTCGCACGCGGTTCTCCTGACCAGCGCGCAGCTCGCGCGCGGGTTGGCTCGCCTGTTCTTCGTCCTCGTTGTGGCACGCGAGCTCGGCCCTCGGCAGTTCGGTGTGTATGCGTTGTTGCTGGCGATCGTGGAAATGCTGGCAGTGGCTTCTGGGTCGGGGTACGCCGATTATCTGACGCGGGAAGCGGCGAAGGACGCGCGAGTGGGATGGGGATTAGGATCGCAGCTAACTGGACTGCGCCTTGCTTGCGCCCTTCCGCTTGCTGGGGCAGGTGCCGGGATTCTATGGATGCTCGGCTACCCCCGAATGGTGCTCATGGCCGCCGTGTGGCTCTTAGTGAGCTTGGCTCCCCGGTCGGTGAGCGAGGCCGTTCAGGGGGTGCTCCGCGGGATCGGCCGCTATGTGGCATACCTTGTTGTCGAGTTGGTCTTCGATTTGGCGCTTGTCGGCGGAGGCGTGTTGCTGATCGTCCAACGCGGCGGTCTCCCTGTGGTTATCGCTACCGAGGTCATCGCCGCAACCGCAGCGGCGGTAGCGAGTGTGGCTTTGGTTTTGATCTTCCGTACAAAAGAGCGCATTCGGATCAACGCAAAGCAATTGTTCAAGAAGAGCGTCATCTTCAATATCTATGCGTTCGTCGGAAATCTTTACGATCGGCTGGATGTCGTGCTGCTTTCCAAGCTGGCGGGCGATTATGCCACAGGCGTTTACAGTGCGGCGTATCGCCCGCTCGGGACGATGCAGCTCGTGCCCTATGGGATTCTTTACAGCCTGCTGCCGGCCCTTTCCCGAAATTCCGAGGGCGTGGCGGAACGGCAACGCTTGGAAAGGGCCATGGGTTTCCTATTGAGCGTAGCTTTCGCCGTGGTTCTCGGAACGATGGTGTTTGCCGGCCCCGCAGTGCGTCTCCTGCTTGGGGAACGCTATGCCGAGTCTGCGGTTGCCCTGAAGATTCTGATCTGGGCGGTCATGCCACGCTACGTTAACTATGCGCTAAACGTTCGGCTTTTGGCCGGCGGCCATGAGCGGGTATTTGTTGCCACCTCGTTGGTTTGTCTGGGTGTGAACGTTATCGGAAACGTGGTTTTGATCCCGATTTACTCCTGGCGAGCTGCCGCGGTGCTCACAATTGTCACGGAAATTGCACTGTTAGCTCAGAACATGTATTGGCTCCGTCGGACCGTTGGAGTTATTCCGAGACCGCACGGATGGGGCCGGAGTTCACTCGTCTTCGCTGTCCTCTTTGTCGCTTCGCTCGCTGGAGCAAGAGTCGTTCCGCCACTTTTGATTGGGAGCGTGTGTCTCCTCTTCTTTGTTGCGCATTTGTACCTGACGGGGATGGTGGGGGAGTTCGCGGCTGCATGGCGCGAACGGAGCCCGCTAGTCTAGTGGTCCTCACATAGTTTCATTGGAGTCCTGCACACGTGATCGTCGCCGTTGACACGCTGTATCTATCGAAGCGTTTTAGGCATACCGGTACAGGTCTCTATTTATACAACCTCCTATCTGAATGTCTGAGGATCGACGGACTTGAATTCTCCGGGACTGAATTCCATGGCTTTAGCGCTCCGAATGACGACTGGTCCGACAACGGTCTTGTTTCACCATTTCTGCGCGTCCATAAGGTCCGGGCATTGGGGCTTAGGTGGTTCTGGCTTTTAGGCGGAATGGTGATCCATACGGCGCGAGTCCGTCCGGATCTTATATTTCTACCCAGTGCGCTGAGTTCGATTCCAGGTCCATTTTGCCCGTTGCTGAGCACGATCCTGGACACGATCCCGAACCGGCTTCCTCAAGAGTTGGTTGAGGCAGGCAGGCTAGCTCGCAGCATGACCTGGGTTAGCGCAAAGTTTGCGAGCAAAGTCATTACGATTTCGGAGTGGTCGAAGCGAGATCTGGTGGAGGTGTACGGGCTGGATCCAGCGATGGTGGAAGTGACATACCTGGGGTACGACAAGCGTTACTTTAACGACGCTCCCTCGGATCCCGCAGCCAGTGCCGCACTTCTGAACCGCTTTGGTATCCAACGTCCCTTCGTTTTGCACCACGGAACGGTGCAATTGCGGAAAAACGTCCACCGCTTGATGCAGGCCTATGACCGCGTGCTGGAGCGTAACAAGAGCTTCGACGTGCAATTGGTTTTGGCCGGACCGATGGGCCTCGGGCACGAGCAAATCCTGAAGGTTCGGGAAACATCACCGAACCGGAATCAGATAATTTTGACCGGCGCCCTCTCCGACGCCGAGCTAGCGACTCTCGTCAAGGATGCATTTCTGTGCGTTATCCCCTCGCTCTACGAGGGTTTCTGCCTACCGATGGTGGAAGCGATGGCATGTGGGGTACCCACCGTGGCGTCAAGCAGTTCCTGCATTCCCGAGGTCTCCGGCGGAATTCTGGAGTACTTCGACCCTCATTCGGTCGAGGAGATGGCAGAAACCATCCGGCGCGCTCTCGAAGACTCCGAATTGAGGAACCGTTTGCGCGACAGAGGCGTGGCCCGGGCCGCGCAGTTTAGTTGGGAACGTTGCGCGCGGGAAACGATGCGCATTTTTGCCGAGACCTCCGCAAGCCATGGCCAATAACACTCAAGATTGCCCCTTTCCTAGTCCGCGCCTTCCGGCCTCGGGTGAGCCGCTAGAAGGTTTTGGAGGACACAAGGCTGCGTTGACGTTGGGCATGGTGGGAGCTGGGGCTGCCGCGCTATTCATCTGCGCTCACTGGTCCATCGCGCTTGTCGGGGCGGTGGTGGTCTTGGTCCTTTCGGCCGTGGAGAGCGAGCCGTTCCTGCTCTTCATCATTTTCTTGACCCCTTTAGGCTGGTGGTTAATGACGGAGGGGCAGCTGCGTGACCTGCCAGGTGCTGTCCGGTCTCTGGTGATCGTCGGTTTCTTCCTCAGCCGCCTTTGGCGCGGGCGAGTGGGCGTGAGGCGACTGCTGAGTTCCTCGCCTGCCTGGGCGTCACTTTTCTTCCTCGGCGCGATCATGGTCTCAATAATTTTCGTAAAAGGTGGTTGGTCGGACTATTCCGCGCATGGTCTGTACAGGATCGGGTCGTGTCTCGGATTCTTCTTTCTAATTTCGGCGTGGGCGGACTCGCCAGAACGAGTACGAAAAATTCTCCTCGTGCTTCTCTATTCTACGATTATCACGTCCGTTTTCGCGATTTTGCAAGAAATCGTGGGTGGGTTTACCTCCTTCTGGCTGTACCTAAATCCGCCAGGCGATGACCTTGTGGAGTGGAAATGGAGAGCCACGTCGTTTCTGAATTACCCGAATTCCCTAGCCGGCTATCTCAACCTCGTTCTCCCTTTTGCTCTCGCATGCTATGTGCTCGGCCAGGGCAAGTGGAAAAAGCTGGGCGGGTGGACGGTTGGGCTAGGGTTTGTGGCTTTACTTGGCACGCAAAGCGTCGGCGGACTCTTGGCTTTTGTCTCGATACTTGTTCTGGCGGTTTTCTGTTTCGCCCGGAATCGCAAGAAAAGGCTGGTTCTTCTCGCAGGGATTTGCGCCTCAGTCTGTCTACTGTACGTGCAAAAACAAGTTTTGAATCCCGCCCATACGGAGGAAGCCTTTGGATCTGAGGCGCTCAGCCGCCTGGTTCTTTGGGGCACTGCGTGGGGTTATTTCATGCACTCACCAGTGACGGGAATCGGATGGGGCAATTTCGTCGGTCTCTACGGCTCGGACCTCTCCGCCTTTTCTGCATGGATCCCGCCGGGACAGTTCGCAGTCCATAATATCTACCTACAATTACTGGCGGAAACGGGCCTGGTGGGGTTCGCTGCCTTTTTCTACCTTGTCGGTCAATCTTGGCGGCAGGCCTGGGGTCAATTGCGTTCCTCACGTGACTTCCTCGACTTGGCGTTGGCCTTTGGAGTTCTAGGCGCGCTCCTTTCGGTATTGGTGCACGGTTTTGTAGATTTTCTTTTTCAGGTGAGCCCTCAGTTTGGCAGCCTGTTTTGGGGGCTTCTAGGGTTGCAGGCGGCTAGTGCTCGGTTGGGTAGCCCCGACTCTCTGACGATTTCGAGATCGTTTGGACCAGAGCCTCCAATCGCACGAGGGGGGAAGGGCGGCTTGCCTGAAATAGCGTCGCCAAAGGGACTCGAATGAAGGTGGCTTTGGTCATTGGAGATTGCCCCAAGCGAACGTGCGGGGTGGGAGACTACACGCGGCTCCTAGCGGCTGCCTTGGAGCGCAAAGGAGTCCGAGTGGAAGTAATAGAAGGTCCGGAGCGAGGTGCTTTTCACCCGTTCCATTTAAAGGCTGCGATCAGAGCATTTCGGCCGGACGTAACGCACGTACAGTACCCTACCGCAGGCTTTGGGAAAGGGCTGACGCCCCAGGTGTTCTCGTTGCTGACGCGTTTCGTGCTGACGGTGCACGAACTGGAGGGCACGCATTTACTGCGGAGGCTGTCGTTCTACCCATTTTGGGTTCGCACGCGCCATGTCATCTTCACCTGCGAGTCAAATCGACAATACGCTCTGCGATGGGCTCCATGGTTGCGAAGAATGAGTTCCGTTGTCCCGCTCTCCAGCAACATACCGGCGCGACCGGACGGGCAGAACGGACGCGCACCCGCGGAGGTGATTCATTTCGGACTCATACGGCCGAATAAGGGAATCGAAGACGTCCTGGAATTTACAAGGCTAGCCAGTGCGGAGCGTTTTCCCCTAAGAGTCCGAATGATAGGCAGTTCGCCAGCACAGCATGCCACATACCTTTCAGGCGTTCAGGGGGCTGCGGTCGCGCTTCCAGTAATTTGGGATCTGGACTTAAGTGCTGAGGCTATAGCAGACAGATTGGCGCGAGCCACCGTTGCATACATGCCGTTTCCAGACGGCGCCTCCGAGAGACGCACCTCGCTTCTAGCTGCACTCGCGAACGGCCTTCCGGTAATCACAACGAAGGGGAGGTTCACACCCGCCGGACTCGAGGGCGCGGTCCGGTTTTGCTCATCTCCGGGCGAGGCTGTGGCTGCTGCTCAGGCTCTGCTCGAGGCGCCCATTCTGAGAGAGGAGCTTGCTGCGCGGGGTCGGCAGTACGCCGAAAAATACTCTTGGGAAAACATTGCGCAATCCCATATCACCATTTATCAGCAACTCGTCGCTAACCATGCAAATCGCGATTGATGCTCACCAGATCGGCGGCCGGCAGAATTCATTTCGTAATTCTGAAAACTGGAGGGGCATGGAGGAGACTACCCTGCCCGAAACTGTCACAAGAATGTCAGCAGCGTTATCTTGGGAAAGAGTAACCCTATATATTGTCATTGCGTGCTTGGCTCTGTGCTATGCCGCGCTCGCCATGAAATACCGCGCATACGATATTGATAGTCCCTGGTTCCAATCCCATTCCTATAACCTCTGGAATGACCATATCGATATCGACACCTTCATGAATGGCTCTTTTCCCGCGGGAATGGGGGGGACAAGGGTTTTCGGGAAGCTGGCCTCATTGATTCAAGCCACGGTCCTAAATCACTTGGGTTGGAGCCAACGGAACGGCGCCATTCTCAGCAGCACCTTCGTGCTTTCTGCATTGGCATTTTGGAGCTGCTTTCTAATCAATATTGGCTTGCCGCGGATTCAAGCGTCACTCTATATACTCTCTTTGGGCTTGCTTGAGCCATTTGTCTCCATGGCCTGCAAATCGCGATGGGAGTTTCTTAGTTTCTTTGTCCTTGCTTTAAGTCTTTGGCTGGCATCAAAGCGACAAGAATTCCCGGCCATACTCCTTTCTTTCCTGGCAGTAGAAACGCAACCCATTGGAGTTGTGGTTCCGCTAGTTACGCTGATCTTTCTTCTTCGTAGACAAGCGCGGAAATCAAGTGTTCTCTTATATTTCCTCGTAGCAAGTGTGGTTAGCGCAGCGGTCTATATCTTGATACATCCCCTCGCTCTCACCACCATTATTCATGCCGATTGGCGCCGAGGGGCGGGCAATAGGATCGTAGGCGGATTTATAACCGGATACTTTTTTGTTAGGAAGCGGCATCTTCCAGAATTGGGACTTCTTCTGCTTGCCGGGGTGCTCTACTGGAAGCGTAGGAAAGCCATCAAGGATCATTTCGCTGTTTCTGCCTCGCTGGCAGTAATTTTGGTCGCATGCATTTTTCAGCATAATAACCCTGCGTACATGGTATTTCTGTACCCGTTTCTTCTACTGGCGGTGTGGAAGCTCCTTGCAACGAAGAGATTATCGGCGATCGTGACAGCCGTGGTAGCGCTCTTAGTTTTACCCCAGTATGGGATATTGATGTTTCACATTAACCGCCACGAAGGGTATGATAATCGGGACATTGATTCTGTGAAGCGGGCAATCATCACTGCCCAGGCCACCATGCACCTGCCGAACGATCAAGTTCGTATCTACGGAGACTATGGATTATGGTTTTCCCATCCCCATAATTATGTAGCAGCGGATGTTTCCACACGGAACTCGATCGCGAAATCGAATGTAGTACTGTGTTATCCCGCGCCGATTCAGTCTGCAGCGCTTACTCAGCCAGGCCTTCTGTATTGTCCGGATATATTACGTTTGGGATCCTATCGGGAACTATACATCCGCGCATAAATAAAGGGACATGATGGCTAGCAAAAAGGTAGCAGCCGGGGTCGGATCAGCTCCGGGTAGGATTGCATATCCTCGAAGACCCGGGTCAAAGTGGCGACCAATTCT
>Ga0187876_1002527_pt1 | contig 13440 bp, 12 predicted proteins | sample June2016WEW_17_4_FD_133000 | JGI IMG/M metagenome (GOLD analysis project Ga0187876, IMG submission 133000) | Peatland microbial communities from SPRUCE experiment site at the Marcell Experimental Forest, Minnesota, USA - June2016WEW_17_40 | ecosystem: Environmental > Terrestrial > Soil >... | reverse complement strand
TCGAGGATCTGGAGGGTGATTTCCGCGCAAACTTTCATCGGCTCGTCGTCCGCGCATTTGACGTTCACCGCCGCGTCGCCATCCTGGAGAATAATATGCGCGCCCTTGGACGGAGAAGGCGGAACTTTTGCCGCTGCCGGAGGCGGCCCGCCATGTGGAACCGGTTCAACGGCTTGCGCATGAGCCACGCCCGTTAGAAACGCAAGCGCAACGCCTGACATGAGAAACGCCTTCATTTGTGTCTCCTATTATTGCGTCGACGGACACGGCTTTGACGAACATGCCCCTCTTTCGAGGACTAAGGCTCCATATGTTCAAATCTATATCACCAGCCTTCGCTGCGACAGGCTCGGAAATTACTTATAATAAGTCTCGCGCTCTGCGTGCATTCCTATGATCATGACGGCGGATCCCCTGATACCCGGCGGGAACCACAATGCGCCACGGCCCATGATCCAGCGTGGCCGCCGGATTCAAAACCGCAACGACCTGTTCGACCGGAAATCGCTTCTTCTCGATAGCAAATCGCCTCGTTCATTATGGGGAAATCCGCCGGAAAAACCAACTCGGAAAATAGACCCCTTTCGCCGTGCCGGATCAGACTTCGACCGGAAAACCGGGACCGCTTTTCCGGACTCTGTTCAGCTGTGATTGGCCCGTGCCTTGCGCAAGATAGCAAAGCACGCCACTTTATAGGCGCGTAAATTCATCCTCTTTTACGAGAACGGCTAATTTCATGAGGACGGCTCGATTTCTATCGCGCAACTCATTTTAGAATCATGCAAATCGCTCTTATAATTGCGGCCGGCCTCTGGTCTGGTCTAAGCTGAGCCCCTCTCACGGACGGGACACTTCGAGGACATGGAATGACGAAAAGAGAAGGCCGGCTTGTGCTCGTGCGGCATGGGCAGAGCCTGGATAATGAATTGAACCTGTTTTCGGGCTGGCGCGATCCGGAACTGACCGCGCGCGGCATTGCCGAGGCGCGCGCGGCCGGGCTCAAACTGAAGGAGCAAGGCTTTCGCTTCGATGCCGCCTTTACCAGCAAATTGAACCGCGCCCGCCACTCGCTCAAACACATGCTGGACGAAATGGGCGAAACAAGCCTCCCGGTTTTCGAAGCGGAAGCCTTGAACGAGCGCGATTATGGCGAACTCTCCGGCCTGAATAAAGAAGGCGCCGTGGCGATCTGGGGACGCGAGCAAGTCCATCTCTGGCGCAAATCCTACCGGGCCGTGCCGCCGGGCGGCGAAAGCCTCGCGATGACAGCCATACGCACCGTGCCCTTCTGCGCGCAGGAAATTGTCCCCCGCATCGAAGCGGGCCAGAATATCCTCGTCGTCGCGCATGGCAATTCGCTTCGCTCGATCGTCAAGCACCTCGACCGCTTGTCCGACGACGACGTGCCCAGCGTGCATATCGCGACCAGCGAGGTGCTCATCTATACGATGGCGGCAGGCGGCGTGATCACCGGCAAGACATCGTTTCTCGCGCCAAGCGCAAGCGCAAGCTAAAGCAATCGTCACCCCGGCGGAATCCACGGGGTGACGAAAATATTGCTTTTCCGATGAGCACGGCGGCTTGACGCATACTCCCGCCGGCCCCGTCAGCACGTGTAAAATCGAGAGGATCTTTGTATCAAAACGAAACATATTCCGCTGGGCGCTGCATTTACTACCAGCGGAAGTGAAATTTTAAGGTTAAATCCTAGGGTTAAGACCATTTTAAAAGTTTGCTGCCAATCTCCTCGCAATTAAGGGCCGGGCGCGTTTGTGTTCATGCCGGGCGTCTAGAAAGAGGATATTTCCATGGGGTGCCTCAAGGCTCTCGTCATCGCGGGCTTCACAAGCCTCGCCGCCATCGCGCCGGCGGCCGCCGCCGATCTCTTATTGCCGCCACCGCCGCCTGTCGAACCGGGATACGTCCCGGTGGAATTCTCCAGCGGATTTTATCTGCGCGGAGACATCGGCGAAGGGAATCCACAGCTTCGCAATGCGGAACAGGTTATCGGAAACACTGTAAATTTTCCCAATGGCGTCCCAAGTCTCATACAGGACGGCGCTTATACCGACGCCCAAGTGATCTTTGGCCTGGGTGCAGGCTATCAATTCAACAATTACTTCCGGGCTGACGTCACGGGCGAATACCGCTCGGGCGGTTATCACGCCACCGAATCCGCTGGGGGCTGTAACGGACTTCCCGCAGGCTGCGCCGACCAATATGGCGCCGCATTCCATAGCACCGTGTTGCTGCTCAACGGTTACGTAGATTTGGGCACTTGGTATAACGTGACACCCTACATCGGCGCGGGCGTCGGAACGTCGATCAACAACTTCGGCGGCATAATCGATTACAATCTTTCCTATTATGGAGAAAGTTCCGGTTACGCGCCCAATAAGACATCCACCGAGCTCGCCTATGCGCTCATGACTGGCTTTTCCTACTCGCTGACGCCCAATATCAAACTAGACTTTGGGTACCGATACCTCGATATGGGGCGGATCGCCTCGAATTCGATCGTTTGCAACAGCTTGCCGTGCCCGCTCGAATCACAGCATTATCATCTCTCCGCCAACGATATCCGGCTTGGCTTGCGTTATGTCTTCGCGGAACCGGTGCCACAGCGCGCGTTCCCAATCGTCGAGAAGTATTGAGCAAAACATATAGCTTGTCTCTCGGCATAAACTTAAAGAGCGCGGCCGCCAAGGCCGCGTTTTTCGTTTGCCGTCCCAGGCTAAAACACAAAAAATATGCACATGGTTAATCCGTGCTTAAACTTTATCGTTGACACTTCCTTATCGGTGGCCGGCTTGAAAACCCGGCGTGCCTTTTCCGGGAAGGTTCCATGTCAAACCGCATTCTGTTTTCCGGCGCGTTCGCGGCGGGTCTCGCCTTCACCGTCCTCGCCACGGGCGCGGCGCACGGCGCCGATCTCGGAACACCTTATTACGGCGCTCCAGAGGACAAGGTCGAATTCGGCAGCGGCTGGTATATTCGCGGCGATCTCGGGGCGACGCGCACACCATCAATCACGCCTACCGCCTCCAATCTTTTGAACAACAGCCACGCCCAAACCTATTTCAATAATGGTGGCGATCCGCAGCAGGCCAACCTCGCCGCTGATGGCAGCGCAGCCCCAATTGTATCAGGAGGATCCAACCTGGGTTACACAGCCTCCTTGGGCGCGGGCTACCAATTCAACTCTTGGCTTCGCTCCGATTTAATCGCAGACTTTCATAAGCCGATTGCCGGCACCGCTAGTTCCGGGAATTCAACGTTATTTTGTCAAACGGGCATCGTGACCCCGCAAGTTCTCAATTCTGGCGGCATCGCGGAGCCGACGACGGGCGATTGCACCGGAAACTACAAAGCCAACCTGAGTAGTTATGACGTGCTCGCCAATGTCTACGTCGATTTAGGGACTTGGAGCAGTGTAACGCCATACGTCGGCGCCGGGGTGGGCCTTAGTTTTGGTCATTACAGCACAAGCTCGACCTATATCCAGGGCAATGGCTCTTCGTATAACGTGTCATATACATCCCAAGGCGGATCAACAACGACGGAAGACTTCGACCGGACAGGGAGCGGGACTTACTATAATTTTGCATGGGCGCTTATGAGTGGCGTAGGTATAGATGTCTATAGTCATACCAAACTTGACATCGGATATCGCTACCTTAATCTCGGGAAGATCAGCGGGATCAGCGGTACACTTTATTCGAACGAAGTCCGCGTAGGCCTCCGCTACATGATCGATAATTAAACTCGGCATATTGACGGGCCAGCCCTGCTAGTCCATCTTCCCCAGCGGGACACCTCCCCCCAACGGGAGGCACCCATCTGAGAGGATGGACTATCGATGGTTTATGCACGACCCGGCTCGCGGCCGGTCAATCCGCGTTTTTCGTCCGGCCCTTGCGCCAAGCGCCCCGGCTGGTCCTTCCAAGCTCTCGAGGGCGCTTTGCTCGGCCGGTCGCACCGCTCCGCCGCGGGCAAGGCCAAGCTCAAGCAAGCCATCGATCTCACCCGTGAGATACTCGAGGTTCCCGCCGATTATCGCATCGCGATCGTGCCTGCCTCCGACACCGGCGCCGTGGAAATGGCGATGTGGAGCCTGCTCGGCGCGCGCGGCGTCGAAGTCCTCGCCTGGGAAGCCTTCGGCAAGGAATGGGTCGTGGATACGCTGGAGCAGTTGAAGCTGCCGGGCGCGCGCACCGTCGTCGCCAAATATGGCGAATTGCCCGATCTCGCCTCCATCAATTTCGACAATGACCTCGTCTTCACCTGGAACGGCACCGCCGCCGGCGTAAAAGTGCCCAATGGCGATTTCATTCCGGCCAACCGCGCCGGCCTGACGATTTGCGATGCCACCTCCGCCGCTTTCGCCCAGCCGCTCGCCTGGGACAAACTCGATGTCGTGACCTTTTCCTGGCAGAAGGTCATGGGCGGCGAGGCCGCGCATGGCATGCTGATCCTGGGACCGCGCGCCGTCGAACGGCTGGAAACCTTCCGGCCCGATCGTCCGCTGCCAAAGATCTTCCGGCTGACCGAGAACGGCAAGCTCATCGAAAGCCTGTTCGAGGGCGAAACGATCAATACGCCCTCGATGCTCTGCGTCGAGGATTATCTCGACACGCTGCGCTGGGCGAAAAGCATCGGCGGCCTTCCAGCGCTCCATGCCCGCGTCAATAACAATGCGCGGGTCCTCGACAATTGGGTCGCGCGGACGCCTTGGATCGATTTCCTCGCCAAGGACGATGCGACGCGCTCGACCACCGGCATCTGCATGAGCATCGTCGATCCGCAAATCGCCTCGAGTTCGCTCCAAAGCCAAGCGGCTTTCGTCAAGTCCCTGATTGCTTTGCTGGAAAACGAAGGCGTGGCGTTCGACTTCGGCGCTTACCGCGACGCGCCTCCCGGCTTGCGAGTCTGGTGCGGCGCCACGATCGAAACCTCCGATGTCGAGGCTCTGACCCATTGGCTGGATTGGGCGTTCCATTCCGTGAAGGGTCAGTTCGCGGAAGCGGCGTGACGCGGCAGCCTCCATCTCCCGGATCGCTTCCGGGAGAAACAGGATAGGCCGGACCACGAAAACGTCGAACCTGCGAAAACGTGAGACCCGCCATGGCGCCATGCGTGCTCATTTCCGAGGCTCTCTCCCCTGCGGCCATCGCTTTGTTTGGGGAGCGCGGGATCGCGGCCGACTTCCGGCCCGAGCTCGGCCGGGATCGCGAGGCGCTGGCTTCCGTCATCGCGGATTACGATGGCCTCGTTGTTCGCTCGGGCACCAAGGTGACGGCTAAGCTCCTCGCCCAGGCCTCGCGCCTCAAAGTCGTGGGGCGCGCGGGAATCAGCGTCGACAATATCGACGTCGCCGAGGCGACGGCGCGCGGCATTATCGTGATGAACACGCCCTCCGGCAATTCGATCACCACGGCGGAACATGCCGTCGCCTTGATGTTTGCCTTGGCACGGCAAATTCCCGCCGCCGATGCCTCGGTCCGCGCGGGCCGTTGGGAGAAAAACCGTTTCGTCGGGATCGAACTCACCGGCAAAACCTTGGGCATTATCGGCTGCGGGACGATCGGCGCGATTGTCGCCGAACGCGCCATTGGCCTGCGCATGCGGGTGCTGGCCTTCGACCCGTTTCTGTCGCCGGAACGCGCCATGGCGCTTGGCGTCGAGAAAGTGGATCTCGACCCCTTGCTGGCGCAAGCCGATATCATCACCTTGCACACACCTCTGACCGCGCAGACACGGGATATTCTCGGCGCCGGAAATCTCGCCAAGACCAAGCCGGGTGTGCGCATCGTCAATTGCGCGCGCGGCGGGCTGATCGACGAGGCGGCGCTGCTCGCGGCGCTCGATACGGGGCATGTCGCGGGAGCCGCGCTCGATGTCTTCGTGACCGAGCCGCCGGAGGGCAACCCGCTGACGCGTCATCCCCATGTCGTCTGCACGCCGCATCTCGGCGCCTCGACGCTGGAAGCGCAAGAGAATGTGGCCTTGCAGATCGCCGAGCAAATGTCCGGCTATCTGCTGCGCGGCGCGATTTCTAATGCCGTGAACGTTCCCTCGATTACGGCGGAGGAAGCGCCAAAGCTGCGGCCTTATATCGCGCTCGCCGACCGGCTCGGCTCCTTCGCGGGGCAATTGGTGGAAAGCAGCGTCGAACGTATCGCCATCACCTATCAAGGCGAACTCGCCGGGCTGAACACCAAGGCGCTGACGGCGGCGGCGATCGCCGGTCTGTTGCGGCCGATGCTGGCGGGCGTCAATGTCGTCTCGGCGCCCGGCGTCGCGCGCGAACGCGGCATCGCCATCGACGAGACACTGCGCGAAGCCGATGCCGATTACGAATCGCTGATGACGGTAAGCGTGAGCGACGGCGGACGCGTGCGCGTGATCGCGGGGACGGTGTTTCAAGACGGCCGCCCCCGGCTCGTCAGCCTGGAGGGGATCAAGGTCGATGCGCCGTTCGGCGCGCAAATGATCTATGTCTGCAACGAGGACCGGCCGGGCTTCGTCGGCCGTTTCGCGAGCCTGCTGGGCGAGGCCGGGATCAATATCGCGACCTTCGCCTTGGGGCGCGAAACCGCCGGCGGCCGGTCGGTAGCGCTAGCCGAGGTCGACGGCCTCGTGCCGGACGCCGTGATGACGCGGCTGTCCACCCTGCCCGATGTCCGCAAAGCTAGGGTTTTGCGGTTTTGAACGGGCTGGCGCCGAGTCTCGAACGACGGCTTCTGCAAGTCACGATTGCCGTTGCGGGCTTGGTTCCCGTGAGCGCGGGTTTGATGGGCGGCCTGTTAGGCGCGTCGATGATCGACCAAACCGGCGCCGATGTTTCGCTCGACAGCCATGTCCGCTATCTCTCGGGGCTGCTGCTCGGGATCGGCCTAGCCTTTTGGCAGGCTATTCCCACCATCGAACAGAAAACCGCTCGCGTCCGACTGCTCACCGCAATCGTATTCCTCGGCGGCCTGATGCGGCTGGCCGGAATTTGGACCCACGCCGCGCCCGGCCCCGCGATGTTCTTCGGTCTCGGGATGGAGCTCGTGGTGACCCCGGCGATTTGTTTCTGGCAGGGACGTGTGGCGGCAAGATTGGCCTTACCGCCTTCATCATTCGAAACACGTTAATAAATAAGGGAGATCTTACCTCGCGCCATATCCTTTTATAGCCACAACGCGATCACTCACCCCCGCTCGAACGCACGGAACCCGGCGATCAGCCCGGCGGTCGAGGAATCGAGCGCGTCTGTCGAGGCGGTGGCGTCGGCGACAATCGGCACGAGACGGTTGGCGAGTTCCTTGCCGAGTTCGACGCCCCATTGATCGAAGGAATCGATGTTTTGGATCACGCCCTGCACGAAGACTTTGTGCTCGTAGAGCGCGATTAGGCGGCCGAGCGTGCGCGGGGTCAGGCTCTTGTAGAGAAACGTGGAACTCGGGCGGTTGCCGCTGAAAACCTTATGCGGCGCGAGCTTTTCGATGGCCTCTGAATTGAGGCCTTGGGCGTGCAATTGCACCTCGACCTCCTCGAGCGAGCGCCCGCGCATCAAAGCCTCGCTCTGCGCGAAGCAATTGGCGGCGAGGAGATGATGGTGATGCGGATCCGCCCGCACGGGCGTCGCGGCGAGCAGGAAATCGATGGGCACGGGCTGCGTGCCCTGGTGCAGCATCTGAAAGAACGCGTGCTGGCCATTGGTGCCGGGCTCGCCAAACACCACCGGCGAGGTCGAAAGCGTGACCGGCTGCCCCTCGAGCGTGACCGATTTGCCGTTCGACTCCATTTCGAGCTGCTGGAGATAGGCGGGGAAACGCCCGAGCCGCTCGTCATAGGGGATGACGGCCTGGGTCGAAAACCCGAGAAAATGATGATTCCAAATCCCGATCAAGGCCATCAGCACGGGAATATTCCGCTCCGGCGGCGCGTTCAGGAAATGCTCGTCGATATCCTGGCCGCCATGGAGAAATTGCTCGAACGCGTCGCGCCCGATGCCGATGGCGAGCGACAGGCCAATCGCCGACCAGATGGAATAGCGGCCTCCGACCCAGTCCCAAAAACCGAACACGCGGTCGCGCTTGATACCGAAGGCCGCGACCTTGTCGAGTTGCGTCGAGACCGCGCAAAAATGATCGCCGACCGCTTCATCCCCCAAAGCCAAGGCCACCGCCTTGCGGGCGCTTTGCGCATTGGTCATCGTCTCCAACGTCGTGAAAGTCTTGGAGCAAACGATAAACAGAGTGGTGGCCAACGGCAGCTTGCGCAACGTGTCGCCGAGATCGGCGCCATCGACATTCGCGACGAAATGCAGGGTGAGATGATCCGCGATAAACGGCGCAAGGGCTCGCGCGGCCATGGCGGGGCCGAGATCCGAGCCGCCGATGCCAATATTGACGATATCGGTAAACCGCTCGCCATTGGCGGCGGTGATCGCCCCGTCGCGAATCGCCTGGGCAAAAACGCACATTTTATCGCGCCCGGCGACGACCTCCGGCATGACATTCGCGCCCTGCGCAAGCATCGATTTGCCCGGCGTCATCAAGCGTAAGGCCATGTGCATGACAGCACGATGTTCGGTGGTGTTGATCGCTTCGCCGCCAAACAATGCCGCGCGGCGCTCGTCGAGCTTTGCCACGCGCGCCAGGGCGAAGAGAAGGTCGAGGGTCTCGTCCGTCACCCGTTGCTTCGAATAATCGTAGATGAGACCATCGAGCACGGCATGAAAGTGCTCGAACCGCTTGGGGTCCTCTTCGAACAAGACTTGCGTCGTCAGCCCCCGGCTGGCCGCATGATGAAATTGCAGGTCGGCGAGGGCTTGCGAGACATCTTGGACCATTGCGAACGGCTTCCCTGTCACGTCCGGCGGCGGACCCCGTGCCGCGCCGGACCCGGCATGATTAGCGGATTCCCGCAGCTTTTGGAAATCACAAGGCGGCGGACCGGCGGTGGCGCATTTTTCCAGGCGCCGGCTCGCGCCGCGCGGGCAAGATCAAAGCTCTGGACGGCCTCGAATCCAAGATGCCTTTTCGGGGCAGCCCTATTCCGCCGCTTTCATGCGGCCCTGAGGCGCGAAGGCGATCAGAACCAGATTGACGATCACAGCCACGGCGACGTTCACGGCGAGCGCGATAATCCCGACGTAGAGCGTCACGTGAGTGTCCCCGAACGACAGGGCATGGAGAGGCTTGATCCCGTCCGAGATCGCAATGGCGGAACCCATCACGAAGCCGGTAGCCCAGCCCGCGAGAAGCGCCGGCGCTCGGAACCAGCCGGTATAAAGCCCGAAAACCACTGCCGGGAAGGTCTGCAAAATCCAGAGACCGCCGAGAAGCTGCAGATCCAACGCGAATTGCGTCGGCAGAAAGATGATGAAGAGCAGCGCGCCGGCCTTCACCGCGAGCGAGGCGATCTTGGCAACCTGGGCCTCGCCCGCTGGCGTGATCTCTGGATGGACGTAATGTTTCCAGAAATTCCGGGAAAACAGATTGGCGGCGCCGATCGACATCACCGCCGCGGGCACCAAGGCGCCGATCGCCACCGCCGCGAAGGCGAAGCCCACGAACCACGAGGGAAAGAAGGTCTGAAATAGAACCGGGACGACATCGTTGTTCGATGACAATTTGAGATGCGCGGCAAGGCCCATGTAACCGAGAAGCGCGAGCAGCCCGAGCAGCAGTGTATAGGCTGGCAGAAGAACCGCGTTCTTGCGGATCGTGGCGGCGCCGGAGCTGGCGAAAACACCGGTCAAAGTGTGCGGATACATGAAAGCCGCGAGCGCCGATCCAATCGCCAGCGAGGCATAGGGAAAGACTTGACTTGGCGCGAGCGTCAGGCCGGCCGCGATCTTGCCGCCGGAGGCCGCCGCCTTCTTGGCGAGTTCCTCGCCCGCCGCCGCGAAGATCGGGCCGTAGCCGCCAAACTTCATCGGCAAGACCACGACCGCCGCGATGACCGCGATATAGATCATGATATCCTTCACGAACGCGATCAGCGCCGGCGCCCGCAATCCGGAGGAATAGGTGTAGGTCGCCAGGATGACGAAGGCGATGACGAGCGGAACCTCGCCGGTGAGACCGAGCGCCTTGAACACCGCCGCCATGCCGACCAATTGCAGCGCGATATAGGGCATGGTGGCGAGCACGCCGGTCGCCGCGACGGCGGCTTCGAGCGTGCGCGAGCCATAACGACCATAAACGACATCGCCCGCGGTCACGTAATTATTCTTCTTCGCGACCTTCCACAAAACCGGCATGACCGCGAAGACGAAGGGATAGACGATGATCGTGTAGGGGAGCGCGAAAAAGCCATAGGCGCCCACGGCATAGACCAAAGCGGGCACGGCGATGACGGTATAGGCGGTGTAAAAATCGCCCCCGATCAAGAACCAGGTGATCCAAGTGCCGAATTGGCGGCCGCCAAGCCCCCATTCGTCGATATGGGCGAGCGTTTCCGGCCGGCGCCATTTCGCGGCCACGAAACCCATCACGGTGACAAGAGCGAAGAAGAAAACAAAGACGCTAATGGCAACGACGTCGAGCTTATTCGTCATCGCCGAGGCTCCGCAACACGATGTAAGTCAGTACGGAGGTCACGGGAACCCAAGCGAGCTGATACCAGTAGAAGAAGGGAAAGCCGAGGAACTCCGGCTGCGCGAAATTATAGAACGGCACCCACAGCAGCCCGATATAGGGCAGCAGCAGCAGGAACCAGAGAGGATTGAAGGCGCGTTTTTCCATGTTTTGGGGATACGACGGGACGGGGGCGCGAGCAATAAGCCGTGCGACAGATTGCGCTGGTCTTTTTGGCCCACTAGCTCTGAATGGGCTCATAGCCGAGTCTGGAGAGACGGCGCGCCCAAGCGGCCTCCGCGCCCTCCCGGCAGGGAAAGATTAAAGACCGTACGCGGCCCATTGCCGACCAAACAGACGAGCCGGGCATCTCCGGCTCGTAACCTTCGTGGGTCTCGAAGCGAAAACAATTATAAATCTGGGAGAACACCGATGTTGAAAATTGTAGCCGCTATGCTTGTCTTGTTCTCCATCGCGGCTCCCGCCATGGCCTTAAGTCCCGCCGACCCGGAAATGGCCGCCGACATGACGGTGGACCAAGTCAAAACCGCGCTCGCGGCCGCGACGGCCGGTCACCCCGCGGATTTATCGGGAAAATCCCTCCGGAAGCTCGATCTTTCGAACCTGGACTTCACCGGCGCGAACTTGAAAGGCACAAATCTGTTCAACGCCAGGCTCGAGGGCTCGAACATGACACGAGCCGATCTGACCGGGGCAAACCTCAACCTGACGTCGCTCATTCACGCCAACTTCACGGATGCGAATCTGACGGATGCCAGCCTCGTCGCTCCCATCGTCGCCGAGGGGATGACCGCGAAAGCCTCGGAAATCCCTATTTTCAAGGGCGCCAACATGACCGGCGCCCGCGTCCAAGCCCGCTTCACGGGCGGCGACTTGCGCGGTGCGAAGTTTACCGGCGCGGACGTGTCGGCGCACCTCCAAAACCAGTCCATGGGCCTGATGCACACGGAGATGGGAAATGCCAACCTCGAAGGCGCGGACTTTTCGCATGCCAACATGGGTCACGCGGACCTGAGCTTCGCCAACCTGAAGGGCGTGAACTTCGAAGGCGCCGACCTATCGCGCGCCGATCTGACCGGCGCCGATGCCCGTGGCGCTAACTTCGCAGGCGCGGACCTGACGGGAGCCGAACTCGGCGGCACCAATCTCGAAGGCGCGAAGGGCCTCGACAGCGCGAAGAACCTGGATCAGGCCCGCGGCTACAAGCCTGCGCGGTAGGGGTTGGTGGGGGGAGGGGGTTTTGGGCCGGAGCGGACATGCATTGCGGTCCGGAGGTCGCGTCGGAAAGGAAGAAGATATTTCTATTTAAGGAGTTTACGGCTCTCAGAAATACGTTACCTGAGCGATCACAGTCACAAGGCAAAAAGCGGCAAAAATCTTTTTATGTGCACGTGTCGCGCAGCGACTTGCGTCAATCCCCAAAAGCTGCATTTTGAAATGATTACAACTTGGGAATAGCCTCGCGATACTGGCTGCCAAGCACCGTTGAACATAAAAAAATCCCTGGGGAGAGTCGGTGAGGTTTCTCGAACAAGGCCCAGATATCCCGGAGGATCTTATCCGCGCTGTCATCGACGGCCGCGCCACTTTTCTGTGTGGCGCAGGTGTCTCGCGTCGCGCCGGCCTGCCTTCTTTTGAAGACCTCACGAAATTGGTCTATCGCGACCTCGGCGAAGCACCTGATGACGAACCTGCGGAGCGCAAAGCGATGGCTAACGCGGAGTTTGACCGGGCCCTTCGCTCTCTCGAAAAGCGAACGCACCGGCCCGGCACGCTGTCACGTGTGCGCAAAGCCGTCTCAGTTCTACTCGCAGCGCCATCCGACGTGCTGCCCGATCATCTAACGCTTCTCCGGCTTTCCCGAGATGTTGACGGCCGCCCAAGGTTACTCACAACCAACTTCGACACCCTGTTCGAGCACTCGGCGGCGGTTGCCGACCTCGGCCGAATTCCGAGTCATGCAGGCAAATCCATTCCAAAGCCCGGCGGCGAACATGACTATGGCGTTTTACATCTTCACGGAAGAATTGCCGATAAAGTGTTCGGATTGCCGCCCACCGATTTGGTATTAACGAGCGCGGATTTTGGAGACGCCTATCTTCGTGACGGCTGGGCATCACAATACGTCGAGGACCGCATGCGGTTGGACACACTTGTGCTGGTCGGCTACGCAGCCGAGGATGCCGCCATGCGCTTACTCTTGGAGACGCTTGACGCGGATCGCGACCGCTTCCGCGACTTGAATGATATTTACGCAATTGAGAAAGGAACACCGGATTCGGCGGCCCTTTGGAAGGCCAAGGGAATCAAGCCAATCGAGTTCTCAGACTACGATGCAGTATATAGCACCCTTTCTGAATGGGCGCGGTATGCCATAAATCCAATTGCTTACCGCCGTGAACGTATCTATGCCATTCTAACATCTAGTGGCGTCGAGGCATGACTGACGAAATTCATAGACAAGCCGTACGTAAAAAAACACCAAGCGATGTTTCCGACTTCGAGCGAGAGCAATTACGTTTTTTCTTGTCGGGAGACGACCTTGCTAACACGCTTGTGACGATCAATCCGTCGATGGCCTGGCTTCCTGATCTTTGGCAAATGAAAGTGATTCAAGGCGAGAACCAGGTTATCGCGTGGATCGAGCGTAACTTCGCCGAGACGGACGCCATATGTGATGTTGCCGCTAACATCCACCTTTTCGGATCAGATACGGCAGCCCTGCTAGTGCACGGAGTCAGTCGGATGGTTCAGGCAGTCGCCTGAGCTTTGCGAGGATGGTTTCGGCGGGTTTCGTCCAGATGAAGGGCGTGGGATCGGCGTTCTGACGTCGAATATAGGCGCG
>Ga0187876_1002524_pt1 | contig 13463 bp, 15 predicted proteins | sample June2016WEW_17_4_FD_133000 | JGI IMG/M metagenome (GOLD analysis project Ga0187876, IMG submission 133000) | Peatland microbial communities from SPRUCE experiment site at the Marcell Experimental Forest, Minnesota, USA - June2016WEW_17_40 | ecosystem: Environmental > Terrestrial > Soil >... | reverse complement strand
GGACTGTGATCGTCCTTTTCTCGGCGGGAGCGAGCGAGATATTCACCCGACTTCCCGAGCCAGTCAAGCGTAGAGCGGCGCGCAGCATCGAATTGCTCGCATCCAACCCTCACATGTATCCAGTCCGGAGACGGGGCATTATGCGCGGATACCGCTATTTTGTCGCGCATAGCGTTCTTTTTTATTACTCAGCGTCGTCAAAGGAGATTCGGATCTCCGCGATCCTCCCGGGTCGGATGCGAGGGGCATAGATTTTGGACCTGCGCAACTGATGCAACGGCCCTTCCCGCTCTGGCTCGGCCGATTGACCAGCGTTCCCATAACCGCGTATCTTGGGAGCGTGACGCCACCGTCCGGCAGACGACAGCCCGTTGAGGTCCCATCGGCGGACTGAAGCGCGTTTTATCGGTCTCTATTTCTGAAAGCGCCATCTGAATTCCGGACCGATGCAGATCGCGGTACGCTATCACGGCGCGCCGCGTCGATCCGGTGCCCGCCCTCCCAGAAGCAACTGGAAGGCGGCTTGTCCTACCCGTGTTATTCAAGGAAGCATGCCTGTTCGTTTTGGCCCGCGATCAGCATGATCGGGACGAGACCGTCGGCCTCCATATAGCCGGCCAGCCATTCGAACTCTGCTCGATCATCCCCGCTCGGCTTGACGCTGAAACCATCTGGGTGCGAATGCCATTCACCGACATACTGGAGCATTCCACTGGTCTTTTACTCGACCGCATGGACGGCGTCTAACAATCCTTGACAGCCGCGGATACGCTTAAAGATCGGAGAGAAAGATTGGCCGGTTAAATGATGAAAACTCGCGTTGAATCCGAAAACGTCGTTCAGACGCTCAACGACACAGATCACCTTGATGGCGGGTAGCCGGGGCGTTCCCGATTCGGCGAGACTGCCTCCGGCGGCGAGCGCGCCTTGAGCTTTTCCTTGGAGATCAGCCGGGAGCTGGGGTGTTACAATCCGTGCAATTGTGGGCTACGAAGAGTGGAGCCAAATAGAGCCCAGATAACCGGGCTGTTGCAAGCCTGGGCTTGTGGCGACTCCGAAGCGCTCGAAGCGTTGATGCCTCTTGTGTACGGGGAACTTCAGCAGATCGCGCATCGCCAGATGCGTCGAGAACAGGTCGGCCATACCTTGCAAACCACGGCCCTCGTGAATGAGGCATATTTGCGCCTCATTGACGTAACGCAGGTGCAATGGCGAGATCGCCTTCACTTTTTTGCGATTGCTTCGCAATTGATGCGCCGTGTACTGGTAGATACCGCCCGGAGTCGGGCGTATGCAAAGCGCGGTGCCGGCCTTTGCTTTGTTTCCTTCAACGAAGGGATAGTGGCAGTACCTGACCGCAGCACGGAATTTGTGCGGCTGGACGATGCCCTGAACGAGCTGGCGAGCCTGGATCCCCGCAAGGTCCAGGTCGTCGAAATGCGTTTTTTCGGCGGACTGAGCGTCGAGGAAATCGCGGAGGTTCTCAAGATCTCCCCTTCCAGCGTCTTGCGCGACTGGAAGCTGGCGAGGGCCTGGTTGACACAGCAACTCCGAGCCAACGATGCGGACGGGCCAGACGGTGCCAGCGGGCCAGCCCGTTCGTAGCTGCCGGCAAAGAAAATCTTCCCTCGATTGTAGTTTTCATCTCTCGATCCCGCATTAGCAGGGTGAACAGCACCTTCGGTCGCTGAAAAACACAACATTAAGACAGGAGATGAACTATGCTTCACAGAGCCTTCGCAATTGCCCGGATTGCCGTTCTTGCCGGTGCAGTATGCTGCGCATTTGGCCAAGTGCCGACCGTGATTCAGATCGACATTGAAAACTACGCATATTATTACGCCGATAACCCCGACTACAGCAAATTGGCCGGTTCTCAGCAGGCCGTGGCGCCGGTTTCCACGAAGACGTTTTCAAGTTTCATCGGTCTGGCCGACATTGTGCAGGTTAATGGAAAACCAGCCAAGGGCACATGGTCCATTCGCGCCACGACGATAAACTACACGCCGACTCCTCAGCCCGGACAGGCAATAGCAGATACAACCCGTAATTTCTTCACCGACTGGGTTTGGGAGATCCAGCAAGAGGATGGAACGCCGATCGGCACTATCATGGCGACCGGCTTGGGATTTGGCCCACCGCCGCCCGGTTCGCCACTCGGCTTGTCACCGACGGCCGCAAGTTCCATGGCTATCACAGGGGGCACGGGTGCGTTTCTGGGCATTCGGGGACAGGCGGGGTTCTCGGCAATCACGGTTACCGGGCGCGCCGCGTCGGTCTCCGAAGACCCTTCTATGCGCCGAGCGCTTGGCGGCGGGACACGCAGCTTTCTTTTGACTTTGATTCCGCTCGCTTCACCGGCTATCCTGAGCGGCAACGCCGGCCCCCTCGTTCTGCACGCGGAAGATTTCTCCCCCGTGTCTTCCAAAAGACCCGCGGTTCCCGGCGAGATCGTGACGGTGTTCGCGTCTGGGCTCGGACCGACCAATCCCGGCGTCGATCCCGGTCAAGCCTTTCCGGCCTCGCCGTTAGCGACACCGAATTCACCCATTCAAGCCACCGTTAGCGGCGGCTCCGCTCAAGTGCTCTATGCCGGAGGTTATCCAGGTGCGACCAACGTGTATCAGGTGAATCTCCAGTTGCCGCCCACCCTTCAGCCGGGTATGGCAACTTTACAGCTTACATCTGCCTGGCAGCCGAGTATGCCCGTCCAGATTCCTGTCGGCGGTGCCGGACACTGATAGTTGTGAGCCGGAGAATCCAATTCCATCTGGCCGGAGATGAGCAGAGTGCCCGGCCCATCTCCGGCTTTCCCAGTCTCATTGCCGTAAGCCCGATCGAGGCAAAAAACTGAGAACCGGTTTAAAGCTCGACTGCCGATTCTGTCATGATGTCATCATGTCGCCGGAGCGGTGGAAGAAAATTGAGCAGCTCTACCACTCCGCGCTGGAGCTTGACTCCAGCGAGCAGAGCGAGTATCTCGCCAAAGCGTGCGACGGCGATGACGAACTTCGCCAGCGAGTCGCGTCATTACTTCGTGAAAAGACGAGTGCGGCAAACCTCCTGGATCAACCGGTGTGGGATGCGGCCCGGAATCTCATCGAACAAACGGCCCGCCCAAAACCGGCGCCTGGATCGCAGCTGGGACCGTACCAGATCGAAGCTCCTATTGGAAGCGGCGGAATGGGAGAGGTTTTCCTCGCTCACGACACTCGACTCCGCCGGACGGTCGCTCTTAAGGTCCTGCGGCCCGAGTCGGTTGCGGACCCAGGTCGCAAAGGCAGGTTCCTCCAGGAGGCGCGTGCAGCCTCGGCGCTGAATCATCCGAACATCGTTGCTCTGTACGACATCTCAAGCGACAACGGGACCGACTTTTTGGTACTGGAGTACGTTCCCGGCAAGACCCTGAACGACTTGATCACTCCAGCAGGTTTGTCCATCAGCGAGATCCTGCTTTACAGCGTGCAGGCCGCCGGCGCTCTCGCGGCCGCCCACGCGGCCGGGATCATTCACCGTGATATCAAACCGGCAAATATCATGGTGACGCCGCAATCGCAAGTCAAGATTCTGGACTTCGGCGTGGCTAAGTTGACCGAGCGAACGATCGACGGCGCAGAAGATGAAACTCGCACGCAGTGCACTGTTCCGGGTGTCATCGTGGGGACTGTCTCATATATGTCTCCCGAGCAGACGCGCGGCGACTCCGTGGATGCGCGATCCGACATCTTTTCCCTCGGATGTGTGCTCTACCAGGCCGCTACGGGACGCTTGCCATTCCAGGGTCCCAGCGCGCTCTCAATCATGCATGAGATTGCGACCGCGAATCCCCCGGTTCCCAGTAACATCCGAAGCAATCTACCCACGGAATTCGATCGCATCATCTGCCGTGCGCTGGCCAAGGATAAGGAGCAACGCTACGGTTCAGCTACGGAGTTTGCCGACGCGCTCCAGGCGTTTCAACAGGAATTGGCCAGGACTCCGCGCAAAGTCCCCCATGTCGTCTCAAGGGCGTGGCGGTGGGCAGCAATTGCGGCAGCCGCGGTGACCATGGTTTGGCTCGGGTCAACGTTCCGTTCGAGCCTCTTCAAGCGAGCTGATGTCGCTACGGTAGCTGTTCTGCCATTTGAGGATCTGAACGCCGATCCGTTCCAGCCATATGTCAGCCAGGGCATCACAGAGGACATCATTACGCAACTCGGTCGCGCGGGATCTTCGGGATTCGGAGTGATCGCTGGTCCCTCGGTCTGGCGCTATCGGAATAAGCACCCCGCTCCAAGCCAGGTGGGTGCGGACCTCGGAGCCGGATACGTACTCACTGGTAGTATCCGTCGCGAGGCTTCTCGCATGCGTATTACGGCACGCCTGACACGGAGCCGCGATGCTGTCCAGATTTGGGCGGATTCTTTTAACGGACCGAGCGACGCAGCCTTGTCTCTCCAGGATGATGTTTCTGCGGCGGTCGCGCGAGCCGTGGGAACGCAAATAGCGGGGTCGGCGCAGAAGACACTGGAGCGCCGACAGGCGATTGATTCCGAAGCATATGACCTGTATCTTCGAGGACGCTTCTACTGGAATCAGCGAACAGAAGTCAGCCTCAGGCAAGCCGCGGAGTATTTTCAACAAACCATTTCACGAGCGCCGGGCTACGCGCCCGCGTATGCCGGCCTCGCCGATTCATACGCTGCCCTGGTATACGGCTGTTATCTCGCGCCAGCCGAGGGATTTCCCAAGGTGAGGGCGGCGTTGCAAAGGGCGCGCGAATTGGATCCACAAGCTCCGGAGGTGTTTGCCTCAGAAGGTTACATGAACATGTATTTCGACTGGGATTTCGGCACTGCGGCGCGAAACCTGGAGCACGCCATTGCCCTCAATCCGAACTACGCGCCAGCGTATGATTGGCTCGGTGTGCTTCGTACCGCGATGGAAGATTTTCCCGCGGCGAGTCGGGCACTGGAGCGGGCGCGTCAATTGGATCCGGCTTCCCTCCCCATTTTGACCGACGTGGGTTTTGAGCTACACTACAGCAAACACAACAAGGAGGCCGAAGGAGCCCTCCGCAAAGTGTTTGCGCTCGATCCGAACTTCCCCCTGGCTCACTTCTGGATGGGCCGCGTTCTGAGCGCCGAGGGTGACTGCGCGAATGCCCTCTCGCAACTGGGAACTTTGTCATCCGGCCCACTTCGAGATTGGCAGCCTCTCATTGCAGGTCACGGATACGTTTCCGCTGCTTGCGCGCACCGGGATTTGGCACAACAGGATCTGAAGCGGCTCGAAGATATGGGGAAAACACGATTTGTGATGTCGTACGGGAAGGCTCTCATTCACAGTGGCCTTGGAGACCGTGAGCAGACACTCGTCTGGATTCGGAAGGCCGTTGAGGAGCGTTCGCATTGGATGGTCTGGATCAGGCTTGACCCGCGTTTCAGCGCGCTCCGTTCCGATTCGAGGTTCCAGGGATTTGTTCGTACCGTATTTCCGAATTAGGACTGGTCCAGGAGGGACTAAGTAAACTTGCGCCACTCCTTCGTGAATGCCAATGTGCACCTCCCGGCGGCCTCAGTTATCGCCTGAAGATCGCCTCCGTTCCGGAATGCCCTTGCCCGGATTCGCAGAGCGGCGATGCTTTCGAATGTATGGGCTCTTCCGCGGTGAGATCGACCTTGCAGCCACTGGCCCCGAGATCCAGAACCGCTGTTTGAAACCACGATCGGACCTGTTCAGCCTTTCCATTCGAGCCATTTGTATAGATGCATGCCGACGTACATACAAACCGGGCAAAACAACAAAATCGTCTATTGACGTCTTGAATGGAAGCCGCGTCGCAGGCTTATACTCCGGCATAGTTATGGTTTATAACCTCGACGTGGCACAACCGCGGGTCACCGGAAATCAGCGGCCTGGCGGTACTGGTTTGAGAAGTTTGTGACTTATTCCCGCCAAAGATATGGTTTAAGTTAGCATGTGTGATCACTCCAGCTCTCTTGTGCAAACCGTCGAAATCAGTTCCGCCGATGACTCTCAAGACCGAGTCGACCAGGCTCGCAGCGACGTCGATTCCGGAAACTCACGTTGAGTGCCCGAAGTGTGAGATGGCCCCGCTATAACGCCCCTTCCCGCTTCGTGCAGGCCGAAACGCCTTGTCACGACCGACAGACGACACCATTAACGCAGCTCTGCCGAAAACTCACGGCTTTTCATCACTAATCCACCGTTCGGCGCCGTCCCGACCGCCAATATGACCCCAAGCGCCCGCGAAGTCCGGTTCTGGGAGGTTTCGTTGGCTAAGGTCATTGCGACCACACATTTCGGAACGGGCTAACCGTTATCGGCGCAAAAGGCACGGCAGAGTTTCGCGTGAACGGAAGAGAGATCGTTCGCCGCCAGTCAGCCGACGGCTCGGCGTATGTTTGCTTTAGACAAGACAGCGATTTTGTGAAGTCTTACTGTCGAAGCCACGTTCAAGCCGGCATTTTGCCAATCCTGCAGCGCCAGATCGAACTCCGCGGCGCACGGTCGGGACGTGATCGGTGCAGCAACGAAAATCCTCGTCTCCTGAGTCCAGAACAACCGTTGCCGGCCGGATTTTCGAACCCCGCGTCTGGTGGAACTGAACTTCGATTAAGACGATGTCACCGAAGCGAAGGGCCATGGTCCAGTTTCTCGTACACGGCATCCTCGTCGGAATATGCCGCGGAGAACCGATCCAGACTCAGTTGCCGCCAGCCCTCGTCGTCTCCCGTGTCAGCGCTGGCACCAACGAGAAGAATCACACGCACTACCGATCCTTCCGGAATCTGGGCAGCCACGTCCGGTGGGACTCGGATCTGATCGTGATTTGCTACCTGACTGTCAAATTCCAGCGCCTTCATAGCCCGCGAACCTCATCACTATGATGTCACAGCGGACGTTCCTCGGCCGGCAGCAGGAGCGCTGGCGTTCCGGCAGAGGGGAAAATCAGCCTTGTCTGGCTTCGCGTGCCAGGCCCTCGTGTACGAGCATCTTCAGCAGAGTCTGGTAACCGAGTCCTTTGCGCTCGGCCAGCTTTCGCGCTTGCACGAGATCGGTCTGAGGCAAGCGAATTACGATCTGTACGCTGCTCTTCCGATTCATCTGCGCGATCAGACTCGAACCAAGGACCTTGTTTCCTTCGGTTTGGGCGGCAGACTTCTTTTTCACGTGCTGCTTCCCGGCAGGGCTCGCCCGCCAATCCGCTTCTTCGTTCTCGTTCTTGAACTTTGGTATCGCGGGCCGTTTCCTGGGCACAGATCCCATTCGAACACCTCTGATCCGACTGTATATGCAATGCATCTGCACCTGCGCTTCGCGGGAAAGCACCGGCGGCGAGACCGCCGGCGTTCCCGGGTTGGTCACTGCTGTCCAACCGCTCGGAACCTGACGTGCGTAAACCTGAACCGATGGCGCGCGCGGAATTCCCGGCGAAAACGCCTATTCCACGAAAAAGGACCAACAGGTTAGAGTGACGAGTGATGCCGGATCGGCGAATTGCGGTTGTGGGGGCCGGGGTGTTCGGTTCCTGGATTGCCCTGCTCGCGGCCCGTGCCGGCTTCGAGACGATTCTCATCGATCAGTACGGCCCGGCGAACGAGCTGTCGAGTTCGGCGGGACCGACGCGGATCATCCGGCGCGCTTACGGCGCGGACGAAATCTACACGCTTTTCGCGCAGCGGTCGCTCGAACTTTGGACTGCGTTCTTCGGGCGAAGAGAATCGATCCGATTGCTTCCGCCGCACCGGCGTTTTATGGCTGGCGAATGGCGGTGAGGCTTCCATTCACGCGGCACGAGGAATCTTCGAGCGTCATAAGCTCGCGCATGAATTTCTGGAAGGCGGCGCTATCCGGGGATTGTGTCGCGAGATGGACGTGCCGGCTGGAACCGTTGCATTGTTTGAGCCCGATTGCGGCGCGTTGCTGGCGGAAAAGTCAGTCCGCGCAGTAATGGAATCCGCTATCCGCAAGGGCGCACGCTACGTGAGCGGCAAGGTGGATCCGTCGCAGACCGAATCGATCGAGGCCGATGTGTTTGTCTTCGCGTGCGGGTCGTGGCTCCCGAGGCTCTTCCCGGAAGTGCTCGGCACGGCAATTTTTCCTACCCGCCAGGAGGTTTTCTTCTTTGAACCGCCGGCGGGGTGGGCCTCAATGCCGATCTGGGTAGATCAGATAGATGCGCGAATCCCTTATGGCTTCCCGGATATTGACGGCGACGGTATTAAGGTCGCGTTTCACCGCACTGGTCCGCGATTCGATCCCGACTCCGGAAGCCGTGAAATCGGACGCGAACAGATAACGGAGGCGGCCGATTATTTGCGGATGCGGTTTCCGGCAATGCGGGTGCCGGTGTTCCGGTATGCGCGGGTTTGCCATTACGAAAACACGTCAAGCGGGGACTTCCTTATCGACCGGCACCCTTCGATGCGGAACGTCTGGTTTGCGGGCGGCGGATCGGGCCATGGTTTCAAGCATGGACCGGCGGTTGCGGAATATATGCTGGAGGCGATCCAAAGGGGCTATTCAGCGGAGCCACGCTTCCGGCTGGAGAGTAAGGGCAGGGAACTCGCTAAGCATGTTGTCTGAGACGGGCGCTATCATGAGTTTGTTGGCCGCACTCTACGCGCATCATGGAAACTGTTGAAGCGCCGCCGAAGGGGCGGAAGATTCCGCAGTGGCTGGTTCCCGCGATCGGATATTCGGTCTCGGCCGCGTCGCTGGTATGGGTCTTTTCCAGATTTCCTTACGCACAACTCGGCGATCATCTCCGGACGCTGAACTGGAACTGGGTGGCGCTCGCCGTCGCGTTCGAAATCTCCGTCTATTTCTTCGATGCCTGGCGATGGCAGAAGCTGCTGGAGTCGGTCCACGCCCCTTCGTTCGGCTTGTGCCTGCAGGCGGTCTTTGTCGGCCTGTTCGCCAACGACGTGCTGCCCGCAAAGGCGGGAGAGCTGATCCGCTGCTTCCTGCTTTCCTACGAAACGGAAATCCCGCTGTCTCTCGCCTTCACGTCGCAGGTGATCCTGCGCATCATGGACGGCGTCTGGATCGTGATTCTTTATCTGATGGTCACTTTGCAGATCGGGACACACATGGTTGTCAGGGATGTCATGTGGATCTTCGGAATCAGCGTCGCCGTGATCGCCACCTTGAGTCTGTTCGTATTGTTCCGGCGCCAGCATGCGCACCACTTTGTCAAAACCACAAGCTGGGCGGCGCGTTTTGTTCATGTTCTCGACGAAGTACACCGGCTCGGCCACTGGCCCGCACTGCGAGCCGCCATGGGGGTCAGCGGTATTTACTGGCTGGCGCAGACGCTGGCGATCTGGGCTTTGACGCGCGCCGATGCGTTCGATCTCGGCGTCAGCGCGGCGGCGTTTCTGCTGGTCGTCAAGGCGGTCGTAACCCTGATTCCGAACGCCCCGGCAAGCATGGGCGCCTATCAGGCCGCGGCGATGTACGGTCTCGGATTGTTGCTGGTGGAACATGCCAATGCGCAGATCTTCGCCGAGATCATGTTCTGGTTTTTGACGCTGCCGGTGGCGATCGGCGGCGCTCTGGCTGTTGCGTTTACCGGGGTCGACATCACTGCCTTGCACCGGCGCGCTCACTGCGCCAAGACGACGCGAAACCTGAAAGAGGTCTCGTAAAATGCGCACGCTGGCCGAGTATGAAGAACTCGCCGCCGCGGCTCATGGGCACATGTGCGCGGGCCAGATCCTCGGATTGCGCATGGCGATGCGCGGCCTGGAACTGCTCGGCGTCGAAGATCCGGAGGGGAAAGACCGGAAGCGCCTGGTGACTTTCGTCGAAATCGACCGTTGCGCTACGGATGCTATCCCGGTGGTAACAGGCTGCAGGCTGGGCAAGCGCGCTCTGAAGTTCCGCGATTTCGGAAAGGTTGCGGCGACCTTCTGCGATCTGCAAGCGAATCGCTCGGTGCGTGTGGTGGCGCGTGAATCCTCGAAACAGCGGGCGAAAGAGTTGTATCCCGAAATCGCGGACAAGAATCGGCAACAGATGCAGGCCTTCCGTGAAATGGATCCGGGTGAGTTGTTCGAGCACCAGTGGGTGAAGGTTGAAATCGGTCCCGAGGAGTTTCCCGGCTACAAGGGCGAGCGCCGTATCTGCGCGGAATGCAAAGAGGGAATCAACTTCGAGCGCCACGTGATTCGCGACGGTCTTACGCTCTGCCGCGCATGCGCCGGTGAAAAGTATTACACGGCGTTATGATACGGTGCCTGATCACGGACGGCACCGCATCGAACGATGAAAACCAATGGCTCGATCACATCGCCGCGTGGATTGCCGACGGGGTTGAACTGCTGCAGATCCGCGAACGAGAACTTCCCGTTCGCCAACTGGCCGAGCTCACCAGGAAAGTTCTTCGCTTGCCCAACCCTCGCGGAACGAAGATCCTGGTGAACGATCGTGCCGATGTAGCGATCGCCTGCGGAGCCCACGGCGTTCATCTGAGAGACGGGTCTGTTTTGCCGGAAGTTTTTGCCCGGCCCGGCTTTCTTGTCAGTATTGCCTGTCACAGTGTTGCCGGTCTGGAAAGAACGCGGGGAGCGGATTTCATTCTTCTCGCCCCGATTTTTAAACCTTTATCGAAGGAAGATAAAAGACCGGTATTGGGGATTGAAGCGATCAGGGAGAGCACCCGGATTTCCCCAATACCGGTCCTGGCATTAGGGGGGATCAGTCCGGCGAACGCCCACCTCTGTGTGGAAGCGGGCGCCGCCGGCGTGGCTGGAATCAGTTACTTTAGCAAAGAAAGATAGTTAGCTTCAGCGTGGCGTACGCTCTCAGCGTGCCGCGTCTGCACTCGTGCAGACGCTTGTGCCGAAACAGGAAAAAGCGTCGAGAAAGTCTCGACGCGGCACGCAAAGTGCGTGCGCCACGCCCTTCGCGTTTAACGGCCTGCCGAGCCGGTCCGTCCGGCCTTCTCTTCTTCTTTGAGAGACCTGGCCCAATTGTCGACTTCCCTGTTGGCTTCGTCTTTGGCCATGCCGTAGCGCTCCTGAATGCGGCCGGCCAACTCGTCCTTCTTACCGGCGATGACCTGCCAATCGCTGTCAGTCAGCTTGCCCCACTTCTGGCGCGCCTGACCGGCGAACTGCTTCCAGTTGCCTTCAATTCTGTCCCAATTCATTAGGAATGAAACCTCCGTGTTGGTCTTTGCACAAGTGATGCCATAAGGGAATGTGCGTGAGCATACACGGCGCGCGAAAGCCCGTTGAGGTTGTATCCGCCTTCGAGGATCGATACCAGTCGTCCTTTGGAATGCTTGTCCGCGATTTCCCGCATCACGGTCGTGAGTTCGGCGAAATCGGCATCGGTCAGAACAAAACGCCCGAGCGGATCTCCATTGCGCGAATCGAATCCGGCTGAGATCAGGAGGAGATCGGGACGGAACTCATCCATCTTCTTAGCGAACCGGTCGCGAAATGCCCCCAGGATTTGATCCTTGCCTGAGCCCGCCGGAAATGGAAAGTTGAGCGTGCATCCCTTGCCCGGGCCTTCGCCGGTTTCGCGCGCATCTCCGGTGCCCGGATACCAGGGCGACTGGTGCGTGCTGCAGAAAAAGACGGAGCCATCCGCATAAAAGATGTCCTGCGTGCCGTTGCCATGGTGCACGTCCCAATCGGCGATCGCCACCCGCTCGACTCCATGCTTGTGCTGTGCATACCGAGCGGCGATTGCTATGTTGTTGAACAAACAAAAGCCCATGCCGCGGTACGCCGAGGCATGATGGCCCGGGGGACGCACGATGCAGAAGGCATTCTTCGCCTTGCCCTGCATCACGAGATCGATACCGTTGAGGCACGTTCCGGTAGCGCGCAACGCTACGTCGAACGATCGGGGGCAGATGTCGGTATCGCCCGTGCTGAGCTGGTGCGCGCCGCTCTCGACGTCACGACGCGCAGTCGCGATATATGCGCGCGTGTGGCAGAGCGAAAGTTCCTCTTCAGTGGCGGATCGCGGCGCAGCCTTCGTCAAGGCGTGATCGCCGAGGCCGCGAATTGCCGCATCCCAACGCGCGGGTTGCTCCGGATGACCGGGACCGGGGTCGTGTTCTTTCGCAATCGGATCTGCCAGGAATGCAGTAGTCATCGGATCACCTTCTCCCACCAGGGGGCTGTCGAAAAAATAAGGCGCAGGCCAAAAGGCCTACTCCACACGAGTCTGGGTTTGCTTGTGGAGTAGGCGTTTTCGCCTGCGGGGCCATTATGGCCGCTGTCCTGAGAAGCCGGGTTCTCTTACCGGAGGCTTCGTCTTTGGCGGCGTGCCCTTGAAATCAAGCGCCACATCCACGATATGCGTGTCGGCATTGATCGTTGGCCTGGCTTTCATATCGCCCAGGTTGTCGAAGAAGCCTTCCTCTTTGACCTTACTGAGAAAGAAATCCGGATAGCCCTCCGGGAAGGCATCGCCCGGTTTCACGCTCCACAGTTTTCGAATCGCCGCTTCGCCATCGAGCTCCAGGCCATTCACCGTCAGCGTCCCAAAAGTGTAAAGGGGGCCTGCCCCCACCACCAAATAGAATTCCACGGTCTTCTTCTCATCGTCGAGATTTTTTTCCGTGGTGACCTCGGCGTCGAGGTAGCCCTGGTGGCGCATGGAATCCTGGACACGGACCGCGGCTTGCCTCACTTCCTCGAAATTCGCGATGGTCATCTTCGGCAACTTTGCCGTTCGCAGGATGCGCGCACTCTCTTCCGGGGATCGGTCGGCCACCGCGACGCGCACGAGTTTGTATTCCACGCCCTCCTCGACCGTGACCTTCACGTCGACGCCATCCACCTCGGTGGAGGGCCGGCTCGTAATCTTCGGAAACTTCACCCGCATATAGCCGATGGCTTCGTAGAGCGGCACGATCTGACTTTCCAGCAGCGCCCGGAAGCCCTCATCGCTGAACGGCTGGCCGAATGCCACCTCATTGATCTTGTTGTGCAGCGTGATCGGCTCGATTACCTTGCTGCCTTCGAAGGTAACGTAAGCCACCGCGGGCAGGCCCTTTATCGGTGTGAAATCGATCACCAGATGCTCGGGAGCAATCGCGACCACCCTGCCTGCAACTTTCTGCGGATGGCCTCTGACTTCCAGATACTGCTCGATTTCGCGCGCCGCGCGATCCAGATTCGGCCGGGTGCCGGGCATCTTCGTCGTAAACAGCGGGTCTTTCGATTTCAGATATGCCTCGATGTCCGCCGTCGACGCAGGCAGCGCGTCAACGCGGATGGGATAAAGCATCGTGACTTCCTGGACGTCGAAGGTAACCTGATAACCGCCCGACGTGGCGGGTTTATACCGATAGCTGACGGTATCGAAATACCCGGTGGCGAGAAGCCGGTCGCGTGCCGCATCGAAGATCGCACTATTACCCGTCTCGCCCCGCTTCAAGCCCGAGGCTTCGACGATCGCCTCGGCAGGAATCCTATTGCCCTCAATCG
>Ga0187876_1002517_pt1 | contig 13488 bp, 11 predicted proteins | sample June2016WEW_17_4_FD_133000 | JGI IMG/M metagenome (GOLD analysis project Ga0187876, IMG submission 133000) | Peatland microbial communities from SPRUCE experiment site at the Marcell Experimental Forest, Minnesota, USA - June2016WEW_17_40 | ecosystem: Environmental > Terrestrial > Soil >... | reverse complement strand
CGTGCTGGGCCAGTAACGAACGGACCGTCTTCGCGTCCGCCTGCTTGACGGCTTCGATCAGCCGTAAATCCGCAGTCGCTCCGAATGCCGAAGAGACACCCGCTATCGCCAACACAATCCGAAACCAGCCGTTAACAGGTTTCATCGCAACCCTCGCATACAATATTACAAATAAAGCAGATCCGAGCAACAGCGGGAGTATAATTAAGGCTGTTTTTCGTATGCGGCTGGCTTCATTTATCCGGAACTTACCAGTGGCGATAGTCGCGGCCGCCGCGGCGCTTCTCACCGCTCTTCCGGGCGATCCCCAACAACCCAAACAGCCGCATTCACCGGCTACTCCGGCAGTCGCCAGCGCCACGTTCTCCAAATACTGCGTCACCTGTCACAACGCGAAGCTGAAGACCGCCGGATTCGTGCTCGACCCTGCCAACCTTACGCACATCCCCGACCAGGCCGAGCAGTGGGAAAAGGTGGTTCGAAAGCTGCGAACTAACGCCATGCCGCCCGCCGGCGTGCCTCGGCCGGATGAAGCAACTTACGATTCAACCGCATCTTTTCTCGAAACTGAGCTGGACCGCGCCGCGGCCGCGAAACCGAACCCCGGCAAACTGCCTGCCCTGCACCGCCTGACGCGCACTGAATATCAGAACGCCATCCGCGACCTGCTCGCGCTCGATGCCCTTCCGAAAGAGATCGACTATTCCCTGCTTCTTCCGGCCGACAATTCGAGCAGCGGATTCGACAACATCGCCGATCTCCTCTTCGTCTCCCCAACCATCATGGAGCGCTATCTCGACGCGGCCAGGAAAATCAGCCGTCTCGCGGTGGGCGATCCGACGGCCCCCGTGATGGTCAACCAGTATCGAATCCCCGCGGAGTTGCCTCAGGACGAGCGCGTGGATGATCTGCCGTTCGGCACTCGCGGCGGCCTGGCAATCCGCAGCGACTTCCCGGCGGACGGCGAATACATCATCAAAATCGAGGTTTCCGCCCCCACCCCCGAGCTCCACCAGGTTGAGGTCTCCGTGGATGGCGAACGGATGAAGCTGTTCACGTTCAGGGGCAGAAGTTCCGTGGTTACGGTCGCCGGCCGCGATACCGGCAACAACGCTCCGGAGACCAGGAGCGGCGAAGTTCGCATTCCGCTCAAAGCGGGACCCAGGCTGGTAGGGATCACCTTTATTCAGCGCACGGAAGCGCTTGATGAATCTACCTTGCGGCCTCGCACGCGCAGCCGAGGCAACTTTCCGGCAATCGCGAACGTGACCATCAGCGGCCCGTACAACGTGAAAGGTTCGGGAGACACACCGAGCCGCCACCGCATTTTTACGTGCACTACTGACGACCTGCCGTGCGCCAAACAAGTTCTTTCCACGCTGGAGCGCCGCGCTTTCCGCCGTCCCGTAACCGATTCCGACCTGCAGGACCTCATGCCTTTCTACGAAGCCGGCAAGGCCGACGGAGGCTTTGAGCGCGGCATTCAAAAAGCTCTCGAACGCATGCTGGTGAGCCCGCAATTCCTGTTCCGCATCGAGCGCGATCCTGCGGGTATCGCTCCTGGAACGCCCTATCGCATCAGCGATCTGGAACTGGCGTCGCGCATGTCGTTCTTCATCTGGAGCAGCATTCCCGACGATGAGCTTCTCGACATCGCCGCCCGCGGCAAGCTGAAAGACCCGGCGGTTCTGGAGCAACAGGTCAAGCGCATGATCGCCGATCCCCGCTCGGAATCCTTCGTGACCAACTTCGCCGCCCAATGGCTGTTCCTGCGCGACCTCGGAGCCAAGGAGCCGGACGAGCTCCTGTTCCCCGATTTCGACGAAACGCTCCGCGCCGGGTTTCAACGCGAAACCGAACTTTTTCTCGACAGCGTTCTGCGCGAAAATCGCAGCGTGCTCGATCTGCTGAACGCGAATTACACTTTCATCAATGAGCGGCTCGCCCGCCACTACGGCATTCCGAACGTGGAGGGAAGCTACTTCCGCCGCGTGACGTTTCCGGCAGACAGCGTTCGCGGTGGATTGCTGGGCCAAGGCAGCATCCTGACGATCACCTCCTACGCCACCCGGACTTCCCCTGTGGTGCGCGGCAAATGGGTCCTCGAAAATCTTCTGAATTCGGCGCCGCCGCCTCCGCCGCCCAACGTTCCCGCTCTGAAGACAGAAGGCAGCGAAGCCGGCAAAGTTCTTTCGATGCGCGAAGCGATGATTCAGCATCGTGCCAATCCGGCGTGCGCGGGCTGCCACGCCCGCATGGATCCCATCGGTTTCGCCATGGAGAATTTCGACGCCATCGGGAAATGGCGCGACCGGGATTCCGGAAATCCGATCGACGCGTCGGGCGTCTTCCCCGATGGAAGCAAATTCAATGGAATGGCCGGGCTCAAAAAAGCCCTCCTCGCCCATCCCGATCAATTTGTCACCACCGTAACGGAAAAAGTGCTGATGTACGCAATCGGCCGGAACCTGCAGTATTACGACGCGCCGTCGGTGCGCGCGATTGTGGCTGAAGCAGCCCGCAATAACTACACGTTTTCATCCATCGTTTTGGGCGCGGTGAGAAGTTCCCCGTTCCAGATGCGGGAATCGCAGAGTGGCGAGTCCAACGCCGCCACCACCACTGCCGCCAACAGGAGATCGCAATAATGTTCATTACGAAAATGGCTTTGCCCCGGCGCACCTTCCTGCGGGGATTAGGCACGACTCTCGCGCTCCCGTTCCTAGACGCGATGGTCCCGGCGCTCTCCGCCGCGAGGTCCGCGAAAGCGCCGCCCCGGCTCGGCTTCGTCTACATCTCGAACGGCGTCATCCAGGACCAGTGGAACCCCACCGCCATCGGCCCGAAATTCCAGCTTTCACCGATCCTGCAGCCGCTCGCTCCTGTGCGGGATCAGATCAATGTCCTGACCGGTCTCGCCCACCTGCAGGCCGATACCTTCGGAGACGGCACCGGCGATCATCCCCGCGCCTCAGCGGCGTGGCTCACCGGCGTGCACGCTTACGACCGCACACAGCCCGGTATCGAAGTTCGCCTGGCCACCACCGCCGATCAGCTCGCCGTCAGGGAAATCGGCAAGACGACCAAAGTGCCTTCGCTCGAAATGTCCGTCGATCCTCCGACGGCGGGAGCCTGCGATTCGGGCGACTGCTTCTATGTGAACACCGTTTCCTGGCGCAGCCCCACCACGCCGAATCCCACGGAGTCTCACCCGCGCGTCATTTTTGAGCGCCTCTTCGGCGATGGCGGCAGCGCGGCTCAACGCCTCGCGCTGGCGAAGAGCACCGGCAGCATTCTCGATTCCGTGACGCAGGAGGCCAACCGCCTCGCCGGCACGCTCGGATCGGGCGACCGCGGCAAGCTCAGCGAATATATGGATTCCGTCCGCGAGATCGAACAGCGTATTCAGGGCGCGGCCCACTCGCAGGAGACCGAATCCATCGAGCTACCGGACCGGCCCATCGATATTCCCGCTTCGTTCGACCAGCACACCAAACTCATGTACGATCTGCAGGCACTCGCCTTCCAGGCCGACATCACGCGCGTCTTCAGCATGATCATTTCCCGCGAACTCAGCCCGCGCACCTATCCGTTCATCGGCGTCGCCGACCAGCATCATGCCGTTTCGCATCACCGGAACGATCCCGAGCTGATCGCGAAAAAAGCCAAAATCGACACCTATCACGTCCAGTTGCTGTCCTATTTCCTGCAGAAGCTGCAGTCAACGCCGGACGGCGACGGCACGCTGCTCGATCACAGCCTCATCGTGTACGGCGGGGGCATGGGCAACGGCAATCTGCACCGTCACACGGACCTGCCCTGTCTGCTTGCGGGCAAGCTCGGCGGTCAATTCAAGACCGGAAACCACCTCGCCTATCCGGAAAACACACCGATGGCGAACCTGCTCGTCACGATCCTCGATAAGGTGGGCGTGCATATCGACAAAATGGGCGACAGCACGGGTTCGCTCCAGCCGGACTATTTGTCAGTCGGCTGATTCATTACGCTAATTAATTCGCGCAAACGCGATGCACGCCGGCTCCGGAACATCCAGCGGCATTCCCGCCGAAGTTAGCCGTCCGCTTTTTGCATCCACGTGAAATAAGGTCAGCGTGTTGGAGGACTGGTTGCCCACGAACAGCCACGCGCCCGTGGGATCGAGCGAAAAATCGCGAGGCGTCATGCCGCCAACCGGTACATATTCGATCGGCGAGAGCGTACCCTTCGCGGCATCAATCGCGAATACCACAATACTATCGTGCCCGCGATTCGAGGCATAGAGAAACTTCCCCGCCCTGTCCACCTGCAACTGCCCCGTCGAATTCCTTCCCGAAAAATCCGCTGGCAGCGTCGAGATCGTCTGGATCTCGCGCACCGCGCCATCCGCCGCCGAGTACGCGAGCGCCGTCACGCTCGATCCATGTTCATTCAGGATGTAAAGCGTCTTGCCGTTGGGATGAAACGCAGGATGGCGCGGCGCCAGATCCGTCGCCAGCTTGATAAATGGCGGATCGGTGGGAATTAGCGTTCCCTTCCCCGCATCGAAGTGATACATCCGCACTTCGTCCATGCCGTTCTCCGCTGCGGCCACGAATCGGCCGTCGGGCGATATGGCCACTCCGTGCACGATCGGCCTTTGCCTGTCCGGATTACCACCGCCCTGAGGATGATGCGCGTCGGAGGCCGTCGCCTCACCCAAACTCCCATCGGCCTGGATCGGCAGCACCGCCAGGCTTCCGCCGCGATAATTCGCAACCACAAGCGCCTTGCCCGTCTTGTCGACAGTGTCATGAACAGGCCCGTCGCCCTGCGAAGCCACCCGGTTCAATAAGGTAAGGTAGCCGCTTTTCGGATCGATCGCGAAGGCGCTTACTTTATTGCCCATCTTCTCTTCGTACTCGCGCTCGTTCGTAGCGTAAAGGAATCGCTGGTTGGGATGCACGGCGAGGAACGACGGCGAGGGAATCGGCGCCACCAGGCCCATCGGCGTCATCTTCCCCGTGGAAGGATTGAAGCGGAACCCGTAGATCCCTTTGCTCGTGTTGCGGGTGTAGGTCCCGATGTAGACGAAGTATTCTCCCTTTGCCGAATCGTTATCGGCGCCCGTGACGCCCCAGGGAAGCGATAGCGAGAGGAGCAATGTAGCGGCGAGCAGATTGAGGGTTCGCATGGCTCTCAATATACAGCGGAATGTTTCCGGTTTAGATACCGGCCGAAACGCAGACGGCGTCATAGGGTTGGCGCTGCTTGATCCGGCCGGAGTACTCGAAGACATTCAAGGATTGCTCGTATAAATCCCGCGGGATTTCGATTCCGCCTTCCCACGCTCCCATGGTCTTGTATCGCGCGATCGCCGATGTGAGCGCTGCTCGGCTAATACCGGGGAAGTGTGCCGATTCACGGGCCGCAATTTCTTCGGCCGGTGTTGCCCCGACCCACGCTTTAGCTTCCGCAAAGGCGTTTACGAAAGCGCGGAACGCAGGGCTGCCGATGAATTCACGCGAAGCGCAAAGCGAACTGAATGCGTTCGGCGGCATGGACTCGCCTACCGAGACAGCCGTCCATCCAATGCCTTCTTCCTCGAGCAGTTGGGGCGCCGGGGCCTGCATATGGACAAAGTCGCCCTTCCCTGCCCGGAACGCCGCGATCATCTGCTCCGGCGTGCCTGCGTCGACGACGTCGATCTTGCCCCAATCGACCCCGTTATAGTGGACCGCGTAGCGAAACATGGCGAGCGGCTGCGACCCATGGTCGGCAATCAGAGTCTTGCCTTCGAGATCCTTCCACTTGAACGAACCTGCTTTCCCCCTGCCTGACAGGAAAAATCCATCTCGTCGGTTGATCAACGCGAAATGAAGCGGGAAGCCGGTCTCGCCTTTGTCCATTCTTGCCCAGTTGGTGGAGGGGGCCGATTGCATGATGTCCGTCTTACCCTCGCGGATCATCCCGGCGGCGGTTTCTCCCGGGGCGAGGACGCCGTATGTGTATTCGAGTCCGTGCTTTTCGAGGAATCCCGCGGCCATCGTGGAAATGAGTGGGCTGTAAAACGCGGTGTGGCGGCTGGCCACGATGCGGATTTTCATGTTGTCCCGCAATGATATGCCTTCCCGGAGGTTGCTGACAACCGCTCCGTCAGCGCGGGCTCCGGCCACTACTTCCGTCGTAAATTCCCGTCGTTGAAAATCTCCAGGTTTTGTAACCGTTTTCGTCCCCACAAAGGCCAAAGGGTTGCTAGCATCAGTCAGGCGATGCCCACTTTGAATGAGCAGGTTCACGGTCTTGGCAACGAGCTTTTGCAGGCGCGGGGGCATTCCGATCGGCTCTTCCGCCTGATCGCTCCCGAGAGTCTATATGAAAGGCCTATAGCCGAGCGGCACCGGCTCATCTTTTATCTGGGACACCTCGACGCATTCGACTGGAATCTTCTCGCTCGCCGCGGCATGAGCGCCCCGGCGTTTCATGCGGAATTCGACAGTCTGTTCGAACGCGGTATCGATCCTGCGCCCGGCGAAGCGCGCGAGGATTCAGCCGGCGACTGGCCGTCCCAAAACGAAGTCGAGCAGTACCGGTGGAAGACGCGGGCGTGGATTGACTCGCATCTCGAAGACCTTGATTCCTGGCTGGTGCAGATGGCGATCGAACACCGGCACATGCATGCGGAGACGCTCGCTTATCTGCTACACGGCCTACCTTATCGTCAGAAACTGGCTGCGGCAGGAGTTGACATTCCGTTGCACCGCCGTCCTGCGCCGGCGAATCCAATGATCGCGATCGATGCCGCTTCCGTAACTATGGGCAAGACAAAGGACCGTTTCGGATGGGACAACGAGCATCTCGCCCATGAGGTTTTCGTTCGGGACTTCCGCATTCCGAAATTCAAAATCTCCAATGGCGAGTATCTCGAGTTTGTGCGCGTGGGTGGTCCGGCGCCCCACTTCTGGCGGCCTGAGAACGATATGTGGTTATACCGGGGCATGTTCGCCGAGTTCCCGCTCCCATTGGATTGGCCCGTCTGGGTCACCTGGCAACAAGCATCTGCCTACGCGAACTGGCGGGGCCCGGCTTTCGCGCTCCCTACGGAGGCCCAGTTCCAGCTTGCCGCGCAGCGAACATCACCCGACGCCATCCGCGACAATTTCGATTACCACCGTTGGGATCCTATTGCTGTGGACGCGGATGAGACAACAAGGGAGGCGCCCGCGCAGATGACCGGCAACGGTTGGGAGTGGACGCGCGACCTCTTCACGCCGTTCGCGGGATTCGAAGCGCATCCGTCGTATCCCGGCTACTCAAGCGATTTCTTCGATGGTCAGCACTATGTGATGAAAGGGGCATCTCCACGCACGGCTCGTCTGCTTACGCGGCCGAGTTTCCGCAACTGGTTCCGCCCCGACTATCCGCACATGTATGCGGGCTTCCGTTTGGTGGAGAACTAAATCCCATGTTTGCCTTCGCGGCTTCGGCCCTGTCCGCTCCGCGCGTCGATCCCCGGTTTGCGCAAGCAGTCGCCGAGGGACTTACTCGCAAGAGACAGAAGACGCTGCCCCCGTCATGGTTTTACGATGAGGTCGGCTCCGCGCTCTTCGAAACGATCACTTTGCTGCCAGAGTACGGTCTGACACGCGCCGAAGGCCGGCTTCTCGCGCGCGCGTCAAGCGAGATTGTGCGCGCCTCAGGCCAACCGGATCTCATCGTTGAACTGGGCAGCGGCACTGGCATGAAGACCCGCTTCGTTCTTGCGGCGGCTACGCAACGCGGCCCGGTCGAATACAGGCCCATCGATATTTCGAGTGCGGCTCTCGACAGTTGCGCGACAACTCTGGCCGGGATGGACCGCGTGCGAATCGAGCCCATCGACGCGACTTACTTCGACGGAATCGATGTGGCGATGGCAGGACGAAAGCACGGCCAGCGCGCTCTGCTGCTGTTCCTCGGCAGCACCATCGGGAATTTCAACCGCACGGAAGCCGTATTGTTCCTGCGGCGTATCCGCAAGCATATGCAACCCGGCGATTGTCTTCTGCTGGGCGCGGACCTGGTCAAGCCCCGCGGCAAACTGCTCAGCGCTTACAACGATTCCATCGGCGTAACCGCCGCGTTTAACCTCAATATTCTCGCGCGCATCAATCGCGAACTGGACGGTCATTTCGATATCGCTCATTTCGCCCATGAAGCGCGGTACAACGAGCGCCTGGCGAGAATCGAAATGCATCTCCGATCGCGCGTTGCACAAGAGGTCCCGATCGGCGCGATTGACATGACAGTTCCTTTTTCCGCCGGCGAAACCATCTGGACCGAATCCTCGCATAAGTTCCGGACTGAAGAGGTTGTGCGGATGGGGGAACGCGCAGGCTGGCGTTCAATGCGTCAGTGGGTCGATTGCGAGTGGGGATTCGCCGAGATGCTCTTCCAGATCCGTTGACCGAAATGAGCGCGGTTGAGTTTCGTCACGTCCAGTTCCGCATCGGCGATCGAATCATTCTCAACGATCTGACGCTTGCCGTCGAACCTGGCGAAACCCTGGTCCTGCTGGGCCGCAGTGGATCCGGGAAAACCACCGCGCTGCGTTTGATTAACGGGATGATCCTGCCTTCATCGGGCGAGGTGCGCGTTGACGGCAAGACCACGGTCGAGTGGGACCCGGTCCGGCTGCGGCGCGGCAACGGTTACGTGATTCAGGAAGGTGGATTGTTCCCGCACTTCACTGTCGCGCGCAACATCGGTCTTGTGCCGCGGCTCGAAGGCTGGCCCGAAGACAAGGTTACTGCCCGCATTACGGAACTGCTTGATCGCGTCAGCTTGCCCGCGGGCGAGTTCGCGCATCGTTTTCCGCGCGAGCTTTCCGGTGGACAGCGGCAGCGCGTGGGCGTTGCACGCGCGCTCGCCGCCGATCCAAAGATTCTTCTTTTCGATGAGCCTTTCGGAGCGCTCGATCCCGTCACACGTCTGGATCTGCAGCGCGAATTTCTGCGGTTGCGTGCAGATTTCGGAAAGACTTCCGTATTCGTGACGCATGATGTACAGGAGGCAATGAAACTCGCCACCCGCATTGCCCTGCTGCATGAAGGGAGCCTCGCATTTCTCGGGAGCCCCGCGGAATTCGGCGCGAGCACGCACCCCGAAGCGCGTGCCTTTCTCGACGTTCTGCACGAGGCCACGCGTGCTCAGTGACGTTTTGCAGGATCTGCTCGACGAAGGTCTTCAACTCCTGGGCGAACATCTGGTGCTGGTGCTGGGTGCAATCCTGATCGCTTCCGCCATCGCGATACCGGCAGGGCTGCTGCTCGCATCTCATCCGCGTGGCCGCCGATGGGCGCTGGGATTTGCGAATGCCGGGCAGACCATCCCGAGCCTCGCGCTTTTCGGATTTCTGATTCCGATTCCGTTTATCGGCGGCATCGGACAGCACACGGCGATCATCGCGCTGGTGCTCTATGCGCTTCTCCCGATTTTGCGCAATACCGTCACTGGGATTCTGGGAGTGGATGCGGTGGTGCGCGATTCGGCAGTCGCAATGGGGATGACTCGCGGCCAGATTCTGCGCATGGTGGAACTGCCGCTCGCCGCGCCTACGATCATCGCTGGACTGCGGATCGCAACCGTGACCACCATCGGCACCGCAACCATCGCCGCCGCCATCGGCGCAGGAGGGTTGGGCGTATTCATCTTCCGCGGGATCGCGTCGGTGGATAAGTTGCAGATCCTGGCAGGAGCTGTGCCCGCCGCCCTGCTCGCACTCGCTGCGGATGGCGCCCTCGGCTGGCTGGAAAAAACGGTGGTGGCGGGCGATACGCGGGCGTAGCTGCACTTCATGCGCCGATTGTGAACCATCAAACCTGAAACACTCAAGCCGTTGTTTGCAGGCCTTAGGCGCGCGTCCCAGGTTACCGGCGCGGGATGCACCTTTTCACAGCCGTACAATATAAGGTACAGGTGACGGAGGCCCCAAAGCCGCGAAAGATCCCTCTTGCCTTTTAGAGCGCCGAGCCGGGAAGCGAACCTGTGCGGGATTGGCTGAAGGATTTACGGCAAACGGAGCGTCATGCCATAGGGAAGGATCTGTTGAGGGCGCAGTGGCGGTGGCCGGTCGACGGGTTGTGGGAGGTTCGGACGGACCTTCCAACGAAACGGACGGCGCGCGTGCTGCTCTGCCTTCACAGCGGGCACCTGATCGCGCTGCACGGTTTTATCAAAAAGACGCGCACGACGCCAGATGGCGATTTGGCCTTGGCGCGAAAGCGACGGAAGGAGTTGGAGCGATGAGCAAGAAGAACAAACATATAGGTTCGAGCATTGATGATTTCGTCAAGGAAGAGGGGATCTTTGAAGAAGCGCAAGCGCAGGCGGTTAAGGAGGTCGTCGCGTGGCAACTCGCCGAGGCAATGAAGAAACAGAAAATCTCCAAGAACAAGATGGCTACGCTACTCAAGACAAGCCGTACGCAGGTAGACCGCCTGCTCGACCCGACCAACGACATCACGCTTTCCAGCTTGCAGCGGGCTGCGGCAATGGTCGGACGCCGCGTCTCGATCGAGCTGGTTTAGACGCGCCGCCAACAGTGGTTCGTCACACCCGTGCGCTACAATCCGTTCGATGGCTCTGACGCAGGTCAAATCGCAGCTCATGAGCGCCTCGGAGATCGATCGCACGCTGGTGCGTCTGGCGCATGAGATTCTGGAACAGACGAAAGACCTCGATCGCCTGGCGTTCATCGGCATCCGCCGCCGCGGCGTTCCCCTCGCGCAACGCCTCGCGGCCAAGATTGGAGCGCTGGAAAAACGCCAGATCCCGGTTGGAATCCTCGATATCAATCTCTACCGGGACGACCTCAGCACGATTGATGTGAAGCCGGTGCTCAACGGCACGGACATCCCGTTTTCGGTGCGGGGCAAAGATATCATCCTGATGGACGACGTCCTTTATACAGGCCGCACGATCCGGGCGGCGCTCGATGCACTCTTCGATCAGGGGCGTCCGGCGCGGGTGCAGTTGCTCGTACTGATCGACCGCGGGCATCGTGAATTGCCCATCGAAGCGCGTTACATCGGCCGTACGATCCAGACCACCGACGACGAGATCATAGAAGTGAAATTCCGGGAAATCGACGACATGGAGAAGGTGCTGCTGGTGGAACTGACTGCGGAAGCCGCGTAAATGGCCGCTAAAATTTCCGGCTTGCTCGATATCGAGAGCCTGGACCGAACCGAGATCGAAGCCATCCTCGCGAGAGCCCATTTCTTTCAGCCGGCGGAAGGCGAGACCTTCCGGCGTCTCGACGCGCTTCGCGGCAAAATGATCGTCAACCTGTTCTTCGAGGCGTCGACCAGAACGCGGGTCAGCTTCGAAATTGCGGCCAAACGCGTGGGGGCGGACACCGTATCAATCGCGGCGCAAGGCTCGAGCGTGTCGAAAGGCGAATCGCTCGTGGACACGCTGAATACGCTCGTCGCAATGCGGCCGAACGCAATCGTGATGCGTCACGCGGCGTCGGGCGCACCGCACTTCCTCGCCCGGCATATGCAGATCCCCATCGTCAACGCAGGCGATGGGACTCACGAACACCCCACGCAGGCGCTGCTCGATGCCCGCACCATTCTCGATCAACGCCCCACCCTCGAAGGCCTGCGGGTAGCGATTATCGGCGATATCGCGCATAGCCGGGTGGCGCGCTCGAACGTGCATCTGCTTTCGAAATTCGCCGCCGATATCGTACTTTGCGGGCCGCCCTCGCTTTTGCCGCGCGAACTCGAGCAATTGGCCCCGGGAGTGCGGCTGGCTTACGAAATGACCGAAGCGATTCGCGATGCGGATGTCATCATGATGTTGCGCGTACAACTGGAACGGCAGCACGAAGCGCCGATGTCCGCGGGTGAGTATTTCCGTTTTTATGGTTTGCGTCTGGAGCATCTCGCGCTGGCCAAACCGGACGTCATCGTGATGCATCCAGGTCCCATTAATCGCGGGCGGGAACTCAGCTCGGAGGTCGCCGACAGCCAACGCTCGGTGATCCTGAATCAGGTGGAGAACGGAATCGCAGTCCGCATGGCGGTGCTGGAACGCATATTGGGAGAACGGTTGTGACAGGCTCCCTCCTGATCACGGGTGGGCGGGTCATCGACCCCGCGTCGCGTGGCGATGGCCAGGCGGACGTTCTTATCCGCGACGGCCGGATCGAAGCTGTGGGAACCGGTCTCGTAGATGAAGATGCCGTCCGTTTCGATGCCACGGGAAAGATCGTCGCGCCTGGCTTCATCGACATGCATGTCCATCTGCGCGAGCCCGGCATCGAGCATGCCGAGACCATCGAAACGGGCGCGCGCGCGGCCGCCGCCGGGGGATTCACCACCATCTGCTGCATGCCGAATACGGCGCCCGTCAACGACAGTGCGACGGTCACCAGCTACATCGTGCAACGCGCCCGCGAAATGGCATGCGTCAATGTGCTTCCGATCGGGGCGATCACGAAGGGCAGTCTGGGCGCGGAACTCGCGGCGATCGGCTCCATGTGCGAAGCCGGTATTGTGGCGATTTCAGACGATGGGCGCCCGGTGATGAATGCCCGCGTCATGCGCCGGGCAATGGAACTCGCGCGCGCTTTCGACATTCCCGTCATCGACCATTGCGAGGATCTGGATCTGAGCGCGGGAGGCGATATGCACGAAGGCCCGGAATCCGTGCGGCTGGGATTGCGGGGCATTCCATCGGCCTCCGAAGATGTCATGGTCGCGCGCGATTTGCTGCTCGCGGAACTGACGGGTGCGCGTTTTCACGTAGCACATCTCTCGACCCTTCGGTCTGTCGCCATGGTCGCGTTCGCGAAGACCCGGGGGCTGCGGGTCAGCTGCGAAGTCACACCGCATCATTTCGCCATCACCGATCGCGAACTGGAAACCTACGACAGCAACTATAAAATGAAGCCACCCTTGCGCTGCCAGCACGACGTGGACGCGGTCGTCGAAGGGATCGTTAACGGAGTGGTCGACGCCATTGCGACGGACCACGCGCCACATCCCGGCAGCGAAAAAATGCAGGAGTTCGAGCGCTGCCCGTTCGGCATCACGGGGCTTGAAACGGCACTGGGCCTGGCGCTTGCCGAACTCATCCACAAAGACCGGATCTCACTGATCCGCCTCGTTGAACTGTTTACGACGGGACCCGCGAACATCCTCAAACTCGACCGTGGAACCCTCGCCGTAGGCGCACCGGCCGACGTGACGGTATTCGACCTGCACACGGAATGGGCGTATGATGTTCAACAGTCGTTCTCGAAAAGCCGCAATTCGCCATTTAACGGGAGGCGATTCCGCGGCGGTCCGCTCGCGACGATAGTCGGGGGCGAAATCGTATGGAACCGAGAGTAATCACGGGCAGAAGAAGTTCGGGTCTTGGAATCGGCCTCATCAGCCTCGTTGTTCTGTTCATAGTGGGGCTGATCGTCGTTAACTGGGGCGCGTCCATCCTGATCGATTACTCGTGGTGGAAGGAACT
>Ga0187876_1002514_pt1 | contig 13496 bp, 10 predicted proteins | sample June2016WEW_17_4_FD_133000 | JGI IMG/M metagenome (GOLD analysis project Ga0187876, IMG submission 133000) | Peatland microbial communities from SPRUCE experiment site at the Marcell Experimental Forest, Minnesota, USA - June2016WEW_17_40 | ecosystem: Environmental > Terrestrial > Soil >... | reverse complement strand
GTCAGCCTCTAAAACAGCGAGAGAGTCAGGCATCGGAGCCTCCTTTCTGAGCATCTATATACGCTCAGAAAGATAGCACAAAAAAAGAAAATTCACCGCTCCTAACTTCCATGTCGCGCACCCGGGGACAATACCCCCCTAGCGCCGACGAGGGTTTTGTGCTATAAGTGTCCACACATAGGAAAGTGTGGCAGGAAGAGGGCAGTTTTGATCAGGGGTGAATTGGGCAGCGGATACATGGGCATTGGAGTACCGTACCGTCCTTTCATAAGGGCCTTCAACAAACGCGGATTAAATCTGGATGGACGACTCGAGTGCGTCGGCCGCGGTCATCCGTAACGCAAATGGTTTTATCATTCGTGAATTCGATTCCCCCAATGGCCAGTGGGCAACCAAGACCGAATACAGGAAACACCGCTCAAGTTCTGGGAAAAAACCCGCGTTGGCCGGACCGTAATAACGTTCGAGCCGTGGCGACACCTAGCGGTGGTCAGCTTTCAGGTATTGGCTTTCACCAAATAGCTCATATAACGAGAGTGTATTTTCAGGTCGAATTGTCCGCTGAAACAGGAGTATCGCTTCGAGGGAACCGAAGCGGAGGGCTACTTGCGAGTTGAGATTACCGGACGGGATTACAGTCTCATCGGACGCGACACCAAACTCGCCGAGGAGCGCGGATTGGCCAACGCCGAGTGGTATTCCTGCAAAATCTCGCGCCAACGGTTGAAAGAACTCATGCAGCGGCGGGACGGACCGGCGATCCGCGATACGTTGATCTGGTTTGCGGCGCTCATCATCGCGGGCACGCTCGGTTATCTGACGTGGGGCACGTGGTGGACCGCTCCCTGTTTTATCGTCTATGGCGTGATTTACGGCTCGTCGTCCGATTCACGGTGGCATGAGTCCCTTCATCGGACTGCCTTCAAGACCGTATGGATGAATGATGCCCTTTATGAAATCGCCTCGTTCATGGTGTTCCGTGAATCCGTGCCGTGGCGATGGAGCCACACTCGACACCACACGGATACCATCATCGTCGGCCGCGACCCTGAAATCGCCGTACCGCGCCCACCCGACCTGGTAGCCCTGGCGCTGAGCTTTTTCAGTCTCCAGCGGGTGCCCAAGGAATTCGTCAAGATGGTGCGTCATTGCTTTGGACAGCTTACCACGGAAGAGAAGACCTACATTCCCGATGAAGAACGCCACAAGGTTTATCGCAACGCCCGCATCTACATCCTGATCTATGCCGTGGTTATCGCTTGGGCAATTGTCATCCACAGCATCCTGCCGTTGATGTACATCGGCTTGCCTGTATTCTACGGCGCGTGGTTGATGATCATCTTTGGGTTAACACAACACGCGGGCCTCGCCGAAGACGTCCTCGACCACCGTCTCAACTGCCGGACCGTGTACATGAACCCCGTCTTCCGCTTCCTCTACTGGGAGATGAACTACCACATCGAACACCACATGTTCCCGATGGTGCCCTACCACGCCCTGGGCAAGCTGCATCAGGAACTGAAGGCTGAGATGCCGAAAACCTATGACGGTCTATGGGAAGCCTACCGGGAGATCATCCCCACCACCCTCAGGCAGGTGAAAGAGCCGACTTATTTCGTCCGACGCCAATTGCCGAGCACCGCCCAGCCTCTTCCGTCACTGGCGCCCGTTTAGCCGAATCAACCTATGAACGAAACCTGGATTGAAGTTTGCGGCATCGGCGAGATCGAAAAGGCAGACTTGATTCGCTTTGATCACGACGGTCGCACTTTCGCGATCTACCGGACGGACGACGACAGATATTACGCCACCGACGGCCTTTGCACACACGCCAATGTCCATCTCTCAGGTGGCTTCGTCATGGATCACATCATCGAATGTCCGAAGCACAACGGGCGATTTGACTTTACCACCGGCCAAGCCAAAGGGGCGCCAGCCTGTGTAGACCTCAAAACTTATCCGGTGAAGGTGGAAGCGGGTAAGGTTTTCCTCAATTCAGGTTTACCTGGCGACCAATTTTGACCGGCGCGATTTCTACCCCGCAGAGATAGATTGAACCTTTGACCGGCTCCAATTGAACTGGCAAGAACCCGGTGCGGATCCTTACCGGAACGTCGATCTGCAAAGCCCGGTCTTTGCCACCTGCTTGCCGGACGACGTCAATACGCTTGGTTACGTCGGTTGCTCCTTCGGACTCAGAAAGAGTCAGGTCGAGAACACTCTCACCCCCTGCCTCTGAGGATGGACACACTAACCAAAGCCGCAGATTATAAACTCCCGGCAAGAGATCTTGCTCGGCGACAGTTTTCAAACGAAGAGCAATTGTCTTGCTACTCTGCAACCCCGTTTGGCAAACCTCTTTCAGATTTTCCTGGTCGGCGAAGGGTGGCGAAGCTAGTCGGAAAGCTGGGTACTGGGTTTCCCTTTGTCCGGCGGCCTTCCAGAGGTCGCGGTCCCGATCAAAGTAGAACGTGTAGTTGCCCGCTCCCTGCGCGAGCGCTTCGTACTCGGTTGGCTCGAAGCGGTAGCGTATTGCGTCCATGCCCAATGCCTGCCTCTGCGAAAATATATAAGGGAGCCATTTCAAATTCATCGCGATGAGTATTCCCAATTCACCGCGTGTCGGCCTGCCTCGGGATATCGCCAGCGCGTACTGCTCCAATACCGACTTCGGATCACAAAGAGCCAACGCCTGGCGAGAACCTTCCACGTCGCCTCTCCCCAAGAAATCCATTGACCGTTCCCACGCCGAATGGCTCTTATAGAAGGCGATCATGAAGCGTTCAAAATCCAGGTAATAGGTCAACTGCTGGGAACCTGCTGGCGACAAGGATTCTATTGGGATTTTGCTGAGTAATTTCATTCGTCCAAGGCCCTCGGTGATTACGCGCTCCGGTTCCACCAGGGGGCTTTCCTGGAAGCGGTCGGTCGTCTCACGCCCGAACATCGGAGCATCCGTAATCCATCGAATCAAGTATTGCGCTCCCGAATCGCGGGCGGCCTTCCCAAAAGTCCGCTCGGCCAACTCTTGGCATGTGACCTCCAGCGGCTGGTCCTTGGTTTGATACCAAACTTGCAGCGACAAGCTTTTGAAGTACAAATCCAGGGGCCGGGTGGTCCAGTGGATAATTCCGTAGCCCGCACTACCACTCTCAGCGAGGAGTGACGTGAACGCCGCGAAGGGAGTATAGGGGCGCCCAACGAAGGTACGATCGTCATGCTGCGCCCAAACGATGGGAACCACCCTGCGGTTCTTGCTTGCCCCTAGGATCGCTGCCTGCACTTCGTCAGTCCCTATACCGATGTAGTAATCCAAGGGAACGAACATGACGTCAGAAGGAACGAATGCATCAGCCGCACGCAACCAGGCATAGTTCCAACTCCCGAGGGCAAGATCGACGTGGTCCTTCCCCAGCTCATTGAGCACCTTGCGAAAGGCGCTTAGGATTTTGTTGATGGCAAACATGCTGGGGGCCTCGGGATCGGTCTGAAGACATAGCTCCTCCTTGGCCAGTGCCCCTTGGTACTCAGCGCGCCACGGCTGGGGGAAATCCTGGGGCTTGAGGCTGCACCAAGGGGTGTTCCTTCCTGCACGCATCCATACTGCAATGCAGCCGATTTCCGGATAGGTTTTTATTAACGCCCTGACTTGGCTCTTATAATACTCATAACCCGCGGGAACATCCGGGTTGGCAAGGCGGAATCCGCCGGCTTCAAATCTCGCTTCCCTCGGAAGCGTATCAATGACGTTCTGGGGATTGCTGGATTCGGTATCCACATCGAGAGCGAAGATGATTTTGAGGCCGTGCTTCCCTGCCAATGCAAAGGCCTGCTGCATCATGGAAACGGTCGCTGGAACCCGTTGGTCATCCGGTCCCATCGCGGCTTTTGCGCCAAACACCGGGCCTGCGAAGATCTTGTCTCCGCCCATTATCCTGCGCACGTCATTCACATGCTCAGTTCCCCAGTCGCGCCCCTGGGCGGAAGTTGCCAGATAGCCGACAGGCTTGCTTTCTCCATTGTGGGTGAAGGTAAACATCGGATTGTTGCCATAGGCATGCACCATGATCGTGCTGAATCTCATCCGGGACAATTGCACGATCCAGTCTTCCCAGTCGGCCAAATCCCACGTGGAACAACTACTCAAAAAATTGTGCCAGGTGAAGCCTATCCTTTCCGGTACAACGGGGTAATCGTTCAGCCGCCAACTGTCGAGCCGGATGGGTCCATCGAAAGGTCCTGGGCTGGCATTATAGGATAGATAAAAGCCGTAGCCGAGCGTCTCGAGCAATGCGTAAACCGCCGAGAGTATCGCTCGCCCATCTGATCCCGCGACAATCGCTTCCTGGTATTTTCCGGCGTTGTGGGTAGTGATGGCATAACTTCCGGGGCGAGCAAGGAGATCTTTGGAAAGATGATTCCCAACTTGGGGTACTGATTGCACCGTGCCTAATAAGATTCGGGTTCCATGATCGGAGAGGATTTCGACGATGGGAAAGTGATTGGAGGGATAAAGGGTCTGGAGATGTTTGGATAACTCGTCGGCAGCCAACTTTTCGATCTCGGTGGCCTGCGCGCCGACCACAATCGGAATCTCCGCGCCGTCTCCTTTCTGTCCGGCCACCACATGAAGGGCCAAGAAAGCCGAGGCCCCTGTTTTTAAAAACTCACGCCGACCTCGCAGAGTTTCCTTTGGCATCGTTCCTCCTCAGTAAGATGTGCAGGATTCCTTGCTCTCGCGGGTTGATGAGAATTGGTTTTCGAGAAACGGCTATGGGGCGCTGCCCACGTGGACCCAAAGGTGCGCGATCGCCTTTTGACCGAGATGGTTGGCACGTTCAACATCCACGATATAGTCTCCTAGTTTTTGGAAGGCATGTGTGGTGATAGCGAACCCATCTTTCGCATGAGCCTCGCCGTTGCCATCGGACTTGGTAGTCGCGGTGGCGCCGTCCCCGAAGGACCAAGTCTCCTGTCCATCCGGCGTGCCAAACGTTCGAGCGTTGAAAGTGACGGAGCTTCCCGGCGCAATGCCCATGGTGGGGAAGTACACGGCTTGAATTGACGGCGGCACTTGCTCAGGATGTTTCGGATCGAGCACGTCGACTGTCTCAAAGTCGTAGGCAACGCGGCCGTGATCGTCAGTGACAGTCAGGGTTTCGCTGTATGTGCCGGCTTGCGAATAAGTCTTCTCGGCCTTCGATCCCGAGGCTTTCTTACCATCACTAAAAGTCCAATCGTAGCGGGCAATGTGCGACTCACTCCACGATCGCGACCCATCCAGCGTTGCCGTTTCTCCCACGAGGATGGCTTGATGCGGTCGCGCGACGGCGATCAGCGAGGGTTTGTACTGCCGTTGGTAAGCTTCCCACAAGAACGTATAGCCTTCAGGCGTCCCCAATTTGCCTGAGGCCTGCGGGGCGAGGACCTCGTAGTGGAGATGTGACCAGCCGCCGCTATTGCCCTCCTTGCCGAGTGTGCCGATTTTCTGCCCCATCACCACCCGTCCACCCAATTTCACGGAAGGGTCAAAAGAGTACAAGTGTGAGTAACGATGGTACCAACCCCGTTTGTCCCGCACGTAAATGCTTCCATCGTCGCGCAGGTCAAGGCTGGCATTGTTCTTCTCATCATCGATCACATCTTTCCCGATTGCCACCACGCCGCCGCTGGTCGAGGCGACGACGTCCACCAAGCCCTCGGCGCCTCCGATGTCGAGACCCGAGTGGTAGTAAGTCCGCTCCGAGCTAATCCTGTCGCTACCGTTGGTGTAGATCGGTTCATTCGCCATTTGCGTTGGCGAAGCGAACCAGCGTTCCCGAACCGGATAAACCAATGAACCGGGTGGCATGAAGGGCGATCCCGCCGGCCACAGGCGCAGACGGGCATCCCTTTCAAGCGCCCAGAAATCGGTGCCGACGTTCTGATAGTAAGCCTTGGTCACGGCGCAGTCAGCCTGGACGCCACCCACCGTGACTGGCAGGCGGTAATTCCCGCAGGAAAGAACAATGCGTACGCCGTTGATTTCAACCTCCGCCCGTGCGTCCCGGACTGCCGACCGGACACTATCGCGAGTTTCACTAATGGAGAGTAACTTGACGGTCGCGCTATTCCCATCCGCGAGCACAACCCGACCCACGCCCCCCACATCGATATCCACAACCTGAAATAGTGGCTGCTGTGCAACTGCCAGGCTCATGAATAAGAGAAAAAATGAGAACACCAACAGGACTGGTCTAGGCATGATTCTTCCGATCCGTCCTTCCGACCTCGACTTCGCGCGAAATGATACCCCCGGCTCGATCCCGGATCAAGCTCAATGACCAATACGTTTATGATCCAATTGGGGCTTGCCCTACGACCGTATGACCACTTGTATGGGGAACCAATCAGGTGTATCTTCCGGGTCGGCCAAAAGAAACGAAAGCGGGAATTCCGCTTCAGATTTGGAGCGCCAACCATGACATCACGAGAAAGAGTTATTACTGCTTGCAATCATCGTGAACCCGACCGCGTACCCATAGATTTTTCCGGTCACCCTTCCTCCGGGATTGCGGCCATTGCATACGCCAAGCTGCGTGATTATTTGGGCCTCCCGAAGAAAACCCTTCGGGTGTATGACCCCATTCAGCAGTTGGCCATCGTGGATGATGACATCCTGGAGAAGTTCGAGGTCGACACTGTCAATATGGCGCGCGGCTTCGCCCTCGCGGAAGAATCCTGGGCTGACTGGACTTTGCCGGATGGCACGCCCTGCAAGATGCCCGCATGGGCTCTGCCGCAAAGGGAGGAAGGAAGGTGGGTGTTTCGCTCCAAGAGCGGGCGCGTGGTTGCCCATTTGCCCGAGGGCGCGCTTTATTTCGAACAAACGTATTTCCCGTTTGCAGATGACCAAGGTCCCCAGAACATTCCCGAAGCTATGCTCGAGTCCATGTGGCACGTCATGGTTTCTCCCCCCGGCCCTTGGGTTGATTTTGCGCAACTTGGAGAAGGCGCACGCCTGTTGAGGCAGAACACCGACCGGGCGATTCTCGGGGGATTCGGCGGGAACCTGCTTGAGGCGGGGCAGTTCCTCTATCGCAACGACAACTTTTTTATGCTTCTAGCCGGCGAGCCGGAAAAGGCGCACAAATTCCTCGATGGGCTCGTTGAGATTTATATGCCGAGGCTGGAGAAATTCTTGGAAGCCGTGGGAGAGTACATCGACATCATCCGGTTCGGTGATGATTTGGGAATGCAGAATGGGCCGCAGATTTCGCCCCGGATGTACCGCGAGTTCTTCAAACCCCGCCACAAGCTCATGTGGAACCGCGCCAAACAACTGGCCAATGTGAAAGTGATGCTCCATTGCTGTGGCAGCGTCCGGGATCTCCTACCTGATTTGATCGACGCCGGATTGGACGCCATCAACCCGGTCCAGATTTCTTGCGCGGGGATGGATGCTTCGAATCTAAAGGCTGACTTCGGGAAGGAAATGGTTTTCTGGGGCGGTGGTTGCGACACGCAGTCGATCCTGCCGCACGCGGCGCCGGAGGCAGTTCGCCGGCACGTCCACGAACAGGTGGAAATCCTTAAACCGGGCGGGGGGTATGTCTTTCAGCAGGTCCACAATATCCTCGCCAATGTCCCGCCCGAAAACGTTGTGGCCATGTTTGAAGCCATACACGAGAGTGTGCCGATGGCGTAAGGCAGACGTTTTCGGGCAATTAACCTCCGAGGGCAAAGACCTCTGCCAGGGATAAGTTAGCACCCTCTTCGGCAGGCAATTTCAGCTTATGTCAGATTACTTGTAAGTGGCTTTTTTTCAGTATGTTGTCAGGTTTGGGAGGAGAAAAATCGGTTTTCAGGCCCTTTTTTTTCAACAAGTTCCCAGGTTTGGGGGCTTACCCACCATGGGACATTAAGTCGTAACACCATTGGTACAATTTGTCGACCTTTTCGTCGCTGAGTAACAGACTTGCGACCGGCGCGCTCTTGGATCTCCGGACAAAACCGGACTAAGCCATACATAGTTATTGTTGCATAAGTAATTGATCTTGTCAAGGAAAAAACGAAGCGTGCTTGAAGGGCCCTCCCGCCACTTACAGAGGACCTCGGATTTTGGTATGACAACCGCGCTGATCCTCCCCTCCTCTTAAGGCCCGAGTACAAACGAAGATCCGGATTCAAACCCTGCGAACTTCAATTCCCTTTTGGATGAAGCCTGCGATGGCATCGGGCGTGGCCTCGGTGTCAGTGATGATCAACGAAATCTCTTCGACGGGACAAATCAGATGGGTGGCGACGATGCCCAGCTTACTGTGATCTGCGACGATAATTTTCTCGCGCGATTGCCGGACCATGGTTTTATTGAGGGCGGCCTCATCCGGGTGATAAGCCGTCACCCCGTGATCGGGATGAACCCCGTTGGCGCCGATGAAGACCTTGTCCGGAAAGATACCGCTCAAGGTTTGAATCGCCGCAGGGCCGACGAGAGAAAACCATTCGCCGTGCAAGAACCCTCCGGTTACAAACACACTCACGCCAGGGCGGTTGGTGAGCTCCATGGCGACGTTCACCGTACTGGTTACAACGGTAACTTCCCTGCCCGCCGGAATGCTCCGTGCCACCTGGTTGGTGGTCGTCCCGGAGGTCAACACGATCGTGTCTCCGTCAGAAATCAGGCGCGCCGCGGCCAGGGCGATGCGGCGCTTTTCGTCGGCGTGTTTTTCTATTTGGTCCTTGTAACTCGAAGCATGCCGAAATTGCTCATACAACAGCGGCTCGATGGGAACGGCGCCCCCGTAGTTCCGGCGTAAACGGCCCTGCTGTTCCAGATTACGGAGATCCCTCCGCGCGGTCGCCAGAGAAACCCCGGACTCGTTGCAAATTTGCTCGACCGTTATGGAGCCCACACGGAGTAGATGGTCCAGAATCCATTGTTCCCGCGTGGCGATTTCGTCTTTGCTGGCCATAGTCTGAATGTTGAGAATCTTGGCGCTTCTTCAATCCGCTTCGATGCGACAAGGGGTAAAGCTCGACCAGATTTCTTTCCGGAGTGCCGGATTCGACACCCACTGGATTGCCGTTGGGTTATTCTCAAACTGGGTGTAGATAGGAGTGCCTGCCACCAGACTCAACTCGCGGTAGTCGCGCGGACGGCCGATGCAGAGGTCCCTCGGGAGGTAGTTGGCATTCCTGCACCATTTGAGCCGGCCGTCATCGTCGAGCAGCGCATACCAAGCAAGCCCCCGATGTGCTCGCACCTGATCGTAAACGAATCCATATTCGCGATCGCACCACGCGGCAAAGGTGAGCGGTGTTCGAGGATCAGCGCTGATCGTCGCGTGCGCCCAGCCTGGAGGCACAACGATCACATCCCCCGGTTCGCCCACCACCGCGAAGCATCGGCCAGGGTCATCTGCCGCAAACTCCTGCATGTAGACGACCCCCCGGCCTCGCCAAATTTCATAGACTTCCGGCGGCGCCCAACCGCTGTGAGCGGATACACGGTGTACATGACCTTGACTCCGGACGGGCTCGTTCCCGAGCCTTCCGGCTGCGTAGGTGACAATTCCAAACAGCAGTTGGCGCTTTTCGAGTTCCTGCTGGTGCTCGCGCTTCCCCACGTCCATCACGATGGCATAAACCGGATCAGGACCCTCGCAGGAAGGATCGTAGAGACTCTTGCGGATCGAATCGAGGCTGCGGTACTCAGGCGCCGGCCCGAAAATATTAGGGCCGAATTGAAATCCCATGGGGTGTTCGGTAACGCGAACGTCGAGTCCCGGGTCGAAACTCATGGATTTGTCCTCACATATGCTTTGACCGTGGCGTGCCGGCCTTCCCGTGTGGGACGAATGGTGTAGGGTCCCACGGCGGCGGGCACAATAAATGTTTCAGCATAGTGAACCACAATAGGTCCAAAACACCCATCGGGGCTTTCAACCACAACTTCCTGACCTTCCACAAGGTTGAGCACGTTGACGCCACCTTTGGTATGGTGCGGCACTTTCCCGGCGAACCAGTGGCGACGGGTCTCTATGAATTCGCGCTCGTGGAGGCCCGTGCGTTCCTCACACCAGCCGTCCCCCTTCGCCACGAGTTCCACGCGGTTGGTCAGGTTACGACGAACCCAATCGGTCGTTCGATCCCACTGAATGTTCTCGCGTCCGTGCCGCAAGTGAATCAGCCGGGGGCATCCCTGCAAATCCAGGCGGCCCCAATCCCACAGCTTGAAGGTAAAGATATAGGGCGTAGCGCTAATTTCAAGAACCATGCAATTCCGTCCAGAGCAATGCACCGTGCCGGCCGGAATCAAAAAGTGATCGTGCCTTTTCGCGGGCCATCGGTTTACAAATCGCTCGGCGGGGAAGGGGCAATTCCCCTGCTGCGCTTTCTCCAGGGCTTCCACCATTTCCGGGGGATTAATATTCTCCTGGAGACCCAGGAATACTTCGCCATCTTCCTTTGCGTCGAGCATGTAGTAACTCTCGTCTTGCGTGTAGGTCATGCCGAACTGGTCTTGGATATACTCAGTCAAGGGATGAACCTGAAGAGATAAGTTCCCGCCGTCCATGGTGTCAAGGAAGTCAAACCGGATGGGGAATTCCGTGCCGAAACGGGCGTGCACGGCTTCCCCAAGCAGTTCTCGCGGCTGAAAGAAAACCAGGTTGATGGCAGGAATCTCCACACTCACTGTGCCAAAGCCCAGGCGCAGGCTGTTCTCCTCGGGGACACAATCAAAACACCACGCGTAGTTGGGGGCGCCCCTGGGAAGGTCGCACTGTTCACGCATCCACTGGCCGCCCCACGGACCGGGATCGAAAAATGGCACGACTCGGAAGGGTCTTTTTACCACGGTCTGAAGGGCGCGTCGGAGCAAGGCCCCGGGAATCAACTTGGGGGCTTGTCTATCATTAGTGTCCAGCAGAAAGTCGATCCGGGAGAAGAGCTTTTTCTTCAGCTGGTCGGCAGCGCGCCAGTCGACGAAGAAGGCGCGTTTGTATTTGAGCGAGGCTTGTTCGTTGAAATTATTGGCGCCTAGGTTGGGGATTTCATTTCGACGCTGCCGCTGCTGGATCTCCCAGCGGGCCAGGTCGGCATAGACCAGGACGTCGGCTTGGGGTGCGAGCAGATAGGCCCCTGTCCCAATGACGAGAGTTAGACCCGGGCTTCTCTGGACTTCGTCGCGGGTGCGCGTGAGTTTCCCCGGATCCATGAAATCCTCGATCCCCAGGCCATTCATACGCCCGAAAACGGGATCATCGGTAAGGATAGGGGACAAGACCCGATTAAGTTCCGAGGCGGGCTTCATAGATTCGCTGGAGCGGAAAACTCGCGAGGGTTGCAGGGTACGTGCAATGGCACGCTCAACTTCTTCCACGAAAACACCCGGATAGCATTCGACGCACAATACCCGCGACTTAGTGCTTCCCAGGCGTTCGATCACGTTCTCCCAACCCACCGCGCATTCGCCGGAAGAAGAACTGATCGGGATGGTAGGGTATTTGTCGTATGTGGACGGTGATCTCATAAATCGGCCAGGCCCTGAAGCAAGGGGACCGCCCCCAGGAGCGCCGCGTCGTTCCCTAATTCCGCGCTGCACACCTTGACTTTCCCCCAGGGCGTCCAGGCATAGCGCTCAACATACGATTGCAGGAAGGGAATAATCCGGTCGCCGCTCTTCATGATGCCACCCCCCACGACGATAACCTCCGGATCGTAGGCGTGAATGAGGCCAACCAGTGCGGTTCCCCAAACCCGCATGGAACGGTCGCAGATTTCCTGGGCCACCTGGTCACCCTGGCCGGCATGATAGAAGAGCCTTGCGTAAGTGATGGACGGCTCCGCAGCGAGCGCGCTGGAGGCGAAGCTGGGATGGCTTCGGCATACGCCCGGCAACGCAACAGTGGACGCTTCGGCTTCCGCACAACCCACGGCTCCGCAAGTACAGGTGCGACCGTTGAAGTCGACGGGCATGTGGCCGCCCAAGCACCCGGCTTGCGAGTGTTTACCCCGTACTAGGCGACCTTGGATCATCGCCGCTCCGCCGATGCCGGTGCCTAAAGTGATCATGATGACGTCGTCGTATCCCCGCGCCGCCCCGGCATACCATTCGCCGAGCAGCGCCATCCGCGCGTCATTATCCATCTTGAAGGCGATGCCCAAGGATTCCCGACACCACGCGACCAGATCCAGTCCGGGGCCATCATCGTATTTTGCATTGGTCCCTGCGATGCGATGGCGGACACAATCCACCAGGCCACAAAAACTGAAGGCCAGACCGGCAGGCGCAGCGGTTGACCCCCGCGGGTCAACTAGAAGCGCTTGCAAGGATTCTGCCAGGAGTGGCAATTGGGGTGCGAGAGCGGCGGTGCCATCGGTGGACACAGTGCGGGACGCAAGAATAGTCCGGTCCTCGACCAGGGCGCACGTTGCGTGGCTTCCCCCCAAATCGATGGCAAGGGCTTTCACGATTCCTCCACAAGGGTGGGAATCCCCCCCACCTTCCGCAGACGCGCGCTGAAGCCCTCGCGCGCGATGCTTTCGTAGTCATGGCCTGAGTCGCTCGGCCAGCAAGCCAAAAACGCCAAAACCGACTCGCCCGTGTTTGCGACTCGATGCGCCGTGTGGAAAGGGATGTAATGAAGCGTGCCTGGGTGCATGGGCTCGAAGACGGTTCGACGGGACTCATCCATCAGGATCAGGGCGCCGCTCCCCCTGACGGTCATATAATACTCGCCCCGGCCTCGATTCGAATGATAGTGGCCCTTGGTCATGAAGTATTCGTCGCCGACCATGCCGGGTTCGATGAAGGTTGTCCCCCAAAACAGGCCACCTTCTACCCCTTCCCCGACCGGGAAGAATGCTTGAACTCGATAAACGATGGCGTTCGAATCAAAGACCTGACGTGCTTTCTCGTCCCGGAAAATCCCCCCCAGATCCCCTATCGTGCGGATTGTACTTTTTACTCTTTCGCCTGAAAGCTCACCGGTTTTGAGATGCACTGTGATGGGGGCGTCCCGCGTTGTTGAAACATCATTCCTTTCAGAATCGTCCTTCACCCGCGGGAATCCAGAACCTGATCCGGGATTTGATGACGTCGACATTAGTCTGCAAGCTCCTTCGATTCAAATTGACGAGTCAATCGGCATCCCGCAACGCTAGGGTATCCCGAACTCAATCTAATGAACAAAACCTGTGCGGAGTCTGGGAAACATCGAAGTCGCGAGCGTGCACAACAAATGCCCAAGCTGATATCACTCGATGCTGAACCGGACAAGGGAAACACACCTATCTATCGTAGCCTAATTTCATCAAAATAGATTGTCAACGATGAATTGAGCGATATGGCCACTCTCGAACATAAATTGCTGCGATTATATGCATAATCATCCGTACTGCGATTCAGACAGTAAGAAACCAGGCTGGGCGGCCGACCAGCGCTCGGTCTGTCAACAGGTCTATCCGATCCGCCCGCACGGCTCTTGACGGCCTTTCCGACGGCCAGTTGT
>Ga0187876_1002511_pt1 | contig 13507 bp, 16 predicted proteins | sample June2016WEW_17_4_FD_133000 | JGI IMG/M metagenome (GOLD analysis project Ga0187876, IMG submission 133000) | Peatland microbial communities from SPRUCE experiment site at the Marcell Experimental Forest, Minnesota, USA - June2016WEW_17_40 | ecosystem: Environmental > Terrestrial > Soil >... | reverse complement strand
GGGGTGGGGGTCTCGTAGCCTTCATGCGTAAGAGCGCGCAAAAGAATCTCGGCGAGGCCGAGATCGGTAAATTTGGTCACGTGTCAACTTTCAATGCGACCCAAGCTCCGAGCGCGGCGTCTCGCCGCCCTTTCGGGGTGGATCAGGTAAGATGGAGACAGGCCCCGCGTATCGGGCCGTCGGATATTCAAGGAAAAGGGACACTCGACAGATCGTCGGCCAGCACTAGGGCAAGGCCTGTTTACGCGACTGGAGCGTCTCGCGCCGCGACGCGGCTAGGGGGAGTGATACAGGAGCGGGGCGGCCACGTCAACGTTGGGGTGGCCTTGGGCGGCGGGTCCATTCGTGCAACCCTATGCGATCGCTCTGGAATTGTGGCGCCAACGCGCTAATATCGTGAACATGACTGCACGCGATCGATGGACATCCAATATTAAATGCGATGATTGTGGGGCTTCCGCGACGATTGTTATCTCGGAGGAAGACCATCCCTATGAGACGGGGAGCATGGGGACAAGGATCGAGGCTTGCCCTCCCTGCTTCGAGGTGATTTTGGGCGCGAATGGCTCCAAGGAACCGCGCGTCATCTGTGCTAACTGCAAAACCGTGGTCTTCAGCCCAAAACGACAAAGCGGCTGATTTTGGCGGCGTCGTCAGCTTACGGATTTTCTCAAGTTTTCGGATACTGTCGCGATGGCTCCGTCGACGACAAGCGAATGATCCTTGTCGAAGACGATCCGGGATGTCTTCTCGTCGATCTTGAGGACATAACGAACGAGATGGGGGTTAACATTGACCGGCTGCCCGCTTTGGGCCTCCTTAAAGGCTACGAGGTCATACGCCATATGTCAGTCTCCACCCTGCTTCGCGCCGAGCATGGCAGGGAAGCGGGGGGCGCGTCAAACGCCCTTCCGCGAAAAACCCTAGGGAGCACAATCGCCATGAACATCCGATATGCTGTTTTGACGGCGCTGCTGATGGCGCTTCCGGCGCTTCCGAGCCACGCTCAGCCCACCGGGTCTTTTTTTCCCGAGTTGCGAGCGCGGGGCGTTTCCTGCGCGGACTTCCGTCACAATTTCCTGGGCTCCTGGACCCCGATCAGAAAAGTGACGATCGTCGGCCCCAGCGGGCCGTTCACGGTCGAGCCGGACGAGGTGTTCAGCCTGGATTCGACCGTCATGAGCGTGAACATCGCGGCGATTTTGGACGAGCGCTGTTTGTGAGGACCGTCGCGCCCCGTCGACCGATCAATTTTGCGGCTTCGCCCCCGTCGATATTGACAGGCGGCGGCGCTCTGACTAGACGAAGCACTCTATCGCGCGGCCCGACCTAACGGGAGCGCCGGTGGGGGATAGTTCAACGGTAGAACTGCGGACTCTGACTCCGTCAATCTTGGTTCGAATCCAGGTCCCCCAGCCAAATCCCATTTTTCGCCGATTTAGCCGCTTCGTCCGCCCCGAGCCGGGCGGCGGCGATTGTTGTTTCGGCCAATAAATCAAATGGTTGTCGGAAAGTGGCGACAACTTCGCCATCCTCCCAGGTGCAGTTCGATAGAACGAAATTCAGCAGACGCCGTTTTTCGCGAGGTTCCTGCATTGCGAACAGCCGTTGGGCGTTCCTCGCCAGTTCGAGAAGCTGCACGCCCTCGTCCATGTAGGATTTGTCGGCGTTTTGGCACCGGTCGATCTCGCATTGGCAGCGATTCTGCTCATCGCGCCACTGGTTCGACATTCTTTCGAAGAAAGCCGCGTCGACCAGCCCGTCGAGCTTGTCGACATACATGGCGTTGATGCGATCCTGAAGCCGCCTGTATTCGGCCTGATGGCGCTTGATCGCCTCCTCATGCTCGCGGCGCTCGTCGGCGTGGCTCGCGTGCAGCGCGTCGCGCACCCATTCCAGCACCTCGTCGTCGAACTTCAGCAGCCCAAGCAACTCGGTGAACTGCGCTTCGAGCGCCTCCTCGCGAACGTATTTGCGGCGGCAGGCAGCCGGGTTGCCCTGGCATTTATCGGCGAAGCCGGTGCAATGATAATAGACGTAGCGCTCTTTCTTGATCTCGCCGACAACCGCGCAGCCGCAGGAATGGCAGGCGATCAAACCTGAGAAGGCGAAGTCGTGCTTCCCGCGTTTGGCCTTCTTGGCGAAGCGGCCGTCAAGCACGCCTTGAACCCGCTCCCATAGCTCGACGGGCACGAGCGCCTCGTGCTTGCCCTGAATGAGCTTGCCGTTCCATTCGAACCAGCCAGTATTCCTTCGGGAAGTGCATTTCGACATCCAGTTCGTCGATCGTCACCCAATCCTTGAGGTTGCGATAGAGCCGATCGGTCTTCTCGACCAGCATCAGACGGACGGACGGGTGCGCCTTGAGATAGGCCACCATCTCGCTGAAGGCGGCGCGGCCCGTCTGCTTGGCGGTTTCAACGTCGACATATTCCTGCGCTATCGCGAAACCGTGCGCCGACGCGTATTCCTTCAGCAGTTTCAGCTGCGCCGGGATCGAGAAGCCCTCCTTTTCCTGTTCCTTGGAGGAGACGCGCGCATAGATCACCGCTTGGTGGCGGGTGGGATTGACGGCGGGGTAAAGCTTCGCGATCTCTCTCATGTTGTTTAGTGTAAACTAAACAGAGCTGGATTGCAACAGCATTGACCGCTTCTGGAAGTCATCGTCTTCCGCCTAAAACGGCGCTTTGCCGGTCGCCATGACGAGCAACAAGCGATTCCGCCCCTTGGCGATGGCCTCGATCGCGGCGTTGACGGCGTTGACCTGATAATAACGCGGGGCCTTGCCGCTGCCGTCGTCGAAATAGTCCTGCAGCACGATCTGCTCGGCCTCAGTGTCGAGGCCCTTCCAGGTGCGATACTGCGCCCACAGATCGGCGGGTGACGGGAAGGCGTCGAGGCCGAGGTTCGTTTCCTTTGTGGCGCTCAAGCCAGTGCGGTCATGGAAGACGAAGCCATCGCCGTTCGAGGAGAAGACGAAGGGGACATCTAGCGTCGCGGCATAGTCGAGGCCCTGCTGCATGCCGTCGCCGATGCTGTGATTATTGTCCTTCGCCTCGATGAGGGCTATGGGGATGTTCGGTTTGTAATAGAGCACGAAGTCGGCCTTCTTCGCCTTGCCGCGCGTGACCAGCTTGCCGCGAACGATAATCCGGCCCTTGGTGAAATAAACCTCCTCGCGAACCTGCAACATCTCGTCCCATCCCGCGCGCTTCACGGCAGGCAGGATGAACTTCGTGCAGATGTCGCGTTCGGTGAGGCTTCGTTTATCCATCGTGCAGGGGCGAATCGTTCAGTTGTTGAAATCAAAACCAGTATTGGCACAGTCGCAACCCGATTGCACCGGCTGCGAACCTGGGAGTCAAGGAGCGAACTGGGTTCGCGGCTGCGCCGCTGGCAAAAATCCAAGCCATTTCCTTCCGCATGCCATCTTCGCCCGGAAACACTCGCGCGGGCGGGTTTAGCTGAGTTTAGACTAAGGCGGCATCTGGCTGCTGGCATTCTGCGCATGGGAACCCCGGCATGGCGTTGCCCCGGCGGGAACCATGCCAAACCGTTTTGCCAAACGGATCAGCCTTCGATCGCTCCCTTCCGCAGGTCCTTAAGGCGCAGCAGCATGGTGAGCATCCGTTCGAGTTTGCGGTCGAGATGGACCTCGTAGCGTCCCAACCGCTCTAGTTTGTCGGCGTCGAGCGCCTCGCCGAACGCCTGCTCGCGGATCAGCGGGCGGTTGGCCAGTTCCTGCTTGCGGGTCTCGAACCACGGCAGCACCTCGGCCTCCAGAAAGTGGCGCAAGCTCTCCACATTGGCGTTGGCGGGCGTCTCATCGTCCTCCAATTCGGCCGGATCGCGCGCCAGTTCGTCAGCCCACCAGGCGCGCGTATCCTCGCGCAGCGCCGCCAACGCGGTCTCATAGGCGTCATTGCGGTTGGAGCCGAGGAGGCCGAGGGCGCGGTGCGTCATCGCCTCGTCGGCTTCCATGTCGGCCATTTCTTCTGCAGTGTCGGTCGCCGTTGCGCGGACGGCATCGCTGACATCCTCCGACGGGTCGGAGATTCCGAGATGCGCCAAGGCCGCCTGCTTCGTTTTCCGGTATGGCGAAAACGTATCCTCCAATCCGCACCGATGAGCGGCGGCCTCGGCTAGGCGCAGTCGGCGTTTGCGCCACAAAATGCCGGCCAGTTCCTCGACCAGATGTTCCTCGGTCGGACCCTCGGGCGCGTGTTCGGCCACCAGTGCCGCGACCAGGGCGCGATACTCGTCGGCGTCTTCCCAGGGCAGCACGGTATAACGTGACAGCAGGCCGTGGCGCAGCGCATTGAAACGGGTGATCTTAATGCTGACAGTCTCGGCAGGTAGGGTGGGCGTAGGCTCGCTCATGGCCAGAATCTCCTCTTGCTTTTGCGATTGTTGATCCGCGCCAGCAACCGTTCAGCGGCGCTCTCAAAGGCTTCGTCGGCCAGCATCTCGGCCTCGATGGCCTGCTCGCGCAGCCGCTCATAGGTGCGTCGCCACATGCCTCTTGGCTTTGGCGGAAATGGCGCGGCCATGCCGGGATCGCCGCCGAGCTGCTGCCTGATCTTATTGGCCCGCCGGAGTGTTCGGTCCCATGCGCTCTCGCTCTGGCTGGCATGGGCTAGGCGACAGCAATGCCGACAAAGGAAATAGCGCCCCGACCCATACAGTTTGGCGACGCGCCGACGGCAAGCGACCCCGTTCACCTCGCCAGGGCAGATGAAATACGGCCGGACGCCGCCGAAGCGGCAGTGCGTGCGGACGATGCTGACGGTCTCGGCCACGTCCTCCCACTCGCCACCGCCGATGCGCACACGATAAGAAAGATGCAACCGGCCCGACTCCGAACGCAGATTGATCCATGCGACCCGATTGCCGTCGCGCGTCCATTGCCAGCCGCCCGCCCAACCCGCGCGCAGGCAACCCATCTTGTGCAACTGGTTCACGTCGATCGACCGGCAGGCTTCCACCTTGTCACGCCCCGAGCCGCTCGGCCGTCCCGATCCGAAACCGCCCATCACGCGCCTCCGTTTTTTCCGAAATCGTTTGGAAAGTTGGTCGGCGCTGTCACCCCCATCGTAGCCAGCGCGGCGACGGCCTCGATCTTCCGTCCGGCGTGCCACTCGGCCCAACAATGCGAGTGCAGCCAAGCGTGGCCCGAGGCCTCGGTCCCGAACGGCAGCAGTGGATTTTGGGTGTGCTCGGCCTCACCGCAGCCGAGGCAGTGGCCGGGCGGCGAGCGCACCGGATTGCGGTTCAGCCATTCGGTCAAGCAACATGCGAAGGCGCGGGCCTCGGCTTGGCGGTGTGGCAGGCCGCCATCGAACTCGGCACGGCCCATGCGTCGATCATAGAGGGCGAGCCAATCCTCAGTCGACCAACCGTCATTGGTCGGGCGCAGAAGGGCCATCACGCCGACTTTGTGCCGAGATAACAGATTGAGCACGGCAGGTGGCGGTTCTTCGCTGGCTTCGAGCGTGAGGGCGTCGCCGTCGATCCCGAGGCGAATGCCGGCGGCGCGTGCCTCTTTCAGTGCTTCTGCCGCGCTCATAGCCGAGCCCTCCAGCCAGGAGCCTCTGCGTTTTGCAGCGCGGAATGTGAGGGTTGATTTGCGGCCGCATCGTCCGCATCGGTCTCTTCAATAATTCTCAAAGGGTCGAGGCGGACGATTCCGGCGCTTGCGGCTATTGAATCGTCCGCATCTGTGTCGACCGTCCGCACGGGCAGGGCCGCGAAGCCATTGGCCGAATGGGGTTTGGGCGCAATTGTGGGCGGAGCGGACGGTGCGGACGGTCTTGGCCCGCCGGTTTCGGGCATGGACGGGTTTCCAGTCGTCGCAATGTGAATGATCCGTGTTCGCGCTCGGCCTTCACGCTCGAAGCTGATCTCGATGCCGATCTTGCGCAAGAAGGTCGCCGCCCGGCGCAACCGGCCCGCCAACGCCCGAGGACTATCGGGCCAGGTTTTGGATTTGGCGACGCGCTCGCCCGCCACCTCGGCAAGGGCGCCCAGAAGGTCCGAGGCCGTCCCCGTCCACTCCGTCCGCGCTGCGATCAGCCCGCGCACGGCGGCGGCGATGGGATCGGCGTCGATCACGCCTTCCACCGCTTCGTCGCGGTTGCCGCAATAGGCCGACCAAAACGTTCCAGCGGGCCAGAGCGCGGTTTCGCATGCCGTCGCCCATAAGGCAAAATCGGCCATTCGCGGCAGCTTTTCGAGCTTCGTCTGTGGCAGCATCGCTAAGCCCTTCGCTACAGCATCAAGGAGCACGCCAAGGATGCGCGGGCGTTCGGCTTCAAAAGCGGCCCATAATTCCTGTTCGGGGCGGCGACGCTCCTCGGAGATCGGCTCCAGCGTGAGGAACACTGCGCGGTCTGCTAGATCGGGCCTTGTAACGATGTCCTCGATGCCGTTCAGGATCACTGGACGGGCGGCGTCGAACAAAACCTCGTCCTGATCGGAATAGAGCTGCCGCACCGCGAAGCCGCCGCCGGTGGCGAGGCGGCAGAGCGTGTCGGAAATCCATGCGGGCAGGCCCGACACATTGTCAAAGGCGAGCACATGGCCGTTGGACGCTGCGATGAACAGGTCGCGGTCTTCTCGCGGCAACGCCCGCAATGGCGCGGTGTTGGGATCGAGCAGCGCCCTCAAGATCGCCGAGAAAGTCGACTTCGCCGAACCCTGTTCCCCGGAGAGCACGATCACTGGATAGGGGCCGCGATTTCGTAAGCACGCCAGCGTCCAGGCGACCACCAGTACGAAGTCGGCATCGGATTGAACATTGAGAAAGAATCGCAGCGCATCTATCGATCCACCGCTCACCGGCATCGGCATCGGCTTCATGCCCGAAGCACGGCGAAACCGGACCGGCGGATGGTCGATCACACGCCAACCGGCGGAGTCGATCTCCACTGCGCGCCAAGCCGCATCGCCGAGGTCGAGATAGAGCCGCCCATCGAGCCCGCCGACGCGAATATGAACAAGCCGTTCTGGCGCATCGAAATGCGCCTTGGCCTCGATCACGTTGAGCGCCGATTGCAGTGCTTCCGAACTCGGAGCGCCGCCAGTCTCCTCGAAGAAGCGGCGGGCAAGCCAGCGGCGAAACCCCTTGGCGCGGATCGGCCAAGTCTCACGGTGGCCGTTGATGAAGAGGTCCGCGAAGCCCGCGCTGTCGGGCGTGTGGAAAAGCTCGGCCGTTTGCGCCAGCTCAATCAGCTTGTCGGCCTGTGTCGGGCCGCGCCCGCTCGCATCTCCGTTTTCCCCGGCGATGGCGTCGTCAAGCGCGGTCACTCGGCACCCGGCTTTCCTCAGTTGCGCGCGTAATGCTTCGAACGCGGCGCGGTTGTCCTTCTGCAGTGCGAAGAGCGCCTCGAGAGCATCAGGGCTAAAGGGTGCGCCCGGGTCGGTCGCGGTTCTCTCGGCCAGCCCTTCCAGCGGATCGCGGATGTCCTCGGCTGCGTCGATCGCGGTGGCGATCGGGTTTTCGGATTCCAGAGTATGATCCGGAGTCATCGTGCCTCCTCCTTGACGGAAGGCGTTTGGACCTTGAGTAGATCGTTGAAATCCATGCCTTGTGGCGGGCGGGCGATGCGCACCCGTCTGCCCTCCCGCTTCCAGCGGCGTGCGCAATCCTGCGCCGCCGCCTCGCCGGGTTCGTCGCCATCGGCAAGCACGATCACGTCGCGCACATCGCGCGGCAAATCGAGCGTGCGGAGGCCCGATGCCGAGAGCGCGGCCCATGCCGCATGTTTTGTCGCCTGCATAGCGGCAAGACAGGTCTCGACACCTTCGCCGACCATCAACACCTCGCCTGGATCAGCGAGCCGCACCACGCCGCCACGACAAGGCCCGAGCATCATTTTCGCCGGATCGACGGGCGCCTTGCCGTTCCCGTCACGCGCCAGGAAGGTGCGGTGAATCGCGATCGATGCGCCGTCAACGCTGCGTGTCACGAGCGTCACCATCGCAGGCCAGACGCCGCCCGAGGGATGCTTCAGGCCAGCATGAAAGCGGACGGCAGGCGGCGGCGAGAGAATCAACCCGCGAGAGCGCAGATAGGTTTTCGCCGGTGTTCCTTCGCCCGGTTGCGAAGCCCGCCAGATCGCTAGCGCCGCTTCACTGCGCTTGAGGGAATCGGGATCGGGTTTGTCGGAAAATTGGCGAGGGAGCTTGCTCCGCGACTGGTTGCCATGTTGGCCTTCTGTTGTCCAAATGCCGCGCGAGCGAAGTGCGGCGATCACATCGCGCTGATCGCATCCGGCATGGCAGCGCACGAGCACCTTGCCGCCTTTAGCGTCAGTGATGGAGAGGCTGGGCTCACGATCTTCATGCGCCGGGCAGCACGCCATCCATGCGCCGCCCGCTTTTCGTCCGCCGAGGGCCTTGGAAATGGTTTCAGCGCTCATGCTGCGCCTCGCCGTCGTCGTTGGAGGCAGCGGGCGCGGCAGCGTCATTGGCAGCAGCGAGTTTTTCGGACCTCGACCAGTCGGCGAGCACACCGAAAAATCCGGCGATGTTGTGCGTGAATTGCTGGGCATCCGCGTCTGTAAGTTCGCGCCCGATGCGCGGTTGCCAAACTTTCCTAGTTTCAGCGATCTGCTGGCCTATCTGATTGTCGTTTGCGGCGTGCGATGGTTTCATCGAAGACCTCACGGTCAGCTCTTCGCCGATCCGTGCTCCTGGTCTCCGGTCTCGGACTCCCACCGATGACCCTGGACCTTACGGGATTTGCATCTTGGGCGTCCCCATCGCAGGGATCGCCAATCGTCGCCGCCTCAGCGCGGCACTTCGTTCTCGGGAATCGTGTATTTATGGCTCTTGCCAGCGCGGATCACGAGCTGGCGCTTGCCGCCATTGGCGATTTCGCAAACAATCGAATAGTCGAAGAAGCCGTGCTTGAGTCCGTCAACGACGAGTTCTTCGAGGCGGTCGAGGGCTTCGCGAACCTGCCCGCAGTTGGCGCGCTTAAAGGGTGAAGTAATCTGCAGTTCAGCCATTGTGCAGCAACCCTTTCATGTCTTTGATGGTGGCGGCGAACGCCAGTGGCCGGACGCTGGTGGCGTCGCCGTAAAAGGCCATCACGTCGCTACGTCGTGTGGCGCGATCCTGAAATACGAAGACCTTGCGCCGTCCTTCGGCCCGAAGGTCAAGCAGTTCATAGCCGGTGCAGCGCAGGAAACAGGCGAGGTAGAAGTCGCGGGTTTCGAAAGCGCCTTCGGCGTGTTTCGCTTCCCGCGTCATCGTTTGTCCAGTTGACACTTAACGATCTCCCCAAAAAAAGGTTTATGAACCATCGGCGAGAAGCCGTTGGAGCGGGACCGCGCGGTGCAGAAGTCCAAGCTTTTCCAAGCGGATGCGCATGGCGATCGGCGAGACAAAGAACTTTTCGGCGAAGGGCTTGGCGAAGCATTCAAGCACTTGATCGTCGGTTGCAGTGCGATCGGAGCCGACAACGCCTTGGTCGAAGCGGGCGATCTCGACAAAGGAGTGGTCGATGGGCGTTGACGGTTGCAAAACCCTCTGCTTGCGGTCCGGGAATCTCTCATCCCAAGCAGCGAAGATCAGTTTGCGGGGCATCAGCACGCACGAGGCATGAAAATCCGCCTGCCACTCCACTCGCTCCTTGGCTTGGCTGGAACGGCAGACCACCGAGGGAGCGGCCGGCCCACCGAACAGGGTAGCCTGCGCTGAGTCCTTGGTGAACAGATGGCGATGAAGACGCCAATGTCCGCCGCCTTCGTGCGCGAGCGTAAAGCGAAATCTGCCTTCCTTCGGTGGGGTCTCCTCTGGATCAAGGCTTTCGTCGATGACGATTCGGCGCTCGTCGAAAAACATCGCTCCAAGAACGTCGGGATCGCGGCCGGTGCGCGGCACTCCGAACAGGCGGTGGGTGTTGTCGAACTCGATCCCAAGCTTTAGATGCTTCTCGACGATATCCTCGATCGGAATCGGCGGAACGATGGCGACACGTCGCGCATTTGCGTAGCCGGCCAGCAGGTCCGCCGCATCGCGCTCGATCTGCTCTTCGGAAAGATAGGGCACAATCTTCATCATCTATCCACCATCATCATCTGCATCATCGTAACTGCCGTCTAATTTGTCACTTGTCCTTAGCCTTCTGCGCTTCGTGTGCTAGCCGAGTAATATCCTCGGCCTTCAACCCATTGGCGGTCCGCAGAAGCGCCGCCAGCCCCACTGGGTTGCGCTTGATGATATCCGAAATGTCAGAGGACACCCGGCCCGCCCGAGCAAGCAGATCGTCGGCATCGCACTTAATAATCTGCGCGATGGCTTTAACCTTGTCCTCGGCCGGCGGCGAAAACTCGTCCCGCTCGACCTTCGACAGATAGGTCGGGCTCACGCCGATCAATTTCGCCATCTCGCGCAAGCCGATCTCCTTTGCCTCCCGTTCCCTTCGAATGAACGCACCGAACTTTTCGTTCGACATTATTGGCCCTCCCGCAGAGTGTGAACGGGACACTAAACGATCAAGGTGTCGGCCGTCAAGTGGAGAACGAACGCTCTTTGTGGATAACGATCAGGCTGCCTGCCGGAGTTCGCCAACATTCTCGACAAAAGCCGAGCGAAGCTCTGGATACGGGGGCTATAAAGCAGGCTAGGGGACCTGCAGCTTGCAATGTATTTTGTCGCGGACGCTTTTCGAGGATGAGCGGACGCATTCTGCGGAGGGCCAGACGGGTGAAGATGACCCATTTCGGACTTTCCATATCTCCAACACCGGGGAGCTTCACGATCTTAAGGGCCGCGCGTTGCGCAACCCAACCAGTTCCGCCGCTGGCGCTGGCCTCCGGGTCTACTATGCGCTAGCTTTGTAAACAGAACCGTCTCCGGCGGGCTAAGCAACGCCTCGTTTCGTCATTCTTTGATGGATAGTGGGGTGCTCTATGCAACAGAATGGTGAGTGGCATGGAATTTCATCAAGTTTCGATCGCTTTAGCCGTCGCATTAACCTCAATCATCGCATATCCTCTAGCAATCCATTTATGGCTAGGGTGGAAGCGCAAGGCTGACGACGTGATTCTCTCAATGTCGCCAGAATCTGCTAAAATGTATCTTAGCACCTTTCAGGATATTAAGGCGGTTGAATTAAAAGATGCGCTAAAAGAATTTCGCAAATTCTACCACAGTTGGTATGGTAGGAAATACCTTATTTTCCTAGTTTTCATTGCTGTTTTTGCTGCATTGATAATATCATATCTCATGTCAGATACTGTGTTATATTCGTTACAAGATATAAATGGCATAAAAGTAGATAGGTCTAAATATATCGGACTTCCTCCTACTGGGATTGCTGCCGCTGCGGGAGCCTATGGCTTTGCAGCTTGGGGGATAATCTGGCGGACGGCAAGGCTAAGCCTTTCTGTTTTGGATATATTAGGAGTTACGATCAGATTGGCGATCGCGATACCGCTCGGTTATGCATTCGCCTCACTTTCGAAAGACTTCGCCCCCTTCATAGCATTCGCCGTAGGCGCTTTTCCCCTGGAAACAGTAGAAACCATCCTCCAACGCCTTGCTAATAAACATCTAGGCGTGGAAATGGGTGCGAGTGCATCGAAAGATCAGGTCACTGAGTTATCCTGTGTAGACAGGGAAATAGCGGATCGATTGCAGGATGCAGATATTACAACAGTCTGCCAACTAGCGTATTGCGACCCGGTTCAAACTTGTATGCGAACAAATCTAAGTTTTGCTTTTACATCAGATATTTGCGCTCAAGCGCTGGCATGGATATATCTTGGTGACAAACTCACTGAATTTCGCGTGCTCGGACTACGAGGTGCTGTGGAATTCTACAGTCTTTGCGAAGGCTTGGAAAGCAAAGACGATGATATAAGGATAATGGCAAATGCGATTCTCAAAAAGGCTGCAAACGTTGTCTCAGTGAGTCCGGAAGAATTTCATAAAGTTGCTACGGAAATAGGGTATGATCCATACACGATATTTCTCGCCGAGACGTGGCCGGAACTGCGCGAAGCAGAACAGGCAGCCGAAAGCGTAGCGATCGCTCCGGCCGAGCCTGTAACCACTGCGGAATTATCGGGATGACGAAGCGCACAAAAATGGGCTAAGGCCGAACGGGTGGGCAAGGGTGCTCCAACTTCTCAGGAGGTTGGAGGCCAGCTGTGATCGAGTGACCGCTTCCGTTTAGCGTGACGTGCGGAGGCGTGCTTTTGTTGCATGCGGCCCCTTCGCGAAGGCTCCAGTCTGACGCAAAGGGCGCGTTGGCGAACGTCCGCTAGTGGCGCACCGCTGCCGCCTGAGGACGTGTCTGTAGCGGCGGCAAGTTGGGGTTCAGCGGACCCGTTCGAACGAAGCGCTCGTGACGCAGGTTGACCCAATGCGGAACTCGGACAGCCTTACGCGCGTTCCCTGGATTAGACGATGGAACCCTAAGCCCGCCGCTAACACTCACATGACGCTCAACATCACGCTACTTACCGCGCAGGCGATATTTCAGTCGGCAGACTTTCGTTTGTATGACCCCGACAAAAAGAAAATCGTCTCGAATACGTCGACGAAACTTGTAACCTTGCAGTATGGCAAGTGGGATGGATTCGTCTCTTATACTGGGGTGGGCCGGTGGAGACGAGACACGTCGGAATTCATCGTGGAATGGCTCACCGGACTCCAGGATGCTACGCCCAGCGATGTTGCAACTCGACTCTGCAACAGGGGTACTGAGTGGCTCTACGACATCGAGAGGGCATCGAAGCATAGGTATCCTCACACATTCATCTTGGCTGCATTCGAGGCCAGGATCCCGAAACTGATCCTGGTCTCGAATTTCGAGGATCTTTTCGGTCGGAACGATGCGAATCCTGCCCCAGCACTGACGATTTCGACTCGGGCATTCGCAGGGCAGCCACTGTACGTAGTCACGGGCACGAAGCAGGCGGTGACGCGCGCGATGCGTCGTCGGATCAAGCACGCGGTCCGCAGCTTACCTGTCGACCCTGGCCGCCTTCGAAGATTGCTTGCCTCGATCAATGAGGAGGCCTCGGCCTCGCCGGCGGCCCGGCAGACGATCAGTCCCGCGTGCTCCGTAATTTCCTTTCGCGCGGACGGCCAAGGTGTCTGCGATGTCGATGGACCCGTCATAGTAAGCACGATGGCAATGGGTAGGCCCTTGCCGGACATGAAGGACGTGGCGAAGGTTCTTGGCTTCGACTTGGGACACCTAAAGGGAATGACGTTTGCCTCATCGAAACCGCGTGCGCCATACGCACCTTGTCAGCCTCAGACAGTTGTGCCTCCCGATCCTTCCGGATACCGTCTTAGAGAGTTGCGTCACGAGCGGTTTGAGTCATGTCGCGCTCTTAGTATTAGCAATGTCGGCGTCGTGCTTGGCGACGGTAATCCACCTGAGAGCCCCGGCAGTGGTCACATTTGGACTTGCCCATATGCGGACGAGCCCGCGCAATGCGGCTTCCTAGGTAACCCAGGCGGAATCAACGATGAAGGAGAAGTT
>Ga0187876_1002503_pt1 | contig 13527 bp, 12 predicted proteins | sample June2016WEW_17_4_FD_133000 | JGI IMG/M metagenome (GOLD analysis project Ga0187876, IMG submission 133000) | Peatland microbial communities from SPRUCE experiment site at the Marcell Experimental Forest, Minnesota, USA - June2016WEW_17_40 | ecosystem: Environmental > Terrestrial > Soil >... | reverse complement strand
CTCAACCCTCATGTGGCTCACGAGGTAGATTCCTGCGGCGAAAACAAGGCAGACGACCGCGAGAGCGCTCAGGAGCAGTCCGAAAAGAATGCCGCCGCGGCGGGAGTGCTGAATTTTCACGATGACCTCCTTCCGGCTATACGCATCTTTGCGAACCCTGGTTCGCGGAAATGAGCGACTATGGTAGCTTGCTTTCTTGACGGACAATATTACGGTTCTCGTACTTGCGGACCCGGCCGCCCCCGCTCTTCGAAAACTCGATGCCCTCGATCCGGGAGTCTCCGTAAAAATCGGCAAGACCGCGGAAGCTCTGGGCGATGCGGTCGCCGACGCGCGCGTCCTGTTCAACTGGACCGGGTCGAAACCCAATGTACAGCGCGTTATGGAACTCGCGCCCAAACTGGAATGGATTCACGCCATGTATGCCGGGCTCGACCGGACCCTTTTCCCCGAACTCGTGGCCAGCCCGATTCCTCTGACCAACGGCTCCGGCGTTTTCAGCCAGTCGCTGGGCGAGTTCGTTATGCTGGGTGTCCTCTATTTCGCCAAAGATGTCGACCGCATGATGAAAGCAAAGGCGGAGCATCGCTGGGATGTTTACGACAAGGTTGAGATCCGCAAGCAAACCATCGGCATTGTCGCTCACGGGGATATCGGCCGTGCCGTAGCGTGGCGCGCGAAGGCGATGGGAATGCGAGTCCTCGCGCAGCGCAAAAATACCGCCCCGCGCGCCGGAGATGAGTTTGTGGACCGCGTTTACGGAGTGGACGGTCTCCACGCCATGCTGCCGGAATGCGATTACGTCGCGGTAACCGCGCCACTCACGCCTGAAACCACCGGCATGATCGGCCAGCGGGAGTTCGAACTGATGAAACCCACCGCGATTATCCTTAATGTGGGCCGCGGGCCGGTGATCGACGAGGCGGCCATGATCGACGCGCTGCGGACCCGGCGTATTCGCGGCGCGGCGCTGGATGTTTTCGATGTCGAGCCGCTGCCTCCCGACAGCCCGTTCTTTTCTCTCGATAACGTGCTGCTCTCGGCCCATTGCGCGGATCACGTGGATGGTTGGGTGGAAGACGCCGTCGTGTTCTTCACCGAGCAATTTTCGCGATGGCGCAAGGGCGAGCCGCTCAGGAATGTGGTTAACAAACACGCCGGGTATTAAGCGATTCGCAACCTCTCTGCCGCTCGTTCTTGTAGTTGCCCTGGGAATGCGCCTGGCGTTCGCCTGGGATTACCAGGGTCACCACCCGCACCGCGCCCTGGGCGCGATTCCGTTCCTGTTCGAATCGGGCGATATCGCTTACTCCCTCGCCCGCGGACACGGCTTCGGCTCGCCTTTCCGCGTCGATACAGGGCCGACAGCGTGGATGACGCCGCTCTATCCGATGCTTCTCGCCGGGATCATGCGCGTCTTCGGCATCTACACGTATCAATCCTGGGTAGCGGCGGTGTTGATGAATATCTTCTTCTCGACGCTCGCCTGCATACCCGTTTACTACGCCGGGAAGCGGATCGGAGGCGCCGCCCTCGCCGCGGGGTCTGCATGGCTTTGGGCGATTTTTCCGAATGCGATCCTTTTGAGCTTCCAAAGCCTCTGGGATCAATCGCTCGCGGCGTTGCTCGGGGCTACGGTAGTGTGGGCCACATTCAAGCTCGTTGATACAACACGCGCCCGCGACTGGAGCGCTTACGGCTTGCTCTGGGGAGTCACGTTGATGGTGAATGCGGCGATGTTGTCGCTGCTGCCTCTGCTGCTCGGCTGGGCGGCGTACCGCAACCGCGCGACCGGGTTGGCGTCGTTGCGAAAGACGCTGCGAAATACGGCGTTTGCGTGCGGAGTGGTGGTCCTTTGCTGCATCCCGTGGACGATCCGCAATTACGTTGTGATGCACAGCCTGGTTCCCTTGCGATCCACGCTTGGCCTGCAGTTGTGGGTGGGGAACAATCCGGACGCCCGCGTCATCTGGCTGGGCGACCACCACCCGATTCACGATTCCTCCGAGCGCGAGCGATACATCCAGATGGGCGAGATCGCATACATGTCGGAAAAGGGGAATAACGCGGTTCGCTACATCCTGACCCATCCCCGGCATGAGGCCGAGCTGATTAGCGGACGCTTCGTCATGCTCTGGGCGGGCGGTGCGACAAACCCCGTCGGCGATTTCGTTCAGAATCATTCGGCGTGGTTCCGCTATGTGCTGGTTTTCAATCTGTGTGCTGCCTTCGGAGCGTTATTCGGGCTTGTGATTCTTTTTCGCAGACAGAATATTTACGCGTTCCCGCTGGCTGCGGGCCCTGTGGTCTTCCCCTTCGCGTATTACCTCACGCTGGCGGAGCCGCGCTATCGCCATCCCATCGATCCTGTGCTGATGCTGCTGATGGCTATCACACTGGGGCAATCGTTGCGCTGGGTTCGCGGCCTTCGCTAAGCAGTATCCGATAACTTGCCTGAGCCGAGACTTTCCCGTATCTTGAAGGGATGGAAGTGCATTTCACGCCCGAGCAGCAATCGCAGCTTGCACAGATCGCCGCTAAAGCCGGGACCGCGCCCGAACGGTTGGTGACGAACGTTGTTACACGTTATCTCGACGAAGAAGCCCGTTTCCTGGCTGCCGTCGAAAAAGGAATAGCGGCAGCCGACCGGGGCGAGTTTATCGAAGAGGAAGAAATGGACGCCCGCCTTGAAGCGATGTTCAAGGTTTGATGCGAATTCGTTGGACCGTTCCAGCCGCCGACGATTTAGAGAGCGTCAAGAATTATCTTCTACAGCACTACCCGCAGTTTGCAGAACTGACCGTGCGAACAGTCTATCAGCGTATCCGTTCTCTCAGAGTCGCGCCCTTTCGAGGCAGACCCGGCCACAGCAGCGGCACAAGAGAATTGCCGCTTACGCCACTTCCCTACGTTGTGGTCTATTCAGTGAAGTCCGAAGTGGTCGAAATCCTCCATATCCATCACGGGGCGCAAGACTGGCGCTGAGTAATCCGTCCACTGGCGGCACAGGAGCAAAAAATCATGCCTATGAAGAACCCGCCCCACCCCGGAGATTTTATTCGGACGAAGATTATCGAACCCGCCGGCTTGTCCGTAACTGCGGCGGCGGCAGCGCTTCAAGTGTCCCGACCGGCCCTGTCCAGCCTGCTTAACAGCAAGGCCAACCTGTCCGGGGAGATGGCGCTTCGCATCGAAAAAGCCTTCGGGGTGAAGATGGACACGCTCATGCGCTTGCAAGCCTCATACGACATCGCGCAGACCCGGAAGCGCGAAAAGGAAATCCGTATCCGGCGGGGTCCTCAAGCTGCCGATGTCCACCTATGACGCTACCAGCGGCAAAGGGTCGGCGATCACCTCCTGGCACTAATGGCAACACCACGTTCCCGGCCGTGATATTCTGCGGCGCGTGGCACCTGTGCCCTCAGGCCTCAACTGCTCGGGATGCAGCACCTCAATAACGGTCAAGCGGCGGGTATACCAATACACCTGCCCTAAATGCGGTCTGTTGGTGCACTGGTCAGAGAAGGACGCGATGACCTTTCGCAAAGAGCAGGGGAGGGGATGCCTCTATGGCCTGGTCGTTCTTCTGGTTTCTCCGCTGCTCATCGGCCCAATTTCGCGTCACTTCTCCAGAGGTCGGGGAGGATGGCTAACCGAGATGCTTATAGGGGTATTCCTTTTCCTTTTCCTGAAGTGGGCTCTGACGGAACTCTATGCCCAATACTGGAAGTAGGTCTGCCTTACTCGGTCAAGGCCCGGGCGATAGTTTCTCCCGTGCCATCCGCAGCGCCTCCTCAGAAGTCGAGATCCGGCCCTCGAGCTGAGCGTCTTCGATCGCGCTCAAAACAACTCCAAACATCGGACCTGGCTGATAGCCCGCCGCGATAAGGTCGTTACCGGTCAGGAGCGGTACCGGCTTTAACTGCTCCGGCGGCACCTCTCTCTGCTTCGCCCGCACGAATTCGTAATTATCCAGATGGCCATGGCTGGAGAGGCAATCGAGCCGGTGCAGCGCCATATGCTCTTCGAAATCCGGCATCCGCATAAAGCGCTTCAGCGTGCTCTCGCGCATCCGCGGCGTCTCCATAAACTTCATGTGATTCGCGATGAGCGCTTCCACTCCCTCAATCACATGGTTCGGAAAGCGCAGACGGCCTAGCAGCGAATGCGCGATCTCGACCCCCTTGTCGACATGCCCATCGAACCGTATCCGTTCGGCGATCCGGAATGTCGCTGGCTTCCCCACATCGTGCAGCAACACCCCCAGCGCCAGCGTCAACGACGGTTCGCGCAATCCATCGAGCATGATCAGCGTATGGGTCCAGACATCGCCTTCCGGATGAAACTCGGGCGGTTGCGCCACTCCCTTCAGGGCCGCGATCTCCGGAAGGATCTGGTCAAGAAGCCCCGTCGAATCCAGTAACTCGAAACCGCGCCGCGCGCCCCCTTCCGTCAGAATGCGGGCGATTTCATCGCGTACCCGCTCCGCCGCCACGCTTCGAATCAGCGGGGCGAGATGGCGGATGGCAGCGAAGGTCCCCGGTTCGATCTCGAATCCAAGCCGCGCCGCGAAACGCACCGCCCGGAGGAGACGGAGGTGGTCCTCGCGGAACCGCCGCTCCGGATCGCCGATCGCGCGGATTAGCTTTGCATCCAAATCCGCGCGCCCGCCGGTGAAATCCAGAACTTCGCCGCTCACGGGATCGAGCAGAAGGGCGTTAATCGTGAAATCGCGCCGCAGCACGTCCTGCCGTGGATCGGTCTCGAAGTGGACCGCGACTGGACGCCTGCCGTCGATATATTCGAGATCGCTGCGGAAGGTCGCGACCTCCACGTGCGCGCTGCCCTCGTGGACGAGTACCACTCCAAAATGCGCGCCCACCTGGTCCGCACCGGGAAACAGCCGCAGCAATTCGTCCGGTTGCGCCGACGTCGCTACGTCAAAATCCTTGGGCGTCTTACCGAGCAAAAGGTCGCGCACGCACCCACCCACCAGGAACGCCGCGTGGCCGGCCCCCCGCAAACGCTCCACGATGGCCTCTGCCAATGACATACTCATGGAGGACTCGCGGGCCACGCTTCCATGCTAATCTGATGGAACTAAGTTCCGCGTTGAACTTTCTAAAGATAGACTGTTCGTTGACCCCACAGGACAATCAGAAACGGCCCGTTCCTGAATGGGGCCCAAAAGCAGGAGCGTCGTTTTGAACGATCCCCATCCCCGGCTTTCCAGATCGACTACTACCAAGGTCGTCGTTGCGACAACGGTCATGTTGTCGTTTATCTCGTTCTGGCGAGCCGCCGCTATTGTATTGAGCGACCTCGCGTCGTCAGCGTACTACGTCGGTGGGATCGCTGAAACCGCCATTGGCAAGTCGGCGCCGTGGTTCATCCTCGGCATCATGCTTTTCTCGTATGCGGTTCGCGCCGTTTACATCGAAAGCTGCAGCATGTTCGTGCGCGGAGGCGTGTACAGAGTGGTGCGCGAAGCCATGGGCGCCACTTACGCGAAGTTTTCCGTATCGGCGCTGCTCTTCGACTACGTGCTGACGGGACCCATCAGCGCGGTCAGCGCCGGGCTCTACCTCGCGGGACTGGTCAACGAATCCATCGACTATTTCCACCTGCATGCCGCGCACGTTCCGCCCGCAACCTTCGCGGCTGGATTCGGGATTCTCGTCACGCTCTATTTCTGGCGCAAGAACATCATCGGCATCCACGAGTCGAGCGAGAAGGCTTTGCGCATCATGCAGATTACGACTGTGATGGTCGTGATGCTGATCGTCTGGTGCCTCTACACGATCATCGCCAAGGGCTACCAGCCGGTGCCTTTTCCGTCGATGAGCAATATTCATATCGGGGATGAAGCGCTGGGATGGCTGAAGGGCACCAGCGTGATACACATTGCAGCCGTCGCCGTTCTGATCGGCATGGGGCATTCGCTGCTCGCCATGAGCGGAGAAGAGAGTCTGGCTCAGGTGAATCGCGAGATTGCGTCGCCGAAGCTGAAGAATCTCGAAAAAGCCGGGTTCGTGATCTTCATCTACAGCCTGCTTTTCAAGTCGCTGGTTTCGTTTTTTGCGGTCATGCTGATCCCGGATGTCGAGCGGCAGAAGTACCTCGACAACCTGATCGGCGGCCTCTCGATGTTCCTCGCCGGACCTCTCGGGCTGAGACTCGCTTTTCACGCATTCGTCGTTCTGGTGGGCGTGCTGATCCTCTCCGGGGCCGTGAACACGGCGCTGATCGGTTCGAATGGCGTAGTGAATCGAGTGGCGGAAGACGGCGTCCTGACCGAATGGTTCCGCAAGCCCCACCGGCGCTTCGGCACTACCAGCCGCATCATCAATATCATTGCCCTTTTGCAATTGACCACCATCGTCGTCAGCCGCGGCGATATTGAAATGCTGGGCGAAGCATATGCTTTCGGAGTGGCGTGGAGTTTCACCTTCAACTCCCTTTCGGTTCTGGTGCTGCGCTACAAGATGCCGCACGCGCGCGAATGGAAGGTCCCGTTGAACTTCCGCATCGGGGGCAAGGAAATCCCGCTGGGCCTGGCCATGATCACCGCCACGCTGTTCCTTCTCGCCGGGATCAACGTGTTGACGAAGAAGGTCGCGACCATTTCCGGCATCGCTTTCACCGTGGCATTCTACCTGGTGTTCGAATTCTCGGAACGCTACAACCGGAAGCGGCACGTCCTGAAGGCGCACGTGATGGGGCAGGAGAATGAACAATTTCGTCTTCATTCCACGGAAGAAGTTTCTCCCGAAACACTCCACATCCGGCCAGGCAATATTCTTGTTGCGGTGCGTAATCCGACTCACCTCGAACACCTGCAAAAAACGCTGGAGAAAACCGATACGCGGCGTCAGGACATCGTGGTGGTAACCGTGAAAGTCGTCACGCAGGCGGCCTCGGGCGAGCATGGTCTGGAGGCGGACCAGATGTTCGCGGACCAGGAAAATGTCGTGTTTTCGCGCGTCGTCGGCCTCGCGGAAAAGGCGGGCAAGCACGTGGAACTTTTGACCGTCGGCGGTACCGAGCCTTGGCTGGCGATCGTGCAGACGGCGTCGGTTTTGAAATCCGCCCGGCTGGTTACGGGCCTCTCACCCAATCTGACGCCCGCCGAGCAGGGGCGGCGCGTCGGCGTTGCGTGGGAAGAACTGCCGGTACCTCGCCCTTCGCTATCGCTCGAGGTCGTGTTGCCGGACCCGAATGAATCGATGTACTTTAACCTCGGGCCGCATCCGCCGCGGCTCTGGCCGGAGGATGTGGATCTGACGCACGGGCTTTGGCTGGAACTCATCAATCGCGGCGCGGGCGACGAACTGCGGCACCGCGATGTTGTGAGCGTGGCATTGCGCCGGTTGAAACGGGAACTGCAAACGGACGAAAGCGAAGATGTGCTCAAAGACGTGATCGCTACGGTTCGCGAGCATGGGCCTGACAAGATCGTAGTCCCTGTAAAAGTAGACGCGAACAGCGCCGGCCACCACAGGTAAGCGGCACTGCGCGGACTGTCTCTGCGATTTCGTTACCGCTCCTTTACAGTCGCGGCTTCCATCTCAGTAAAAACCACATTGATTCCGAGCCGCGACCGTGAGGAAGCGGTAACGGCATCTACGCGGGGGTGTAAAGCCCCATGCGCTGTTTCACGAGTTCCACCGTTGAATTCGCAATCGGGATCACAGCCTCCGCGCCCTCGCGCAGAACCGCATCGAGGTATCCGGGATCCGAAGTAATCTCGCGATAGCGCTGCTGAACCGGGTCCAGTTTCGAGATCACCATTTCCGCCACCTGCTTCTTCAAATCCCCATAACGCAGTCCCGAGAAATGGTCGCGCATCCGGTCGTATGTCCAATCGGAGAACGCATGAAAGATGCTCAAAAGGTTTGCCACACCTGGGCCCATCGTTTCAAAATCGACCGCGGGATTCGAATCCGTGGTCGCACGCATGATCGTTTTGCGAATACGATCCGGCGGGTCGAGCAACGCTATTGCGTGCCCGGAGCCCGACGCCGATTTGCTCATTTTCATCGTGGGATCGTCGAGTCCCATGATCCGCGCGCCCACCGCGGGCAGCCTCGTCGCGGGCACGGTGAAAGTATCGCCATAGAGCGAATTGAAGCGCTGGGCGATATCGCGCGTGAGTTCGAGGTGCTGCATCTGGTCCTCGCCCACGGGTACAATCGCCGCCTGATAGAGCAGAATATCGGCCGCCATGAGGACGGGATATTGGAAGAGACCATCCCCCACGGATTCCTGCGCGGCGGCCTTGGCTTTGAACTGCGTCATGCGTTCAAGCCAGCCCATGGGAGTGACGCAGGTCAGCATCCAGGCCAACTCCGCATGGCCGGGAACGCTCGACTGCACTACGATACGGGACGACTTCGGATCGATCCCAGCGGCGAGAAACAGCCCGGCGAGTTCGCGGATCTTGGCGCGAAGCTCATCGGGATTCTGGTAAACCGTGATCGCGTGGAGGTCGACGATGCAGAAAATGCTCTCGTAGTCGTATTGGATTTTGACCCAGTTCGCCAGTGCGCCGAGATAGTTGCCGATATGCAGATTGCCGGACGGCTGCACGCCCGACAGTACGCGGGATCTCATTGGTTGTGGAGTGAAAGATTATCGTAGCAGCCGGGTCTTAACCGGCGGGTCTAACCGGCGTGTCCCGCTCGATCGAATTCGAGCTCGATTTCATCGACGTAGCACCAGCCCCAGTTCTCGCCGGGCTCGATCGACCTCATGATCGGGTGGTGAATGGCGTGGAAGTGCTTCGTCGCGTGCTTGTTCTTCGAGGAATCGCAGCAGCCGACGTGTCCGCAGGTCATGCAGAGGCGCAAGTGAACCCAGGTGTCGCCCATTTTCAGGCATTCTTCACAGCCGCGTGTGTGCGGTTTCACAGGGTGAATTTGATCCGTGTGAGTACAGGCCATGGCATTTCCTTTTCAACTTTAGCTTCGCATTTTTGGGACTCAAAAAATCAGGCCCGTCCGGAACACATTCACGGCGTAGAAATACAGTTCCGCATCCAAAGCCCGCTTGATATTCTCCGCTTTGCGAAATCCGTGCTGCTCTCCGGTGAACAGCAGGTAACCCACAGGCGTGCCCTTCGCCCTGAGCGCTTCCACCATCAGTTCGGTCTGGTTCGGCAGCACCACCTTGTCTTCATCGCCCTGGAAGAAAATCACGGGAGCGGAAAGAAGCTCAACGTGCGCGATCGGCGACCGTTCCCGATACAAATCTTCCTTCTCGGGATACGGTCCGATAAGCGAGTCAAGATATCGCGATTCGAATTTATGCGTATCGCGCGCGAGCACGGCCAGATCGCTGACGCCATAGTGACTCGCGCCGCCCTTGAAGTAATCGCGAAAAGTCAAAGCCGCCAGCGTGGTGTATCCGCCCGCGCTGCCGCCGGTAATCACGCACCGCTCGCCATCCACCAGTCCCTGCCCGGCGAGAAAGCGCGCGCCGTTGACGGAATCGTCGAGGTCGACAATGCCCCAGTTGGAGTCCAGGCGTTCGCGATATTCGCGTCCATAGCCCGTACTGCCGCCGTAGTTCACGTCCAGCACCGCAATGCCGCGGCTTGTCCAGTACTGAATTCGCAGGTCCAGAGTGCTTGAGGCAGCGGAAGTAGGGCCACCATGGCACTTGACGAGGAGAGGAGGCCGATCGCCCTCGGGCGCTGCGTAATCCGGATTCGACGCAGGATAATAAAGTCCGAACGCCGTCTTGTTCTGCTCGGTGGGAAACTCGATCGCTTCCACCTGAGTGAAGTATTGCGCCAGCTCGGGGTCGTACGCGACGGTGGTCGAATGCTTCAGAACCTCCGTTGTTTCCGAGTCGACATCCATGAGGACAATGCTCGCCGGCGTGGAGGCCGATCCGCCCCGAAACACCACGCGGTCGCCTCTCGCCCGCACCGATGAGAAATCCGTCCACGGCACATTGAGCGTCCTCAAGCCGCCCGTTTCCAGATGAATGACGCCCAGCCGGCCCAGCCCCTTCGACACGTACGAACAGAATACGCGCCCACCCTCAGCGAAGGCGTACGTGGACATTCCGAAGACCCATTGGGGTTGACCGAATTCGGCGTCCATCGGGGCCAGCGCCTCAGCGGGCGCGCGCGATTTCTGCCGGTAGAGATTCCACCATCCGGAACGGTCGGACACAAAGAACAGCGCCGACCCGTCCGGCGCCCACGCCGGCTGGAATATCGATTCGCTTTTCCCACCTGCAATCAGGAGTGGCTCCGAAACCGGCTTCCCTTCTGGTCCCAACTGCAACACGTAAAGGCCAGTGCCGGTCCAGGGCATGTTCGGATGGTCCCAGGCTAGGAAAGCCAACCAACGCCCATCCGGCGAGAGTTGCGGCGAGGAATAGAAATCATGGCCGGACGCCAGCACGTCAACGCCAGTCTCCGAACCGTGATCGTTATCGATTGACACGATGGTATTGACGGGCTCCTGATTGTTGTCGTGATCCTCCCGCACACCGACCCATCGATGCCGGCGCGTATCGATGATTCCATCCGCAAACCGCCAATTGCTTTCAGGAGTAAGAGCGTACGGCCAGTGGCTTCCGCGATCCAACCGGTATAGCCGACCGTCGGAGAAATTGGAAAAAAAGAGCACTCCGGCCGAGACCGTCCATGCCCCGCCGCCATATTCATGAACGCGTGTGCGGACATTGAACGGATCGGGATTCAGGTCTTCGCCGGAAGAGCTGCCCTGGACCCGGCGCACCACCACGCACCGTCCCGCTTCGTGCGGACGCGATTCGAGCCAGTAAATATCTTCGCCGTCGATCCGGACCTCCGAAAGCCCGATCGATTGCCCCACGATCAGATCCGAAGTAATGGGCGATTTCCAGGAACCGTAAGGTGCAATATTCATTCGTTTTTCTGTCAGTACACTAATAGTGTGCTACGCCGTAGCTTGTTCCTCACCGTTTTCGCCCTCGCGATAGCCTCCGGGGAGACCGTTCCGCAGCTACTCTCGACCGTTTCCGGAACCACCCAGTATCGCGAAACGGCTGTCTCGCCCGACGGACGTTATGTCGCCTGGACGGTCTCGCTTCGCAATCCCGACAATACGCAGTCGCGCAACTCCGAGATTTTCCTGCTCGATCTTTCGAAGCCGCGTGCAACCGCGCAGAAAGTCTCCGACTCCAAGACGCCCCATGCCGAGCACAGCATCGCATGGTCGCCCGACAGCAAGCAGTTCGCATTTCTGTCGGATACCGAGAGGTCGGGCCAGCTCGAACTCTACGTTCAAACTGCGGGAAGTCCAGGCGCGCATAAGGTCACCAGTCTGACCGGCTTCCTGGCTGCCCCGCGCTGGTCTCCCGATGGGAAGAAGATCGCCATTCTGTTTACCGAAAACGCCCCGCGGGCAGCTGGGCCGCTGGAGCCGTTCACCAAAGATTCCGGGGTGGTGGAAGAACATATTTATGAGCAGCGCCTCGCCCTCGTCGATCCACGTTCTGACAAAACGAACCCAATCAGCCCAGCAGATACTTACATTTACGAATTCGATTGGGCTCCGGACAGCGATCATTTAGCCTACACGGCAGCCAAAGGCAACGGCGATAACAACTGGTGGATTGCGCAGCTTTACACCATTTCCGCGTCGTCGGGCGAGGTTCACCCCGTCTACCAGGCTCCCATGCAGATCGCGAATCCGCGCTGGTCTCCGGACGGAAAGCAGATCGCATTCATCGGCGGCATCATGAGCGACGAGGGCTCAACCGGCGGTGACATTTATACGATTCCCGCTACCGGCGGAGTCGATCCGCACGACGTTACGCCGATCCGGAAGAGTTCCCCCAGTTGGATCCGGTGGCTTCCTTCCGGAAGGATTCTCTTCACCGAGGCCGTCGACGGCGGGACGGCCATTGCGACGCTCGATCCCTCCACCCGGAACGCCGAAACGATCTGGACCGGGGAGGAATCGCTGCGCGGCGGCGAGGATGTCGTCTCCGCATCAAGCGACGGAAAAACCATCGCATCCATTCGCAGTTCATGGACACTGGCGCCTGAAGTGTGGGCCGGCCCCGCGAACGAATGGACGCAAAAAACCCACACCAACGACGCATTGAAGCCGCTCTGGGGCAAAACGGAAAAGCTGCACTGGAAGAGCGATGACTTCGATGTGCAGGGTTGGCTGATGTATCCCGTGAACTACGACCCGTCGAAGAAGTACCCCATGGTGGTGTCCGTGCATGGCGGACCGGCTGCAGCGAAGAAACCGGCATGGCCCGGCGCGTTCGATATGACTTTGCTCTCGAGCCAGGGCTATTTCGTATTATTCCCGAATCCCCGCGGCAGCTTCGGGGAGGGCGAGGCCTTTGCGAGAGGCAACGTCAAAGATATCGGCCAGGGGGACTTGCGCGACATCCTCTTCGGCGTCGATACGGTGATCAGGACTTTGCCCGTGGATCCCAACCGGCTTGGTATCGCAGGCTGGAGCTATGGCGGTTACATGAGCATGTGGGCGATTACGCAAACCCATCGATTTCATGCCGCCGTCGCGGGCGCGGGCATCGCGAACTGGCAGAGCTACTACGGCGAGAACCTCATCGATCAGTGGATGATTCCGTATTTCGGGTCGACGGCATATAACAATCCCGCGGTTTATGCACGAAGTTCGCCCATTAACTTTATCCGGAACGTGAAAACGCCGACGCTGGTTGCCGTGGGAGACAGCGACGCCGAGTGCCCCGCCCCACAATCTTACGAATACTGGCACGCCCTCAAAACATTGGGAGTCAAGACGCAGTTAGTGGTCTATCAGGGGGAAGGTCACGCCATTCGCAAGCCCGAGCACGTGCAGGATCTGCTGGAACGCACGATTCAGTGGTTCAACGACAACCTGGCGGACGCCGCCGCGGGCCGCTGAAGCTACGGTTTCGCGTACATCGCGCTGTAGCGCAACTGCTGCTTCACATAATCGCGCGGATACTCGATATCCACCTTCGTGACATTGCCCGCGGCGTCGAACTGCGCAGTCAGATCGGAGTTGATCCCCGTCCAGTAGGTAGGCAGGTTCAATTTCTGGTATCGCGCGACAACCTGGTCGCGCAGCTTCGGATCGAAATGGACGCCGTATTTGTCGATCAGCGCTTTGATGGCGTCATAATCGCCCTCTGCTTTGATGCGCATCAGCTCGGCCAGAAGCATACCGACTCCTTCGCGCATTTTTTTGTAATCTTTCACTACCACGTACGTTTTGCCGTTGCGATCCTCCATCGCGATCGCGCCGGTTTTGTCCATAATGTAGCGGCCGATCAACTGGCGGTCGCGCTCGTGATCCTCCTCGATCGTGTCGCCCCTGGGAATACGGCGCAGTTGAGTCAGCATGACTCGAGCCGCATCGTCGTACATCGCTCTTCCCACTTCGTCCGACGAAACCAGCCCGAGTTCCTTCAGCTTCGGATCGAAAACATTCCACAGCGCCATCAGATCGGCCCGGGCTTCCTCCAGCGAGGAGAAGTACTCTTTCAGGTAAGATGCAGCCT
>Ga0187876_1002502_pt1 | contig 13528 bp, 10 predicted proteins | sample June2016WEW_17_4_FD_133000 | JGI IMG/M metagenome (GOLD analysis project Ga0187876, IMG submission 133000) | Peatland microbial communities from SPRUCE experiment site at the Marcell Experimental Forest, Minnesota, USA - June2016WEW_17_40 | ecosystem: Environmental > Terrestrial > Soil >... | reverse complement strand
CTCCACCATCCCCATAGCAATCGCCTCGAATGCGGGCCGCGTGGCATTCACCGGCGTTGTTTCTGAATTCAAGCCCGAACTGGCGGAGGGATGGTTTCACGAAGCCCAGGGCGGGGTGATTTTCATGATTGCGCTTGCCATTCTCGTGGCCGTTCACCAATTGATTATTCGTACTTGCAACTTAGTCAATCGAAGGCATGCATGAGTTCTCTTTTGCACAGTAAGTTCGTCTACGGTCTTACCCTCGTCCTTGTGGCGCAGGGGGTTTTGTTCTACTCCGCTTCGCATGGCGAAAACACGCCTCTGCCGGCGCCCCTGACCGCTTTCCCCGCTTCTGTCGATTCCTGGCGGACCATTCAGGAAGGCGTGATCGATCAGGATACGCGCGATATTCTCAAAGCCGACGACCTCATGAGCCGCTTCTATGCCGGACCCAAAGGCGGCGCGGAACTCTTCATCGCTTATTTCAAGACGCAGCGCCAGGGGCAATCGCCGCACTCTCCGAAGAACTGTCTGCCCGGCTCTGGCTGGCAAACGGTGCCGTCCGAGACCGGGCGCGTTGACATTCCGGTATCAGGTGGCTCGATTAACATCAACCGGTACGTTGTGTCCAAAGGCGACGCCCAAAGCGTGGTCTATTACTGGTATCAGTCGCAGGGGCGCGTCATTGCGGATGAGTTTGCCGCCAAGTTCTACTTGGTCTCCGATTCGATCCGCCACCATCGCAGCGACACCGCACTTGTCAGAGTCGTCGTGCCGATTCGCCAAAACCGGACTCAACAGTCGGAAAAGATCGGAGTCGATTTCATTCAGGCGTTTTACCCGGTCGTCAAAGGCTTTCTGCCGCAGTAAGTCTACGTTAATTCCGAGCCGTGACTGTTAACGAAAGCGGCACTGGCCACGCCGTACCGCTTCCGAGCCGCGCCCGTAAGGAAGCGGTAACGATCCGTTCGGGCGCACACATGACTTTCAACGGAGCGGTAACGAGACGGCCGGGACAGGACCTCACGCCGACCGGCGCAAAGAACCCGGTTGCCTGCTCCCGATCCATTCGCGAATCTGCGGCAGCGCCTGTTCCGCCGCGCGTTCGCCCGCTTCGACCATGCGCATGGCGTTGTCGAATCCATCCCACGGAATCGCGCCGACAGCGGGCATCAGCACGACATCGGAATCTTTGCGCCACACTTCTTCGTTCTGAGACATCAGGATCTGGAAAGAACGGCTGACGACCTGAAACATGTTCGTGGGCTCGAAGGTTTCATCCTGATTCGGGATGCACACGGCGATCACATGGCTCGCGCCCATTGTTCGCGCGAGTTGCACGGGAACTTCGATCGTGATTGACCCGTCGACATACATCCGCCCGTCCAATTCAAAGGGCCGGAACAGACCTGGATACGAGCACGAAGCCCGGATCGCCGGGGTCACGTCCCCATGGTCGCGGAAAGGCACGGGCTTTCCGGAACGCAGGTCCGTTGCGATCACACCGAGCGGTATCCGCATATCTTCGAAACGCCATTTCTTCAGGAGTTTTCGCAGGAATGCGATCATGCGCTCGCTGCCGGCGAAACCCAGTTTCGAAATGCTCCACCGGGCGACATCGCCGAAGCGCATGGCACTGCCGATGGCGCTGATTTCGTCCGTCGTGGCGCCGCTCGCATAAGCCGCGGCGACAATGGCGCCCGCACTGACTCCGGTAATGCAATGCAACGGGATGTTCTCCCGCTCAAGGACCCGGAGGACGCCGACATGCGAGATACCGCGCGCAAATCCGCCGCCCAGCGCGAGCCCGATGCGCGGCGCCGGTAAAACCCGCGTGGTGAGTACGCCGCGCGGCCGTTTCAACCATTTCCAGTTCCAGCGCTTGTGCTGAGGTTTAGTCACCAAAACTCCCACTACCCTTATATACGACTCACGCCTGGAAAGGTTATGTGCACCAAATGCTTGCCCCCCGCAACGGAGCAGGGTATAGAAATCAGACACCAACACGCCTCGGAACCCCTGCAAAACGTCCTGCGGGGTGCTTGCTTCCCGACTCTCGCTAAATGCGAAAGCGGCTTCCTCATGGTTGCTAAACACCCAGTCAGCGATCAAGCTGTGGATCCGCCGCTTGATTGCCTGCATCGGAGGAGTGCCGACGTGCAGTTGGCCGTCGGCTACAACTGCGCGCAATTCGACCGAGCCGTTGTGCCGGTAGATTTCTTCCAGTCCCTTCAACGGCAGGTCGATGGCTGATTCTTCGGTGGCACCACTGCGGCCGATCAGGTGAGACTTTGTATGGCATTTCAGAAACGCTTCGAAGATTTCCTGCGTGATCACCATGCACCCATTTTTCAATGAACCCGCTGCGCTGCGTTCAATGAGCAGATTGGCCGAGGGAAAACGGGTGCCCAGATCGCTGGCACTAAAGGCTGAGATGACTCGGGGAGCAGGACTAGGACGATCCTCGCCGGCACTATCAAAGCGATAATGCCCAACAAGCTCGGATAGATCGACTGATATGCGGCTTTTAGGCTCATATTCCCCCGCTCTCAAGAAGCGTCCGCGTCACGGCGGCACTCATCCTCTCTTTTCCGCAGTTAAAACCGCACAGACGTGCTGGCCTTTGGAGGCACTCGCCATTTTTAAATCCGGTGTACGTTCGGTGGGAAGAAGGAATCGAACTATTTCAAGGCCAACGGCGGCCCCTGAGCCCATCCGGGCATATGCGCAAGCAGTCGCGGACCGGATGGCTGCTGAGGGTCCTGTTGCCTCGGAAAGTGACGTGGCGAAGTGGCTGGCGTGCCTCGCCGGTATGCAGATACTATCGACCCTACCTGCGGGCCGATTATGATTTCGCCTCAGGAAGTCTGGTAATAGCTCCTTCGTTCAGATGACAAATCCGTGCGGGTCAATGTTCACATGTGCTCCCTGAGCAGCTGGATGGCGAACACCATCGACGTCGTAAATCGAGAACTCCTTTTTCTCAATATGGGAAACGTCGAAATGGAAGCCGGAGATCAGCCGGTAAGAGTACTTCCAGCCTCTCGGAAAAGGTGGTTGGCCGTGTCTCGGTCCGTCCTCGTCGTAAATCCTGTCGCGTTCGTCTACCCATTTATAGTGGCTAATGTATTTGAGTTCAACCTTCCGACGGAATGCGGTTTGAAAGGCGCGCACTGCCCTCTGGGCGGCAACAATGTTGTTGATGTCGCCGTACGATGTGGCATGTCGCCACAGCTCTCCGTGCTTTTTCCCCGCGTCAAATGAACACTCGGGCAATAACAGGGGTGATTCGATAGTGCTGGGCCTGACCCGTAAAGTCCACTCGACTTCCTCCGCGAGATCAGCTGCCAGCCGCCCCACAAACGGTCCTGGGTCAGGGCTGCCGATGTGCTTCAACAACGTGTGATCAAACCAGCGAAAGCGAAAGTAGGGTTTGATCTGGTCCGCGAACACTTTTCGATTCTGTTGGCTTGAGAAGCCCAAGATATGGGGCGAGTCGGATTTATCGGCGAGCACGCAGGCTCGCTTAACGGTTGCCGCAGTGATCTCCGGAACATCTCTGGGTGCGGGAATGAACTTCATAGCCCAGCCGCTGAAGAGGGCACTGCTCTCCTCGACCGCAGTCTCGATTGCTCGGATATATCCCTGTGGTGTACCGAGAAGTAAAGCGGTTCCCATCGTGAGCGGTTATTTCCTCACTATTTTCAAAACGATATCCAACGGAACAGAGATTCTCCGCAAGTCCTCCTCGCTGAGCGCCTCGACAAACTTTCCGAAGAGATTGCGATGTGCCTCGGTTACTTTAACTGTGGCGACAGTCGGCGCGGGCCACTGATCAGAGGTGACAATCCACTGTTCTCGCCATGGAACATGCTCGGCTTCACACCACGCCTTCATGCGCCGTACAACGGATTGAAAACGATGTGCGTGCCATTTGCGCGCTAGGCCATAAGCTCCAATAACCTTCGCAAATGACCCGAGCCCCGCATGTGAGCTCAAGGTGGCCACAATTCGGTCCTTTACCTCGCCCTCAATATCAGAGGATTGGACGAATGCCCTGCGCTCCTCCAACTCCTGATCTAAAGTCGATGGCGGGATTCTGATGAGCCTTCGTAGACCCGGTTGTTCGTTGACAGCAAGCCATTCGACCGTATCATTGTCAGGAACATACCACGGCTCCGTGGGAGGTGTTCCGCGAGGAATCCGGGTAAATGCCTCGAACATGTCTTCGCGAACCCGAGTGCCAGCAGAGTCCGAAACATCGAGCAGAAGCTGCGGCATGTCGACGGGTGCTACAAGAAAGTCCTCACCCTTTCGGCGACGGATCAGCAGCACGGAATCGAAATATTTCAAGAAGTCGCTGAAGGACTCTTCTTCATGTCCAGCCGCAGGATACCGAAGACCCTGCTCGGCAGCCACACGCGCGATTATCTCTCGAAGCTTGGCACCGGGAACCGCCTTCTCAGAGGTCTTCATCGCTCGCGAGAGCGCTTCGATTACGACTTGTTTCCACTGCTCATCCATCAGAATAGCGATTGTACATGAATGACGAAAAAAGCGGAGCTTCGCAGCTCCGCTCTTTTCAAATGTATCCACGACGCAAAAGCAGGGTTTTTCTGCGGTCAGTGCCTTAGTCGCTGTGGAGCGTCTCTAAGCTGAATACCGCGCCAGCTTTCGCCTCTTCCGGCCCAGATAAGCGAATATGCCATCCGTTGCGGAATTAATTTCATTGTATCCTAACCGTCTCGACCTTGCACTCGGTTTATTGGGACTTTCATCAATCGTCGACATCGGGCGCTTAGATTAACAAAATAGAGCACTTGCTTGACTCGGACATGCTGCGAGGTCGCCCGCAAGACAGTCGTCCCCGATGCGCTCGTGTCATAACTGGCCCCAAATGCAAGTGGTCTGGAACGCAGTCCTGACTGCAAAATCATCGCAAATGGTGGGTGCCGGTGCGCCGACTGTAGCGACTTTTGCAAACAAGCGGCGGTGTCGAGTGCACGCGGTCCACGTTAACTGTCTTATTTTCTATCAGATAGAAGCATCGCGAACCGTCACCCCAAACTGCCCCCTCTAGGAACGTACAAGACGTCTGTTTTCAATCGCTTACGGTTCAGCGACTTCCCGCAACCTGTTGAAGTTTGTAGATGTCTGTTGAGGCCTTGATGCACTTGGCCACTACAATCCCATCTACAGCCGAAAAGTGCCGAGCAACCATTTTTCTCGTTGCCAGATTGACTTGCTCGCTGCGAGTGTCCATTACGCCGTAAGCCGAAATCCGCTCGGGGAATATCAAAATCTGCGTGGTCGAGTATTTCGAGAGCAGGTCCCCTTCGTTACAGCGGAAATTGCATTTAGCTGGATGGCTCTGGCAGAGTATTTCAAGATTGAAAACTCAGGTACACCACGACCGACGAGGTCCTCCCGAAACCGATAATCTACCGGCTGCACGGACTTCTCCCACGCGAGAGCCCGTCGACTTCAGTAGCTCCCGATGAGGGGCAAGCCCTGCCCTCTGATTGCTGCATCAACTTTGAGATATCAAGACAATAAGGTATCCCTGTGCGATAGGTCCCGCTTATGGCTCGGTAATCTTTCGGGTCTCGCTCGATCAGCGTCAGCAACCCGCCGTTTTTATGCCGCCCCATTGCATACTGACCACGGCATTGAATTTCATGCCGGGGCAATGACCGCGCAAGCTTGCGCGGTACGTCTTCGTCGAAAAGAACCTTCAATGCTGCGCCTGAAATTGATGAGCGTCGCGATAGGTGAGAATGGCCTTGATCGTATCCAGTCCGGCTTCCGGGTAGCAATCGAGCGTTTCGGCTATGGCTGCATCCGGCGACAACCCCTCATCGCGGAAAGCGTCATAATTTCCGGTGATCGCCTCAACGGGCAAGCGTGTGTTTTTCAGTAGCGGCGCGCCGCTGACCTTGCCGGGAATCACCTCAACCAGGGGACATTGTGACCAATCAACGGCTGCCATGCTCCTTTCATCGTAGCGCCTTTTACCACGGTTCAGCCGTGGCGTCACGCGCAAGGGAAAAGCCGCGTCCGGCACCGGCGAGGGGCGGCTCAATTCGCCCGTACTACCATAAACAAAATGGCCAAATCCCGAGCCAGGTCGATTGTCCTTGCGCTGTGTGCGCTTTGCGTGCTGCCGCTGCAGGCGGAAGATCTCCTGATCGGGACACCGGCCATTCGATACTCGTTGGCGAAGTTGAACGTCCTCGGCAGCGTGCTCATGATCGGTGCGCACCCGGACGATGAGAACAATGCCGGCCTCTCTTACTGCTCGCGCGGCCTGAAATTGCGCACCGGCTACCTGTCGTGTACGCGCGGCGAGGGCGGCCAGAACCTGCTGGGCCCCGAGCAGGGCGCGCTGCTCGGCGTAATACGCACGCAGGAACTGCTGGCCGCCCGCAGGGACGATGGAGGCGAACAGTATTTCACCCGTGCCATCGATTTTGGATTCACGCTTTCGGCTAAGGAAACGCTGGACAAATGGGGGCGTGACCGCACTTTGGCGGATATCGTATGGGTGATCCGGCAGCAGCAACCCGATGTCATCGTCCTCTCTTTCAGCGGTACGCCAGGCGACGGCCACGGTCACCACCAGGCATCGGCGATCCTCGGCCAGGAAGCTTATGAAGCGGCGGGTAATCCCAGCCGTTTCCCCGAGCAGTTGAAATATGTCAGACCCTGGCGGGCGCGCCGGCTGATGCGAAACCGCTTTGCGCCACTCAACCCGCCACCCGCTGATGCTGCCGGACGTGGTCCCGGACGGGGTCCCGGGCGAGGTCCCGATCCGTTCCCGAATCAGCCCGTCATTACGCTCCAAACCGGCGACTTCGATCCCGTTATCGGCCGTTCCGACCGCGAAATTTCCGTGATCAGCCGCAACGAGCACAGGAGCCAGGGCCAGGGCGCTCCGATCGTTTACGGGTCCTCTGAGAACCTCATCGCGTTCGTTGCGGGCGAGATGCCGTCGAAAGGCTTGTTCGATGGAATCGATACGAGTTGGAAGCGAGTCCCCGGCTCGGGCCTTATAGGCGAGCTGCTGGCGAAAGCGCAGCGTGAGTTCGACGACTTGCACCCGGAGAAGACTGTCGCGACGCTGCTCGAAGCGCGCCCCGCGATAGCCAGTCTTGCACGGGAGGACGGACAGCAGTGGGCGCGATGGAAGCTTGCGGAAATCGATGAAGCGATCGCGCTCTGCGCCGGCCTTCGGACGGAGGCGCAGGCGGATGCGGCGGCTTTCGTTCCGGGCGGGACCGCGAAGATTTCGCTGACAGCCCTGAACCGGTCGCGCCTTCCGATTACACTCGCCGGCGTTCACCTGAGTGGGTGGGACACCGTGGATGCGCCGGTGAAAAACAAGCCGCTCGAATACAATAAGGCCGACGTCACAACCGTTCCCCTCCCGATTTCTCCAAAGCAGGCTTATTCGCAGCCATTCTGGCTCAAGGAAGCGCACGACCCGGGCAATTACAATATTCCCGACCAGACGCTGATTGGCCGGGCGGACATTTTGCCGGAGCTTGTGGCCCGCTTCGATTTCGTTTTGAACTCCGCGCCTTTTTCGATCACCGAGCCGCTCCACTACAGGGCCGCCGATCCTTCGAAGGGCGAGTACGTGCGGCCCGTGGTGGTGGAGCCTCCCATCTCGATCGACCTGCCGGGCGAGAACTTCGTTTTCCCTCTCGGCGCGGCGCGCGACTTCAGCCTGCAGATTCGGGCGCTCGCGGCAAACCAATCCGGCGACGTGCATTTGGAAACGCCTCAGGGATGGAAGGTGTCGCCTGAGACTGCTCGTTTTCAATTGAAAGAAATAGGCGCTGCGCAGGAGGTGCGTTTCCGGCTGACTCCTCCCGCAGGGCCGCTTTCGGGGCGTTTCAAAGTGGTAGCGAAGGCCGGGATGGCAGAAATCGCGAGCGGGGTCGACGTGATCCCTTATTCGCATATCCCCGCTCAGACCGTGCTGACGCCCGCCGAGGGCAAGCTTTCCGCGGTTCCACTCAAAGTGCTGGCGAAGCGAGTGGGCTACGTGATGGGATCGTCCGATAAGGTGCCCGAAGCGCTGCGGCAAATGGGTTGTCAGGTGGATCTTCTCGACGATAAAGATCTGGGCTCCGGAAACCTCGCCGTTTACGACGCGATTGTCACCGGCGTGCGGGCGTATGCGGTTCGGCCCGACTTGCGCGCGGCGCAGCAGAGATTGCTCGACTACACGAAGAACGGCGGTACGCTCGTCGTCCAGTACAACAACAGCGCCGATGCGCGAATCAGTCCTTCGGTGGCCGAGGCGCTGGATCACCTCGGTCCTTACCCGTTCACGTTCGGTCGCGACGATGCCCGCGTGACGGATGAAGACGCGCCCGTGAAGGTGCTCTTGCCGAATTCGCCGTTGCTGAATGTCCCGAATAAGATCACGCCCGCCGATTTCGCCGGCTGGGTGCAGGAGCGCGGCCTTTATTTTTCGAATAAGTGGGATTCGAAATACGAGGCTCCGATCGAGACGCACGACCAGGGCAATCCGGAATTGCCGGGCGGCATGCTTTATACCCGCTACGGAAAGGGCGCATATATTTTCACTGCGTATTCCTGGTTCCGGGAATTGCCCGCGGGCGTTCCGGGAGCATACCGGATTTTCGCGAATCTGATCAGTGCGGGCAAAGCCGTTTCCAGCGCCTCAGGGAGGTAACGCCGGCGATCTTGTCGCCGGTTCCGTGCACCTGCCTCGCAGGTAGCCGCATATGTAGTGTAGCTACCGTAGAAACATGGAAGTCGGTATCCGGGCCAAAAACAATCTATCGAAGCTCGTCGACGCCGTGCGCCATGGCGAAGAGGTGATTCTGACGAAGCGGGGCCGTCGACTTGCCAAACTTGTGCCTGTCCCAGGACCCTGGACGCCCGGACGAGGTCGAGGATTCTTAAAGGGGAAGGTGAATCTCTACCCCGGTTGGGACTCACCGGAAGAAGACAAGAAAATCGAAGATATGTTCGAATTTCTTAACGAGCCGGACCGCGATTGAAGCTGCTGCTCGATACCAACGCGTTCCTGCTAATGATGATCGGACGGCCTTTAACCCGGCCTGTGGATCGCGCTCTAAACAGGAGAGACACGGAGTGTTTCGTAAGCATCGTCACCGCTTGGGAGATTGCCAGCAAGCGCACATTGAGTTTGAGCGCAACCGACGTCGAGGGTGGAATTGCGAAGATGTCGGCGATTCTGCTGCCGATCAAATTCCAGCATCTGGATGAACTTTCGCGGCTGGAAATTTTCACGAATCACCGCGACCCTTTCGATCGCCTTCTCATTGCGCAGGCAATCGCCGAAGATCTGTCGATGGTCAGCAGCGACATGAGATTTGGAAATTATAAACGACTCCACGTTCTCTGGGATTAATAAATTTGAGAACTTTCCCCGGCGCGTGCACCAGTTCTGTCAGGAGGCACGATGCCTACCGTTCGAACGATTCTGGTTGTCGACGATGAAGAGATTGTGCGCGACGTCGCGCGCGCCATTCTCAGGAGCAGCGGATACCGTGTTCTGCTTGCCGAAAGCGGAGAGGCGGCGATGGCGCTGATGCGGGAACATGCCCATAAAATCTGCCTGATGCTGCTCGATGCAAGCATGACGGGATGGTCCGCGCGGAGCACGGTGGCGTCGCTGCGATCCTTAAGTCCAGATCTCGCCATAGTCGTGTCCAGCGGCTTTTCTTCCGAAGAGGCGCTCCGGCATTTCGATCCCGACCGGGTGTCCGGTTTCGTGCAAAAACCGTACACCGCATCGCGTCTCCGCGACGCCGTCAGCCTCGTGCTTCAAACCCGTCGCATGGCCGCGTGACCGGCGCAACCCGTCCGATATAGTGGGATTAACCCATGAATCAGAACAGTTTTGGCGCCGCTTCCACGTTGCAGGTGGGAGGCGTCGATTACCGCATTTTCCGTCTCGCCACGCTCGAGGAAAACGGCGTCGCCAACGTTTCGCGTCTGCCCTTCTCGCATCGCATTCTTCTCGAGAACCTGCTGCGTCACGAAGATGGCCGCAAGGTGCAGGCTTCCGATATCGACTCCATCGCGCGCGGTGTGAGCGGCCCCGAAGCGAAGGAGATTTCCTTCATGCCGGCGCGCGTGCTACTGCAGGATTTCACCGGCGTGCCCGCGGTCGTAGACATCGCCGCTATGCGCGACGCTCTTGCCGCCATGGGCGCCGACCCCTCGAAGGCCAACCCGCTGATGCCCGCCGATCTCGTCATCGATCACTCTGTTCAGGTCGACGAATACGGCACGAAGGATTCGTTCAACATCAATGCTTTGCTTGAATTTCAGCGCAATCGCGAGCGCTATATGCTCCTGCGCTGGGGCCAGACGGCGTTTCGCAACTTCCGCGTGGTCCCGCCCGATACCGGCATTGTTCACCAGGTGAATCTCGAATATCTCGCCGCCGTAGTGTTCCGCGCGCAGGCCGCCGGTGGTTCATGGACCGCCTATCCCGATTCGCTCGTCGGCACCGATTCCCACACCACCATGATTAATGGACTCGGCGTTCTCGGCTGGGGCGTCGGCGGGATCGAAGCCGAGGCCTGCATGCTCGGCCAGCCCGTTTCTATGTTGCTGCCCGCCGTGGTGGGCTTCAAGCTTTTCGGCAAATTGCCTGAAGGATGCACGGCAACCGATCTTGTCCTCACCGTCACTCAGATGCTGCGCAAGAAGGGCGTCGTGGGGAAATTCGTCGAGTTCTATGGCGCCGGCTTGAGCGCCTTGAGCGTGGCCGATCGCGCCACTATTGCCAACATGGCGCCCGAATACGGCGCGACCATGGGTTTCTTCCCGGTGGATGCCGGCACGCTGCAATATCTCCGCATGTCGAACCGCGATGCGCACACCCTCGAACTCGTCGAGAAGTATTCGAAGGAGCAATTGCTGTTCCGCACCGACGACACGAAAGACCCTCTCTTCTCGGATACGCTGGAACTCGATCTCGCATCCGTGGTGCCGTCGATGGCCGGCCCGAAACGCCCGCAGGACCGGTTGACCTTACCCGAAGTACGGAAGAATTTCCGGGATGCTTTCAAAGACGCATCCACTAAAAAGGCCAAACTGGAAATGCACGGCGAGAGCTGCGAAATGGAAAGCGGCGCGGTTGTAATCGCTGCGATTACCAGTTGCACCAATACGTCGAATCCATCAGTCATGATCGGGGCTGGCCTGCTCGCGAAGAAGGCCGTCGAGAAAGGGCTCAAGTCCAAGCCCTGGGTCAAGACCAGCCTCGCACCGGGTTCCAAGGTCGTTACCGAGTATCTCGATAAGGCCGGGCTGACTCCCTATCTCGAAGCGCTGAATTTCAATCTCGTCGGCTATGGGTGCACAACGTGTATCGGAAACAGCGGACCTTTACCGGACGCTGTTTCCGCCGCGGTGAAGAATGACGATCTTGTGGTGGCCGCGGTCCTCAGCGGTAACCGCAACTTTGAAGGACGCATCAATCCCCAGGTGAAAGCGAACTATCTCGCCTCGCCGCCGCTGGTTGTCGCCTACGCGCTCGCCGGCCGCGTCGATTTCGATATGGCGAGCGACTCGCTCGGCAACGGCAGCGATGGCGCGCCTGTCTATCTGAAAGACATCTGGCCCACCCCGCAGGAGATCGAGTCCACCATCGCCTCCTCTATCAATGCCGGGATGTTCCGCAAGGAATATGAGAAGGCTTTTGAGGGGGACAGCAACTGGAAGCAACTGCCTGTGCCCACGGGGAACACTTATCTCTGGGACGACGCTTCCACTTACATCAAGAAGCCACCCTACTTCGACAACATGACCGACCCGAACGCGCCTATCGCCGACATCACCGGCCTTCGGGCGCTGGCAGTGCTGGGCGATTCGATCACTACCGACCATATCTCGCCGGCCGGATCGATTGCGGTCAATAGTCCCGCCGGGAAGTATCTGATGTCGCTCGGTGTCGCTCCGAAGGATTTCAATTCTTACGGCGCACGCCGCGGCAATCATGAAGTCATGGTTCGCGGCACGTTGGCGAACGTACGGCTGCGTAACCAGCTGGCGCCGGGGACGGAAGGTCCGTGGACCGCCCATCTGCCTGAGGGCGAGCAGATGTTTATCTACGACGCATCGATGCGTTACCAGCAGGAAGGCACGCCGCTGCTGATTATCGCGGGCAAGGAATATGGCTCGGGATCGTCGCGCGACTGGGCGGCCAAGGGTGTGAAATTGCTCGGCGTGAGCGCCGTGATTGCAGAAAGCTTCGAGCGCATTCACAGAACAAACCTCGTCGGGATGGGCGTTCTGCCCTTGCAATTCCTGCCGGGTCAGAATGCCGCCTCGCTCAAATTGACAGGCAAGGAGCTGTTCCATATCACGGGCGTGCGGGAAGCGGTCGAGAACGGCTCGCGAGTTTCCGTCAAAGCCATCGCGCCGGATGGAACGGAATCCTCGTTCGAAGCGCTGCCCCGGGTCGACACGCCGCAGGAAGCGGAGTATTTCCGTAACGGCGGAATTCTACCCTTCGTGCTTCGCCAACTCGCGAGCGCTTAAGAATAACGATTTACTTCAGCAGCTTATCGATTTCCGCCGATAGTCCCGCGACGTTCAAGGCTGCTTCCTCGGCAGGCCCAAAATCGTTCCGGATGGTTCCTTTGCCGTCGATAAGAAACACGTGCGGGAATTCGACCTTCGGATTCACGGGCGTGACCTTCAGGTATGAGATCATCACCTGGCCGGAGTCGAAGACCATGGGCCACGGGATTTTGCGATCTGTGGCGAATTTTTCAACCGTCTGGAAGTTATCCGGCAACGTCAGGATTGACATCACCCCGATCCTGTCGCCGTACTTTGCCTTGACTTGCAGGAGCGTGTCGGCCAGCCGCTGGCACACAGGGCAGGTAGTCTGCATGAACTCGATGATGAGCACCTTGCCCCTGTAGTCCTGCGTATCATGCTGCTGAAAGTGCGAATCCGATAGCGAAAAACCCGGCGCGCGCCGGTTGGAATATTCACCAGCGGCAAATAACGAAAACGCTGCAATTAGAAAAATGGCTGGAAGTTTCATGGTCGGTTATTTCAGCGCCGCGAGGTCTCGCAGCGATTCGGTATAAGGAGCGCGTGCAACGCCACGTTCAGTAATTATAGCGGTCACGTAGCGGTTTGGCGTGACGTCGAACGCCGGGTTGCGCACCTCCGTTCCTTCGGGTGCGACGCGCACGCCATGCATATGCGTGACCTCGGCGGCGCCGCGTTCTTCGATCGGGATGTGCGAACCGTCGGGCAGTGTAAGGTCGAGTGTCGAGACGGGAGCCGCGACGTAGAACGGCACATTATTCTCCTTCGCGAGAACAGCGACTCCATAGGTACCGATTTTGTTCGCGACGTCACCATTGGCCGCGATGCGGTCGGCGCCGACGATCACGCAACCGATGCGGCCGGAATGCAGGAAGTGGCCCGCCATGTTATCGGTGATGAGAGTCGCGCGAATGCCGTCGCGCTGCAACTCCCAAACCGTCAACCGCGCACCCTGCAGGAACGG
>Ga0187876_1002497_pt1 | contig 13545 bp, 12 predicted proteins | sample June2016WEW_17_4_FD_133000 | JGI IMG/M metagenome (GOLD analysis project Ga0187876, IMG submission 133000) | Peatland microbial communities from SPRUCE experiment site at the Marcell Experimental Forest, Minnesota, USA - June2016WEW_17_40 | ecosystem: Environmental > Terrestrial > Soil >... | reverse complement strand
GCCTCGTGCAACAAGCAGTAAGCACCGGGCCAACGACCTACGCCCACATCGCCAAGCCCTCCCAGTTGCGCCGTTAGCGAAACACAATCTGTAGGGGCTACCTGAGTCAAGTGCATACCCACTTCCCACGGATTCGGAATGAGGAACGCGCCGTCACGGGCATGCAGGGCGTAAAAGGCCGCTCCCTTCCCGGCTTGGGTCAACATGTTGGATGCTCCGCTGGCGGTGCGGCGAGAACGCCGAGGGTACCTTCGACCGCTTCGATGAATGTTCGCTCTTCGCGAAGAATGAAACGTTTGGTTTCCGCCGTGGCGAAGTTCTCGCGCCCTTCCGTGTCCGCCTTCAGGCGTCCCCGGTAAGTTTCGTATGACGCCAGGCTGTCGAATGTAATCAGCGCCCAGGCCACGTCGTTCGTCCCTTCGTGCGGAAGAAAATATCCGACCAGATGTCCGCCGCACCGAGGGATAATGCGTCCCCAGTTTTGCGCGTACTCCCGGAACGCGTCTCGCTGGAACGGATCGATCTGGTAACGGATCAGGCAAGTCACGTTTGGCAGCATCGATACCAGTGTGCCAGTTGCTGCGCAGGAACGCTTCGTTTACTATCAAAATGTGAATGTCGAGCGCCACGACGCTGCAATCTCCGCAATTGCTGCGGCGATCGGTGAGCCGGCGCGCGCCCGCATGCTCTACTGCCTGATAGACGGCCGGGCACGAACCAGCACCGAACTGGCGGTGGTGGCCGGCGTAACGCCCTCGACCGCCAGCGTACACCTCCAGAGGCTGAAGACCGAGCGGCTGGTGAAGGTGTTCGCTCAGGGAAAGCACCGCTATTACACCTTGGATGGGGCCAACGTGGCCGCCGCGCTCGAAGCCCTGAGCGTGCTCGCCGGCGGCGCCCGCGACGCATTCGTGCCGAACACGCCCAACCGTCTGAGGGCCGCGCGCACCTGTTACGATCACATCGCGGGCACACTGGGCGTCTCGCTGCACGACCGCTTCCAGACGTTGGGCTGGCTGTCGGGCGGCTCCGGTCCAGATAGCGCTTATGACCTCACGCGCGACGGATCGAAGGCGTTTGAAGCGCTTGGCATCGATATCGAGGCAACGCGGAAGTTACGCCGCCGCTTCGCTTACCCCTGCGTTGACTGGAGCGAGCGGCGTCCGCATGTCGGTGGCGCGATCGGCGCTGCCCTGCTGAACGTCGCTCTCAAACGAAAATGGGTGATCCCGGACATCGACAGCCGCGTTTTGACCATCACCGGAGTTGGACGACGCGAAATGCTGGCTCGCTCTGGCCTTGGCGATTGAGGCGTTCCCCAAAAAAACGGCCCGGTTTCCGCTGAAGGAAGGCCGGGCCTATGGGAAGAAACTGACGCTCTCTGAAAAACCTGTTTCCCTACCGGTGGGAGTGGCCTCCACCTCCGCCACTCGAGCGCCCGGAACTGGGCGCGCTGCGTCCGCCGCCGGGTGGGTGGCTACCGCCGCTGGAGCGCGGCGCACTGTAAGACGGCCGGTTATAGGATGGCGCATTGTAACGTTGCTGGCTGGGCGCTGAGTACGGGCTGTTGCGGTATCCCGAGTTCGGCGCGCCGAACCGTTGCCAGCCGCCGGAAGACGAAGACGGCCGCGTGCTCTGCAGGCTTGGGCTCTGGCTGCCGCGCAAGGAATTGTTTGCGCCGCTCGCCCCGCCGGACGGAGTGCCAAAGCGGCGCCACCCGCTGGAACTCGAACCGGCGTTGCCCCGGGCCGCCGCGCCTGGGGAGGCGGACCGGTTCAGGCCTTGCGATGCCGAGCCGCGGCCACCGAACCCGCCGCGCGCAGCCATGCCGGCCTGCGGGGAATGAAAGAACGTGGTGCGGCCGGTGCTCCGCGGCACGTACGACGCCGAGCGGCTGGAGAACCGAGTGGCACCGCTGCCGGCAGCCAGCGGGACCGCGCCACGGATCATGCCCGCCGAGGCGAACTGCGCCGCCGTCGGCCGAACGATGTTGGAGACACGCCCGCTCTGAAAGTCACGTGCAGAAAGCCCTGTCACACCATTTGCAACGCGCGCATTTCTGTAGAAGTTTCTGATATTTACATTACGAATGTCCATGGAACGGTTGATATAGCCAGCCGAGCCGTAGAAACCCCTGCCCCACCATGGGTGCAGGACTTCATACGGCGCCAGCGGCACCCAGCCGACGTTGCCGAAGCCAAATCCAAAACCGAGGCCGACTCCACCTCCGAAACCGAAAAAGCCGACCAGGGCCGGCGACCAATAGTGCGGCACGCCGAACACACCCGGATACCAAAGCCAGCCGAAACCGGTTCTCCAGAACCAGCGGCCATAGTGGTACGGGGCCCAGCCCCAAGGATCGGCGCTGACCCAGGTCCAGCCATACCAATCCAGCCACTGCCACTGCCCCAATTGGTAAGGCGCCCAACCGGGCGCCACCTGCGGCTGCCAGACGTTGCCGTAATCGGGAGTGTTGACCCAGTCCCCGTAATTGTCCAGATCCTCCGAGCCGTAAACTCCCTGGGGGACACGCTGCACGCTGCGCGATTGCATGAGAATGCGATCACGGCTATCCGACCATGCATCCCAGGCATCGGCTGCGGGCGCGGCCACGATCTGAAACTCGGGATCGGCGGTGGAACCGCGAGCGATCATCATTTGTCCGGCGTTCACCCATTGCGAACCGCGAGGACTGAAAACCTCGACGTCCCCTGCCCTGACAATGAGTTCGGTTTGACCCGAAGCCGTGACGGAGATACGATAATTGCCTACTTTCGAAGGTCTTACAGAGATATTCGGGGTATCCACCTCAGCATTCGTAGTGGAAGGCCTTAGCACACGGTAGGTTACGGTGCCTCTAGGGAGCTCGATCTGGAGCCGGTTGGCATCGAGAGCGGCGATTCTGATTTCCGCCGTGCCGCCCAGGCGAACCAGGTTAGCGGAATTGAACTCGATTTCAGCCCTAGAGTTGGGGCCGGTAGAGATGTGATCGTCGGCCAGCAGCGGCGCGTTAATGATGCCTGCCACCCAGTCGGCATCACCGCGGCGCACCGACACCTGGCCATCCATGACGCTGATGCGGGCGACGCCATGCTGCTGATCGTCGGCTCCCTGCGCCCGGAGCGGCGCGCCGACGCCGGAGGTGAGAACGGCTGCCAGAAGCCACCCCATGGGACAAAGTTGCGTGCGGTGCACGACCGTATCCTTTCTCATATCCGGTGAAGCGGAAGCACGGAGGCTGCCAAAAGGCAACGGTAAAGTTTTCAGGCGGTTACATGTGTTCAGCGCGGCGCGCGAGTGGCCGAAAACCACCACCATGGCCGCGTTGGAGCAGAGACCCGGCTGAAATGGTGTCGCCCCGCGACCACACGAGGCCGGACCGGCGCGGCTCGCCGGCGCCACGGCAGAACGGGCGGCGAAGTTCGCCTGGTTGTATACTACGGCTTAACTCTCCGGGTGAGGAGCGTAGTGATCGAGGACCTCCGGTTCGCGCTGCGGGCGCTAGCCAAACACCGTACTTTTGCGATCGCGGGCTTGTTGTCGCTGGCGTTGGGAATCGGCGCCAACACCACCATCCTCAGCCTGATTAGTGCGCTGTTGCTGCGGCCGCTACCGGTTCAGGAACCAGCGCGGCTGCTGGCTCTCACCACGGTCGACCCGCGCAATCCAGGCCAGTGGCTTTGTTCGTACCCCAATTACGAGGATTACCGGGACCGGAACACGGTCTTCTCTTCCCTGCTGCTGTCGTCGTTAATGTCGGTGAACTTCACCGGCCACGGCGACGCGCAAGGACTCGTCGGCGAGATCGTTTCGGCGAACTACTTTTCGACGCTGGGTGTGGAACCGGTGGTGGGCCGCGCCTTCCTCCAGGAAGAGGACCAGGTGCCGGGCGCGCGAGCCGTGGCGGTGATCGGTTACGGCTTGTGGAAGCGGGTTTATGGCGGCGATCCGCAGGTGACCTCGCGGACCATCGGATTGAACCGGCGCCAATACCAGATCGTAGGCGTGGCTCCGGAAGGCTTCCACGGCATCGATTCGCTGTACGCAGCGGAGGTCTGGGTGCCGATGATGATGTATGAGCAGGTACTTCCCTTCCCCAAGTGGTTCCATCTGCGGCGGGCTTTCGTATTCACGTCGGTGGGACGGCTGCGGCCCGGCGTGAGCAAGGCGCAGGCGCAAGCGGCGATGCTCACCATCTCGCGCGACCTGGAGCGGGAATATCCCGAGGACAACGCCGGACTGCGGGTGAAACTGGGCTCGCTGACCGAAGCGTCGCGAGACTCGGGGGCGAGAACCAGCATCGCGCATGCAGGCGTGCTGCTGCTGATTGTTTCGGGGCTGGTGCTGGCGATTGCCTGCGCCAACGTGGCGAACCTGCTGCTGGCGCGAGGCGCGGCGCGGAGCAAGGAAATCGCGGTCCGCCTGGCGCTGGGAGCGAGCCGCTGGCGCCTGGCGCGGCAACTGCTCACCGAAAGCCTGGTTCTGGCAGCGCTGGGGGGTGGACTGGGATTGCTTCTGGCGCGCTGGGCCAGCCAAACTCTGTGGGCCTTCCGGCCCGTACAGTTCCGCCATTTCTATGCACGGCCCGCGGCCGATGCCACGGTGCTGCTGTACGCCGTGGCGGCTTCCGTTGTGACAGGGCTGCTGTTCGGCTTCATGCCGGCCTGGCGGGCGGCGCGAACCGAGGTTGCGACCGATCTGAAAGAGCGCGGATCGCAGCCGGCGGGCGGGCGGAGAGGATCGAAATTGCGGTTTGTGCTGGTGGCCGGGGAGGTAGCGCTTTCGGTGGTGGCGCTGACCGGAGCGTCGTTGTTTCTGCGAAGCCTGGGTGCGGCCACGCGCGCCGACCCGGGGTTTGACGCCGGCCACCTGGGTATTGTGGTTTTCAACGTCGCGGATGCGGGGTACGACGAAGCGCGGGGGCGCGCGTTCGAGCGGCAGGCGGTGGAGACGGCCGCAGCGACGCCGGGCGTTGACGCGGCGTCGCTCGCCAAAGACCAGCCGATGCTGGTGTCCACCGCGCGCCACGTGTTGCGTCCTGGCGTGGATGTCGGCCAGGGGCGCGTGACGCTGACCAGCGTCATCTGGCCCGGCTATTTCCGCGCGCTCCGCATACCTTTGCTGGAGGGGCGCGACTTCGGCGATCAAGACGGGATGAACAGCCCGCGTGTGGCGATCGTCAACCAGACCGCAGCGCGATTGTTCTGGCCCGGCGAAGATGCGGTCGGCAAGGTGATCGAGTTCGGCGGTGAGAATCTGCCGGTCCAAATCGTCGGTGTGGCGCGCGACGCGCATTATCAGGATCTTGATGACGGGCCGTCGCCGCTGGTCTATCTTTCGCTCGAACAGTATTACTTCCCCACCGCGGTCGTGTATATACATACAGCGGGCAACCCGGACGCGGTAGCGGCGGACGTGCGCCACCGGCTGCAGGCGATGGAGCGAAACCTGCTGCTCGAATCGGAAGGCGTCCGCACCACGATTCACGACACGCTGTGGGCGCAGACGCTGTCGGCGACGCTGCTGGTAGCCTTCGGCCTGCTGGCGCTGGTGATGGCCGTTATCGGGATTTACGGCGTAGTAGCGTACTCGGTGGAGCGGAGGGTGCGGGAATTCGGCATTCGCATGGCGATGGGCGCTACGCCGGGAAACATTCAGGGGATGATCCTGCGGGAATGCGCCGGGCTGGTGGCGGCCGGAGTGGCTGCCGGCCTGCTGATCTCGGTGGTCGCTTCGCGGGCCGTTCGCGGCATGTTGTTCGGCGTCAGTCCGGCGGACAGCTTGACCTTTCTCCTGGTGCCCTCGATTCTGGCGGTGGTGGCGATGCTCGCCTGCTGGATCCCCGCCCTGCGCGTCGTGCGAACGTCGCCCTCGCGGGCGCTGCGCGAGGAGTAAGAGGGCTCGAAGGAGCTGCGGGTTATCAACCCGCCCCAAAAGGTTCTGCGTGTCGAGGTCTCCGCTGCGGTCACCCGGTGCGGCGGCGCTAGAATCAGATTTGGTTCTGGTTCAAAACGTTTCCAAGCTGTATCGTTTGTACCGGCGGCCGGCGGACCGGTTGCGCGAGCTGTTGCCGGGGACGGCGCCGGCCCACCGCGATTTCTGGGCGCTGCGCGATATCAGCTTCGAAGTCGAGCGCGGCGAAACACTGGGCTTGGTGGGGCCGAACGGGTGCGGCAAAAGCACGCTGCTGCAGTTGGTGAGCGGAATTCTGCAGCCCACCATGGGGCGCGTGGTGACCCGCGGGCGGATCGCGGCGCTGCTCGAGTTGGGCGCGGGCTTCAACCCGGAATTCAGCGGCCGCGAGAACGTCTATCTGAATGGCGAGATCATGGGGCTGAGCCGCGCCGAGATTGACCGAGCGATGCCCTCAATCGAGGCGTTCGCCGAAATCGGCGAGTTCCTGGAGCGGCCGGTCAAGGAATACTCGAGCGGCATGTATCTGCGGCTGGCGTTTTCAACGGCCATCCACGTCGACCCGGAAATCCTGATCGTCGACGAAGCGCTGGCAGTGGGCGACGCGGTGTTCGCCAACCGTTGCGTGCGCAAGTTCCAGGAACTGCGCGAACGCAAGGTGACGGTGCTGTTCGTCTCGCACGACCTGGGCCTGGTCAAGCAGCTTTCCGACCGCGCCATACTGCTGCTGGGCGGCCGGATCGAAGCCGCCGGAGCGCCCAACGACGTGATCAATCGCTACATCGGCCTGGTACTCGAAAAGCAGGCCCCGGAAAGACGACAGGAGCGCCTGCGTTCGAGCTTCCGCCATGGCGACGGAACCAGTGAGATCCTCGGCGTCCAATTGTTGAACGCGCGCGGCGAAGAGGCGGCATCGATTGCCAGCGGCGAGCCCGTGACGGTGCGGGTGCGGGCGCGCTTCCACCGCGCGGTGTCGGACCCGATGGTGGGGATCCTGGTCCGTACCCGGATCGGCATGGATGTTTACGGCACCAACACGCGCATTGAGCACACGGACCTGGGCGATTTCGAGGCGGGCCAGTTGCTGGAGGTGGATTTCGGCCTGGAATGCTGGCTGACGCCGCAACAGTATACGCTGACGGCCGCGACGCAGAATGCCGATGGATCGAGCCACGACTGGCTGGACGATGCGATCGCATTCGAAGTAGTGGACACGCGGGTGGCGGCCGGCGTCGCCAATTTGCGGGCGAAGATCGAATGGCGCGCATCACGATAAAGGCGCACCCGCGGGCCAAGCGATCCGCGGTTGCCGGAAGATTGGGCGGCGCGTGGAAGCTGGATCTGGCGGCGCCGCCGGCGGCAGGCAAGGCGAATGAGGAATGCGTGCGGTTGCTGGCCGAGTTGGCCGGCGTGCCGCGTTTCCGAGTGTGTGTGATCTGCGGCGCGACAGCGCGCACCAAGGTTGTGGAAGTGGAAGGCGTGACGCAGGACGAGTTGGAAGCGCGGTTAGCGCACGGGACAGGATGATGGGGAATAAGAGGACTTATATGAAGATCGGAAGTGTCATCGCCGGTTTGGCAGTGCTTTGTCTCGCAGGAGCTATCGCGCTCGCTCAAACCGCTCAGCCGTCCGCGGCTTATGCAGGCAAGCCGTATCAAGGCCGGCCCCAAGTCATCCCGGGCCGGATTCAAGCCGAGTTCTACGATGTGGGTGGCGAAGGCATCGCGTATCACGACTCAGATGCAGTCAACAACGGCAGCGGCACGTTGAACAAGGGCACCAGTTATCTCGATCAGTTCCGTAAAGATGAAGGCGTTGACATCTCGTACACCAAGAAGCAATTTGATAAGACCGTCGATGGGCAGGACGAAACTTACGGTGAGTTGTACGTCGGCTGGACCGCGCCCGGCGAATGGATCAAGTACACCGTGGATGTGAAGCAGGCGGGTGTTTACACGGTCAACGCGCACCTATCGTCAAACAACCGGAACGCGGAAATCAGCCTGGATTTCGACGGCGTCGACGCCATCGGGCCGATCGTCATTCCGACCACCGGTCACTGGCATCGCTGGCGAATCTGCAACAACCTCGCCGAGGTCAAGCTCACCGAAGGCCTCCACATCATGACGTTGAAGTTCGTGCGGGAAGGCAACATGAACGTCGATTACCTGGAATTCCTTCCAAAAGTCGCGCCTAAGTAGGACGAGCATACACCTGGGATCTGTCGTCGTTACCTCAATAGCGGTTGTTGTGCTTCGAGTAGATTATGGAGCCACCCACCGGGGTTGCGCTGCTTGGAAGAGTAAGTTGCGGTCCCGTCAGGGCGAACCGTGTGGGCTGCGTTTACTTTGACTAAACTTACTATTGAAAAACATTTGATTGACACCTCGCGCTCCTGGGTTTGCAATTGATTCCAACCAAGGAAGTGGAACGCGCTTGGCACTGTGCGCTTCAGCACCCTTGGGAAGCTTCGGGTCGTGATATTCCGTACGGAGGAACCGCAGCAGGTCTGCGCCCGATTGGTTCTAACTCAGCCACGATGGCACCGGAGCAATCCGGGGCCATCCAACCGAGCACCACTGCTCAAAGGAGGACTCTATGAAGAGACCAGATATTTCTTTGTCCATGATCGCGATCAGCACACTGTTGGTCGTCGCTGCGGCCCATGCCGCCTCGGTGCCTCCATTGGCAACCGGAGATAGCCGGCGGGTTCTGCCCCCGTTTCCTCCATCCGTCTGCACTGTCTTGCAGGCCCAGTTTTCCACGTCGCAACGCTCTTCGCCGCCATCGAGTGACGACACCAGCCGCCTGCAAGCGGCGCTCGATAGTTGCGCGGGCACGGGCAAGAGCGTCGTGCTGGCCCCTTCCGCGCCGCTGATTCCTTGGTTGCCGCCGCCTGCCAACCCACCGCAGAACGCATTCTTTTCCGGCACGCTGAAGGTGAGCGGAGAGGCCATTGTCGTGGAGTGGGGTGTCACGCTTTACGGAAACGACAGCTACAGCAGCGAACTGATCAGTCTCACGGGGACCAACTCCGCGATCATGGGTCCCGGCACAATTGACGGCCGAGGCGACCTGATCAGCGGTACGCCTCGCCTGATCAACGCCAAAAACATCACCAATTTCACGGTGTCCTATGTGACCCTGCAGCATCCCGGAAAGATGCACCTTTATGTGGAGGACGGCAGCGGCCTCACGGTGTGGGGAACCATCATTGCTACCCCGGCGAACACCAAGAACACCGACGGAATCGATATCGATAGCTTGACCAATGCCACGGTCTTCGGTTGTTACATCGAAGATGGGGATGACGGAGTGGCGATCAAGACCAATTCCGGTCCTGCTTCCAACATCACGATAATGGACAACACCTTCCACGGAACGCACGGTATGTCGATCGGCAGCCAGACCATGTACGGCGTCACCAACGTGCTTTGGCAGAACAATGCGGTGTTCGGCACGGATCAATGGGGCAATGTCTCGACCGATAACAACGGCATTCGCATCAAGTCCGATGTGGAGTGCGGCGGCCCGGTGCAGCAGGTGACTTACAACAACACCTTCATGACGGGCGTGAAGCACCTGCTGATCTTTAACTCGTATTACGGCAGTTGCAGCGGCATTACTGGCACGCCGTATTACACGGACATCGTGGTGAACGGCGTGTATGCGATCAATTCGCAATCGGGGGGATACTCGGAGTTCAATGGATACAGCGCGGATTTTTTGCTTGGGCTGACGCTCGAAAACGTCAAGCTCGATGTCACTGCCCAGCAGAACAGCCAGTACGCGAACGTTGGACTATTTAACTCCAACATCACGCCTGCCGGAACGGGTGTCACTACGTTCCCGGTCGTGCCGCAATGGCCGTTCTGACGAAGCGGAGGGGCGGGCCGTCGCGGTCTGCCCCTCGACCTCCGGATTACCACTTCTGTCGTCTATCCACGCAGGTTCGAAATGATCGCGCGAGTAATGAGGCTCCAGCGCCGTGAACTCCATTACGCGGAATTAGAGCCGTTGTGTTTTCAGTAGAATATGGAGCCACCCGCCGGGGTTGAACCGGCGACCTGCTGATTACGAAACCATACGTGTCAAGTCCCATGTGTGTTATTTCTTCTCGGAAACCCTGCGTCTTCAGTGGCTTCGGGACCCGAGCGAGAAACCTGAGAACGATGGAAAACATATGAGACTTGGACCTCGTGCTGACAAAACTGCTGACAAAAAGCGACTGCGGTTACTTCGATTACTCCGTTAAGAAATGGCTGCAGCCTTGGCTCACCGGTGGGAAGTCCTTCGCGCGGACTACCCCCTTGTCCTTGTCGATGTACCGGGAGAGCGAACTGAGGGGATGAGCGCGCTGAGGTTCTTTCGGCGAGACCGACCGGTGGCGGTATCATTCGGATGAATTGGTGAAGATCAGGGTAGAGGATTCAGTAGTGTGGTCGAGTATTGTCGATAGCTTTGGCGAGTCGCTGGGGAAGATTCGGATGTTCATTCATCCCGCCATTTCTGACACGGTCAGAGCCATCGATCCCGCTAAGCTTGAGAGCTTCTTGTCCACGTCTTTGCCGACTGGCAAGCAGGACCAGGGCCCTACAGGCCGCGCTGAATCTGGCCGCCAGCGAGTTCAGGAGGGTGTTTCCCGACGCAATCGATTTGCGCAGCAGCTTCAGCGTCGAGCCGATGCAACGGCTCATGACGCGCAACGTGCGCACGGATCTCTATATTCTGCTGGCAGCGGTCGCGTTCGTGCTGCTGATCGCCTGCGCCATCGCGACCCTGGGCGGCGCGCGCTTGAAATTAAGCTTCAGGTGTCACTGGAGCGTCGGATTGATCAGCAACGCTTCGACCTTTTCCGCCGCTGCGTCCTGCATGTGCGGAAGAACATGAGAATAAACATCGAGTGTGAACGCTACGCTGTCATGTCCCAGTTGCTCGCTGATGATCTTTGGCGCGACCCCAGCAATCAGTGAAATCGTCGCAGTCGTGTACCGCAAGTCGTATAGCCGAATCGGCGGTAATTCTGCCGACCTGAGTAACGGTTTGAAATGGTCGTGCACGAAACGCGACTCGCGGATGGGTCCTCCGCGACGGGCACGAAACAGTAGGAGATCTTCACGGGTTTTCGGTCCTTGCGTGATTCCTTCTCGGAGCAGCGCCACGACCCATGCCTGGAGCTTTACCACACGGCGACTTCGTGACCGCTTCGTTCCGGCGAACTGCCAACCACCTTTTTGCCATTCCAGCGTGTGGGAAACGCTGGCCGTTCCGCGGTCGAGGTCGAGGTCATTCCACGTCAGGCCAAGGTATTCGCTGGGGCGCATGCCTGTTGTCAGGGCGATTGCGAACAGGTCCGAATAGGGATGACCGGCGGTTGCCCTGACGAATATTCTCGCTTGTTCGACGGTCAGTACCCCGATTTGCGGGCGCTCTTGTCTGGGTAGGTCGACCGAGTCCGCCGGGTTTGCCAGAATGAGGTTCCAGCGCATTGCCTGCTTCAAGGCCGACCGCAAAACCGCGTGGGCATAACGGATCGAACGCGCCGACAGGTTTCGGACTAGCAGCTCTCGGCAGAGTGTCTGAATGTCCAACGGCGAGATGGATGCCAAGGTCATCCAGCCGAGCCCGGGACGCACGTAACGGCGTAGCAGCCCCTCGTAATCCTTGAGGCTCTTCGCGCGCAACCGCGGCCTCGAACAAAGTTCAAGCCAGCAGTCCAGATATTGATTGAGCGTTTGCTTCGACGAATCGAGCTTTCGCCCGCGGTCTCGCTCAATGAGCATCTTGTTGAGATGTGCTTGCGCATCCCGCAGTCCGCCGTGGATGGTCTGGTTCAGATACTTTCGCCTCTTGGTTTCGGGGTCGCGGCCGCTGTATACGCGCACCAGCCAAGTACGAGTGTCAAGTCGGATGATCTGGCCGACTTTTCGTGCCATAGAAACACCTCCGCCAGTGCGGGGCGTACAAATGGCACACGATGTCGTGTTAACGACCGTTTCGGCGGGTTTAGATAACGAAAACTGACCGGCCTTCGGAGATAACATTGACGGGATGTCGAGCAACGACGAGTTCCGTCCCATGCACCCACGCGGAAGCGCACAAAGCTGAACGACCGATCAGCGGCACTCGTTTTCGCCAACTCGTCCAGATACAACGCATGGCAGCGACTCAAGGTTGATGCGGTGTCGCTCCGGGCGGGAGATGAAGCCGCCGAAAAAGGCGTATATTTAAGGTGAGGTTCGCAACGTGGCGACGACGCCGTCAAACCGCGAGTTTGAGACAATACCACCCGGCCGGTTCATCACCCTGTCGGTGCGCGCGGGCGAGGTTTTCGCCAACCAACAGAAGGCCTTGGGTTGGCTGCAGACACCAAATCCTTCCCTTAGCGGCCGCACACCGCTGGAGGCCACCGCCACCGAAGAGGGCTTCCAGGAAGCAGACGAAGTCCTGACACGAATTGAATTCGGTGTCCTTGGCTGATGCGGGCATTCCGATTGTGCCGGAGTTCCTACCCGGCATACGATGGCGAGGGCGCTTGCCGCGTCGGTGGGCGGTGGAACTCAAAAGGAGTCCGTGTCCTGTACATGAGCGAAAACCGCTCGCTGGCGGTGCTCGAGGTTCTGGTGCACTTGTCCAGTACGCTGCCTGACAAATACCTTCTCGGCGCAGCGGAGATTCCAGATGAAGTGGCCATCGAGAGAATTGCTGATGAGGATTTGCCGGTGGGTTGGTCGGCATTAAGCCCTCGCGAGCAGGTTGCGACCATGCTTCTTGGAGACGCCTGGGTTGCGCAGCAGCGATCGGCGGTTTTGTCCGTGCCTTCCGTAATCCTCGGCGAGCGGAACTACGTTCTGAATCCCGCGCACTCGGACTTTGCGCGAATCGAGTTTGCCCAACCTGAGACTTTTCGGTTCGATCTGCGGCTGATCTCGCGGGAGCCGCCGTTGACCGACAAAGAGGCCCACGGCGAGCGGGTCTAGCTTGACTGAGACTTGATTTCAGCCGTACGCAAGGGGCCCCAACAACCTCGATCATTGCGGACGTTCCCGCACCAAATCCATCCGAAGATTTCCGGAGGATGAAGGTCTCCGTTTGACGCAATCGCGGTCCGCACATTGCCGGCGCACATTGTCCCTGGCCAAAAGCGCCCTGCGTCGAGCGTTCCAAAAGTCTGCCGCCTGGCCACCAGTCAGTCAACCCAGGCCGAATTTGCCAAAACGGCAGCCCGCCCACCTCGGTTCGCCAGCTAACGGGAATCGCGCCCGGTGACTGCCAGTCCAGTTCAGTCCAGTTGGGTCTAAGTAGTTGTGTTTTCGGTCGAGTTCAGTTCGCCACCAGGGCGTGAAGGGCCCTACGGACCGCTGACGTGCTGCCCCGGTGCTGCCCCGCAGCCACAATTCGGTTGATCGAATCTGCGCTCATTTGTGCGCAACTGGTCCCGGCCGTCGCCCAGAGGCAGCTACCGATATGAGGTGATATCGCTCGCGCGGATTGGGCGCCCGCTTTTGGCGAAGGCGTCCCGAGTCTAGTTGAAGGTTGGTAAGCGGCGGTGGCGCCGGTTTCGATAGAATCCGGTTGCCAACTCGAATCCGAAAGGGGAGCCAACCGCCGTGAAGAAACCTTATCACATCG
>Ga0187876_1002495_pt1 | contig 13549 bp, 12 predicted proteins | sample June2016WEW_17_4_FD_133000 | JGI IMG/M metagenome (GOLD analysis project Ga0187876, IMG submission 133000) | Peatland microbial communities from SPRUCE experiment site at the Marcell Experimental Forest, Minnesota, USA - June2016WEW_17_40 | ecosystem: Environmental > Terrestrial > Soil >... | reverse complement strand
TTACCTGGCCGACCGGTCAGCCCGCGGCATGAACGCTTTGTGGGTAAACCTGCTCTGCGTGCGGCCCGTCGAGGGTCGTCCGGACGCCAGTCTGCTCGACGGCACCAAGCCCTTTACCAACATGATTCATGGCACTGCGGATTATGACTTGACGACGCCGAACGAGGCCTATTTTGCCCACGTGGACGAGTGCATGCGCATGGCTGCCGCCAACGGCATCATCATCATGCTCGATCCGCTCGAAACCGCCGGATTCCTGACGACCGCGCGCGTCAACGGCACCAACCGTTGCCGGGCTTATGGACGATATCTGGGCAAACGTTACAAGAAATTCAACAACTTGATGTGGCTGAACGGAAACGACTAGCTGAAGGAGTGTCATTGGGTCCGGGAGACTGGAGGATTCGCCAATGCAAATTTGCAGTTGAAGAGTTCGCCGCCACGCGCCAATGGCCGGGATTGGGCAATATGCGGAGACTTATTCAGTTTTGGCGGCGATACCGATAGTAGGCCGCGCAAGCGCCTTCGGAAGACACCATGGTGGCGCCCAGGGGATGTTCCGGCGTGCATTTGGTGCCGAACGCGGGGCATTCCTGCGGCTTGATGCGGCCTTGCAACACCAGCCCGCTGAGACATTCCGCCGGTTCGTCCACGTGCCGCGTGGACAGCGGGAATCGCCGGCCGGCATCGAAGGCAGCGTAAGTGGCGTTCAAACCCAGGCCGCTCCTGGGAATTTCGCCCACGCCGCGCCACTGGCGCGGCACAACTTCGAAAACCTTGCGAATCAATGCCTGCGCGGGCTGGTTGCCTTCCCGCCGCACCGAACGGGTGTACTGATTTTCCACCTCGGCCCGGCCCGATTCGAGCTGCCGCACCACCATCAACACACCTTGCAGGATGTCCACCGGTTCAAACCCGGTGACCACGATGGGCACGTGATACCTGGCGGCGAGGGGCGGGTACTCCTCGTAACCCATCACGGTGCAGACGTGGCCGGCGGCCAGGAAACCCTGCACTCGGCAGTTGGGCGACGACATGAGGGCTTCAATGGCCGGCGGCACGAGCACGTGCGAAATCAGGAGGGAAAAATTCTTCAAACTCTTTTGGGCCGCTTGATACACCGCCATGGCCGTCGCGGGCGCAGTGGTTTCGAAACCGACGCCGAAAAAGACCACTTCCTTGGCAGGGTTTTGTTCCGCGACTTTCACGGCGTCGAGGGGCGAATAAACGATGCGCACATCGCCGCCGGCGGCCTTTACGGAGAGCAAATCGGTGGCGCTGCCCGGCACGCGCAGCATGTCGCCGAACGATGTAAAAATGACTTCCGGCCGCCCGGCGATGGCAATCGCCTGGTCAATGATTTCGAGCGGCGTAACGCAGACAGGGCAGCCCGGCCCGTGGATGAGCGAAATTTGTTTGGGCAACAGTTCATCCAGGCCGAATTTGACGATGGCGTGGGTCTGGCCGCCACAGACTTCCATAATATTCCAGAAACGGGTGGTGGCGCGGTGGATTTCCCGCGCCAATTGTTGCGCCGGGTCGGAGTCGCGATATTCGTCCAGAAATTTCATATCAGTTCGGCGGGACAACGCGACTTCTGCGGGAGCCAAACCGGCTCGCAAGGACGCTCGCCCCACCTGGCGGTACGTCATCCGCCCGGCGTTGCCGGCCTGATGGCATTGGTTTGTTCGAGCTCGCCCAATTCCTCGATTTGCTTCAAGTATTCGAAAATTTTTTGCGCTTCGTCCTCGTCCACACGGCTGAGGGCGAACCCGACGTGGACGATGACGTAATCGCCGACGCGGGCCTCCGGCACATAGGCGAGGCAGGCTTCCTTGAGGATGCCGCCGAAATTGATTTTGCCCATGCGCGAAAGCGGGTCATCGCCGCTAATGCTTTCGATCTTTCCTGGAATGGCCAGACACATGCTCCTCCAATTTAACCGCTTGCGCGCAATGCGGCAATGATTTGTCCCAGCGAAATCCCGCCGTCATTGGGCGGCACGCGTTGGTGCCAGTAGGGGCAAAAACCGGCGGCCTGCAAATGCCGCGCCGTGCGCTCGGTGAGATAACGATTCTGAAAGCAACCGCCGGAGAGCACGACACGCGCTTCGCCGGCCTGCCGGGCAACTGCAACGACTACCTCAGCCAAGGCGTTGTGAAATTTGGCGGAAATGAAGCCCGTCGGAACGCCGTGGGTCACGTCGGTGAGAATCGCGGAAATCATGGGACACCAATCCAGGATCATTGGCGGTTGCCGATTGCCGGTTGTTGATTCCTTGGCCGGCGTCATCGTTTTCGCAATCGGCAATCGGCAATCGGCAATCGGCAATTCATAGGCCTCATCCGTATTTACTCCTTCCAGAGCGAATTCGAGTTCCATGGCTGCCTGGCCTTCGAATCGGATTTGCTGCCGCAGACCGACGAGCGACGCAACACCGTCAAAGAGCCGGCCCATGCTGGAGGTGACCGGTGAATTCAAATTTTTCGCCAGCATCGTTTTCACCACCGCCAATTCTGCCGCGGAAAACGCGGCGACCATCGGCAGGTCCTCCCGCTCAAAGACGGCGTCACCTTGGATTTGATGGAGCAGCCCCAATGCGGCCCGGCGCGGTTCCTTCACCGCCTTTTCGCCACCGGGCAAACGGAACGACCGCAAATGCGCGACACGCTCAACCGCCTCGTCGGTGACGCCAAAGAATTCACCGCCCCAAATCGTGGCATCCCAGCCAAACCCGGTGCCGTCCCAGGAAACGCCGAGTGCCGGCGGTGAAATTTCATTTTCCGCCATGCAGGATAAGACGTGGGCAACATGGTGTTGAACGCCAACGTAGCGCGGACTGCCAGCCTGGGATTCCTCGTTTGGAGTGCCGCCTTCAGGCGGACCCGGCCGGCTAAAGCCGGAACTCCGAACAATTTCACGCGCATATTTCGTCGAGAGATAATCAGGATGCAGGTCAGCCGCAACCCATTGTGGTATGACCTGGTAAAGCCTTTCAATGTCGCTGATGACGCGGCGGAAGGCCGCATAGGCCGATTCCGTTTCCAGATCGCCGATATGCTGGCTGATAAAAACCTGCGGACCGATAGACAGGGCGACCGTGTTCTTGAGATGCGCCCCCACCGCCAGAACAGTTTTGGAGCCCGCACTTTCGGTGGGACGATCGCCAGCCGGGCCGTAGCTTCCGAGCGAAGGCCGGTCCCCGCGAGCCGTCTCCCGCGCTCCCCATTCTCCGCTCCGTATCAGAATGGGCAACGGTGCGTAGCCGCGCGCGCGGCGCAAAACCAGTTCGCGGTCCAACATCACGCGCACAATTGAATCGTCCACATGGCGAACGATCGGCCGGTTGTGAACGAGGAACCCGTCAGCGATGCCGTTCAGCCGTTCGCACGCCTCGTGTTCATCGGTGCAAATTGGCTCGTCGCTCAGGTTGCCGCTGGTGGCCACCACCGGAAAACCCATCTCGGCGAGCAAAAGATGGTGCAGCGGCGTGTACGGCAGCATAACGCCAAGATGGGGATTGCCGGGAGCCACGGCATTTACGATTGACGATTTACGTTTCGCGATTTTCCTGAGCAGCACGATGGGCGATTCCGGCGAGCGGAGCAGCCGTTCTTCGAGCGGTGAAACCTCACATTCCAGTTTCAAGCTCTCCAAACACGGAAACATCAGCGCAAACGGTTTCTCTTCGCGGTGTTTGCGTTCCCGCAACCGTTGGACCGCCTGCTCATTGCGCGCATCGGCCAGCAGATGAAATCCGCCAAGGCCCTTGACGGCGACAATTTTGCCTTCCCGTATCGCGACGACGGCGGCGAGCAAAGCTTCGTAGCTGCGCTCGGCAGAGCGCGGCTGACTTTGCGGATTGAAAGAGATGGCGGCGTTCTCCTGAGCGCCGCCACGCAAAAACTCGAGCCGCGGGCCGCACACCGGACACGCGTTCGGTTGCGCGTGGAAGCGGCGATTGTGCGGATCATCGTACTCGGCCTGGCATTGGGGGCACATCGTGAACCGGCGCATCGAAGTGTTGACGCGATCGTACGGCAGCGACTCGATGATGCTGAAACGCGGACCGCAATTGGTGCAATTGGTGAAGGGATAGCGATAGCGGCGGTCCCGCGGATCAAGAATTTCGCGCAGGCAATCCGGGCAGGTCGCGATATCGGGCAGCACGAGTGCCGTCTTATCGCCGCCGGTTTCGCTGGGCCGGATGGCAAACTCCTTGAAGCCCACCGGGTCGAGCCAGGTCGGTTCGAGGCTTTGGATGAAGCTGCGCGGTGGTTTTTCGGTGTCGAGCCGTGCCAGAAATTGTTCCAGCGCCGGCCGCGGTCCTTCAACTTCGAGAAACACGCCTTGCGGCGAATTGTTGACCCAGCCTGTCAGACGCAATCCGGTGGCGAGGCGAAAAATGAACGGACGAAAGCCCACCCCCTGCACCGCGCCGCGGATGGCAATCTTCAATCGCGTTGCCGGCGGCGTGTTCATAATGAAATCACGGAGCGCTGGAGCATTAAAACGCTGAAGTGGGGCACATGGCGGTTACGCCTCAAAGCTTCAGGCTTGGATGCTGCAACGAACGCCATGGAAAACTCTCCATTCATCAGGCTTGGGAATCAGTCACTCCTCAATGCGGCCAGTTTTTTGATTTCCGTGATCGCCGTGTCCATCCCGCGTTGCGCCTCCGGTGAAAGGTCTTCACCAAAGCCGAGATTCACGGCGGGAATGGTGAGCCACCAGGCTTCCGGGCAATGGCCAAACACATCGCGCGCCAGCGCCAGCAGCGTGCGCGGATCGGCGGCGTGCGCCATGAGTTGCAACGACTCATTCGGCTCCAGCTTGCGCAATTGCACTTCGCTGGGCGCATCCACTGCGGCGTCCACAAAAATGACCGTGCGCACCCGCGCCACGGCTTCGGCATGTTCGGGCGAAAGCTGCTGGCAAGCCAGGCTGTGCACGTTGGGCAGATGCAGTTCCGCCACTGCCTCGGCCACTTTGGGGCCCACGCCGTCATCATGGCGCAGCACATTGCCGTAGCCGATAATCAGAAAGCCGGTGCCGGCGCCTTGCGGGGAATGAGAGTGCTTGCCCACGCCCGAGAATAATCCATCAACGGTGAAAGCAAAAGCTGGGAATGGGCGCGGCGCTATTGTCTAGTCACAGAAATTGTCTTTTCGTGTCATAGACGCCATTGAAACACGGTTGGGCGAATATGAATACGCGACGGTCGCTCTTTATGCATCTTTTCAACCGTATTTTCGACCCGCAGGAACAAAGCAGAAATGGGAGGGCGTGAGGGGTGAACCCCGAATGCTTTCGGGGCAGGGCGTTAAAGGGTTAAAGCGTTAAATCGTTAAATGGTAATTGGTTAAATGAGGCGGAGATCCAAAGTTGCAACACGAAACTTTTTTACGCGAATTGCGCGAACTGGCGCAAATTGGCGCGAAGACACAAAACCGATGCCTTTTTAACCACGGACCCCCGACATCCGATGCCAAGGGAGCTGAACACGAATACAAATTTAACAGCCCCGAAAACTTTCGGGGTTCGAGCCAACGATTTTCACCCACGAACCGCTTCGTTTACGACCGAGCCATCGGAGGCGATGAGCTGCACGCGCATGGGCATCTGGCCGACGGCATGGGTCGAACAACTCAGGCAGGGGTCGTAGCAGCGGATGCCGTGTTCGATGCGGTTGAGCATGGGCTCGGGAATGTTCTCCCCGCGGATGTAATGCTTGGCGATCTGCGCCACGGTCATGTTCATCGCCAGGTTGTTCTGGCCGGTGGCCACGATGAGATTGACCTTCCGTAGCAGGCCGTTGCGGTCCACGGTATAATCGTGGAACAGCGTGCCGCGGGGCGCCTCGCTGACGCCGACGCCGCGAAGACTGTTGATGCCCGCATCGGCGCGCAGGCACTCGCCGGACAACGCGGGGTCGTCCATATAGCACTCGATATATTCCAACGCGGCGAGGATTTCGATGAGCCGCGCGTAATGATACAGGAATGAAGAAGTGACGGCGCCATGGCCCAGCTTCTTGAAGTTCTTCAACTCGGCGTCCGCCTTGGGCACGCCCATCTGCTCGCAAATATTGAGGCGCGCCAACGGCCCCACGCGATACATGCCGGCCGGGAAACCGAGCGGCAGGTAGTAAGGCGATTTGAGGTAGGAGGCTGGCTGCACCGATTCGCCGATGTAGTCGAAATACCGCTGCGGATCGAGTTGGTCGGCGATGATGCTGCCGCTGCTGTCGGTGAACCGCAGTTTGCCGCCGTGATGTTCCCAAGTGCCATCCGGCGCGACCAAGCCCATGAAAAGAGACGAAAAATTGCCAAAAATCTGGACCTCGCGCTGGTGTTTTTCGAGTGTCTGTTTGAAAAGCTTGAACGCGACATCGGTGGTGGCGAAGGCCTCCGGCAGCCAGGCGCGGATTTTCGCGCGGCCTTCGTCGGTCAACGCGCTACGCACCCCACCGGGCACGGCCCAGGCGGGATGGATTTTCTTTCCGCCCAGAATCTCGATGATTTCCTGCCCAAACTGGCGCAGACGGATGCCGGCGCGGGCGAGGCCGGCATTGGACGCAATCAGGCCGAAGACATTTCGCTGTGGCGGCGGCGTGTCCCAGCCCAGGAGGAAATCCGGCGCGCTCAGATGAAAGAAACTCAACGCGTGGCTTTGCACGATCTGGCCCAGGTTCATCAACCGGCGGAGCTTGTCGGCGGCGGGCGGAATATCCACGGCCATGATGGCATCGCCGGCCCTGGCCGAAGCCAGCAGGTGGCTGACGGGGCAGATGCCACAGATGCGCGGCGTGATACCGGGCATTTCACTGTAAGGCCGGCCTTCGCAAAATTTTTCGAAGCCGCGAAATTCCACGACGTGGAACTCGGCATCAGAGACGTTGCCGGCGTCGTCGAGGTAAATACTGATCTTGGCGTGGCCTTCGATGCGGGTCACGGGATCAATGACAATGCGTTTTGACATAAACTATAAATCTTTTGGTACGGCGGGCCGCGGCGCGCCCTGCCTCAGCCAAATTTCAAATCCATTCCTTCCAGTTTGGGCGTTTGGCCGTTCAAAAGCTGCGTCAGCAGCGTCTTGATGCGCCCGGCCGGCGGCGGACAACCGGGGAGGAAATATTCCACGTACACCGCCTGGTGCACCGGCAGCACGCGCTTGAGCAGCGCCGGCACGATGCCATCGGCCTTGGGCACGCCTGGATTGTTTTGGGCGTTTTCAATATAGGCGCGCTGGAGCACGCTTTCGCCGTTGCCCAATCCCAGTTGGTTGCGAATGGCGGGCACATTGCCGGTGACGGCGCAGTCGCCAAAGGCCACCAGCACGCGGGTCCGTTGACGGATTTTATGGAGGATCCCGAGGTTGTCCTCGTTGCAGACGGCGCCTTCAATGAGACAGACGTCCACGTTGTGGGGATACTCTTTGACATCCACGACGGGGCTGTAAACCAGGTCAATTTTCCCGGCGAGCTCCATGAGAAACTCGTCGAGGTCAAGGAAGGACATGTGGCAACCGGAGCAGCCGCCCAACCAAACTGTGGCAATTTTCAGACGATCCATTGTTTTTTCTCCCGTGCAGTGACGATGAATTCCAGTTTCGTGCGGTCGCGCACCATTTCGGCCACCGTCGAGCCTTTGTGGAACAACGCGCCCGTCGGGCAAGCTTGCACGCATTTGCCGCAGGAGGTGCAGGTCTCCGAAGTGCCCCACGGTTGATTGAGGTCGCTGATAATGGTGGCTCTGCCGCCGCGACCGGAAACATTTTTGGTGCCCGCACCTTCGATGTGCCAGCATACGCGCACGCAGCGGGTGCACAGAATGCAGCGGTTGTGGTCCATGCCGAAGAGGCGGTGCGTGGCATCCTCGCTCCAATTGGGCGTGCAATAATCGTAACGCACGTGGTCCATGCCCAAGCTGTAAGCCAGGGTCTGCAATTCACAGTGGCCGTTGGACACACAGACGGCGCAAACGTGGTTGCGTTCGGCAAACAGCAGTTCCAGCGTCATGCGCCGATATTGGCGCAAGCGCTCGCTGTCGGTCTTCACGTCCATGCCTTCGCTGATCCTGGTGGTGCAGGCAGGCAGGAGCTTCGCCACGCCAGCGACCTCGACCAGGCAGAGGCGACACGCGCCGACATCATAGACCCCATCCAAATGGCACAGGGTCGGCAGCTTGATGCCGGCGTCGGTGGCGACGTCCAGGATGGTTGCACCGTCCTCGGCGCTGACCTGTTTTCCATCAATCGTTAAAGTTTTGGCGGCCATAAAATCAAAAAACCGGTTGCGGGTTGAACCTCATATCACAAAGGACGCTTTTTTTGCCTCACCGTTATCGTGCGGCCCGAATTTGTCCGGTTGCAGCAACACCTCGTATTCCTGGCGGAAATAGCGCAGCGTGCTGAGGGTGGGATTGGGCGCGGTCTGGCCGAGGCCGCAGAGGCTCGTGCTTTTCACCATGCCGCAAAGCTCCTCGAGCTTGGCGAGGTCGCGCGCGGTCGCTTTGCGATCCAGGATTTTCTCCAGCAGATGCAGCATCTGCACCGTGCCGGCGCGGCAGGGAATGCACTTGCCGCACGACTCATCCACGCAGAACTCCATGAAATAACGGGCCACGTCCACCATTTTGGTGGAGTCGTCCATCACGATCATGCCGCCCGATCCCATGATGGAGCCGAGCTTGGTAAGCGAATCATAATCCACCGGCGTATCGAGCGCGGACGCCGGAATGCAACCGCCGGAGGGACCGCCGGTCTGGACGGCTTTCACTTTGCCGCCATCCGGCGCGCCGCCACCCATCTCCTCGATGATCTGCCGCATCGGCGTGCCCATGGGCACTTCGATGAGGCCGGTGTTTTCGATTTTTCCGGCGAGCGCAAAAACCTTGGTGCCTTTGCTCTTTTCGGTGCCAATCGAGGCGAACCATTCGGCGCCTTTGCGCACAATGGGCGGCACGTTGGCAAACGTTTCCACGTTGTTGATGAGCGTGGGGCAGCCCCACAACCCGCTTTCGGCCGGGAACGGCGGACGGGGCCGCGGCGTGCCGCGTTTGCCTTCCACCGACATCATCAGGGCCGTTTCCTCGCCGCAAACGAAGGCCCCGGCGCCGATGCGGATGTCTATGTTGAAATTGAAGGGGGATTCAAAAATGCCGCTGCCCAGCAGGCCGAGCGTCTTGGCCTGCTTGATGGCCGTCTGCAAGCGCTTGATGGCCAGCGGATATTCGGCGCGGACGTAGATGAAACCCTGGTTGGCGCCCACGGCGTAGGCCGCAATGGCCATGCCTTCCAGCACGCTGTGCGGGTCGCTTTCCAGCACGCTGCGGTCCATAAACGCGCCGGGATCGCCTTCGTCGGCGTTGCAGATGACGTATTTTTGCGAACTCTGCGTCTTGGCGACGGTGCCCCATTTGAGGCCGGTGGGGAAGCCGGCGCCGCCGCGCCCGCGCAAGCCGCTCTTGACTATGGTTTCCACCACTTCCTTCGGCGTCATCTCGCGCAATACCTGATGCAATGCCTGGTAACCGTCGGCCGCGATATAGCCTTCGATGCGTTCGGGATCAATTTCGCCGCTGTTGGCCAGGACGATGGCCAATTGCCTCTTGAAGAAGGGATGGTCGAGGTCGCCGCGCTTAAGCTTGGTTTTGCCGCCCTTCAACGTGTTGACCAACTCGGGGGCGTCTTCCGGCGCGACTTCCTGGTAAAGGGTGTTCTGGGTATCCACGCTCACCAGTGGCCCGCGGCAGCACAGTTTCATGCAGCCCACCCCGCGCACTTCCACCTCGTCGCTCAGGCCGGCGTCCTTGACCGCCTGCTCCAGGCTCTGTTTCAGCACCTCGGATTGCGAGGACATGCAGCCCGCCGCCATGCAGCAGCGGATGATCGTCTTCTTGCGCGCCGCTTGTTCTTTTTCCGCAATCGCATTGAGATCGTCAATTACCATGGGAAATCCATCCTTTCATTTTTTCGAGCGCGGTTTCGGGCGTTTGCCGCGGCGTGACCGTGCCGTCATAGACCACCGCGGGCGCGATGCCGCACGCCCCGATGCAACGCGCCGTCAGCAGGGAAAGCTCGTTATCGGGTGTGGTTTCGCCGGCCTTGATTCCTGCCTTTTCTTCGATGGCGGCGAGCACCCGGGCCGACCCCTTCACGTAACAGGCGGTGCCCAGGCAGACCACGCAGGTGTGTTTGCCCTGCGGTTTAAGGGTGAAGAAATGATAAAATGTCGCCACGCCATAGACGCGGCTGGCCGGCAGCTTGAGCCGATAGGCGACAAACAACAACAAATCGTCTTCGAGGTAGCCGAACAGCTCCTGCGCCTTGTGCAACACTTCAATCAGCGCATCCTGCCGATACTGATACTTCTTCATGTGCGCCTCAAGAATCTTGAAGCGCTTATCGCCGCTGGCGTGCTGTTCCACCACGCTCTTCCGGTTTTCAATGGGAACGGTAAGTGACATAATCTTGACCTCGAAGTAAATTAGTGGCGACCGGCGGATGCCTCTCCACGCAATTTGTTTTTGAATACACATTTCTTGCGTCACACCCCTGTGACCAGACACCCGCCGGACCACCGCAACATGAAAGCAGTTCATCTTCTCCAACAGCCGCGCGTCTAGTGCGCTTCCGCCTTTTGGCTGCGGTACTTTTGTTTTCGCCGGCGCCGCGAGCGGAGATCGCTCACCTCCGAGAAGCGGCATCGTGCTCCGCTTCGAGCCGAGTGACGCCCGGCCTGGTGCGGGGAAGCGGCGGCGAGTCGTCGCCAGAAGTATTAGGAAAACAACTGGATTGACTTAGAATTTATGATAAGTCTGACTAATCTTTCTGTTGCATTGCCGGGCCGGACTTGCTACCCTGTTGTTGATAGCCAGAAGCTGGCCCGAAAACACCGGCGCCGCTCCTGAAGTGATAAACTGCGTGACCAAGCAGATGGCGGTAGCAAGGGTCGGACGTGCGAAAGACGGCGATTATGAAAGCGGCGTCTGTCTCGTTGAAAGTGGGCGATAAAGTAGCGTTACCGGCTAAATACCTGAATTCGTTGATCCAGGTCCTCCGAAAGCAGGGGTATCATGTCATTGGCCCTGCCATCCGCAGCGGCGCCATCGCTTATGACGAGCTGGAGTCGGCGGAAAACCTTCCCGTTGGCTGGACCGACGAACAGGATGGCGGAGCCTACCGCTTGAAACGGCGGACCGACGGCGCCTTGTTTGGTTACATGGTGGGGCCCCATTCGTGGAAGAAGTTTCTCCACCCGCCGGTCCAGCGCCTTTATCGCGCCAGGCGCAACGGCAAGCAGATTGAGTTCCTCTCCGAAACGCCGGCCCCCGCCCGGTATGCGTTCCTGGGTGTACGCCCCTGCGACCTGAGCGCCATCGCCATCCGCGACAAGGTTTTCCTGGGCGGCCACTTCGCCGATCCGCTCTATCAATCCCGGCGTAAGCGGCTCTTCATCGTGGCGGTCAACTGCACCCAGGCCGGCGGCGCCTGTTTCTGCGTCTCCATGAAGACCGGGCCGCAGGCGGTGTCCGGATTTGACCTGGCCTTGACCGAGGTGGTGGATGACCGGCCGCACCATTTTGTGGTGGAAGTGGGGACGGCGCGCGGCGCGGAAATTCTGGTGCAGCTTCCACATCAGCGGGCGACTGACCGGCACGAACGGACAGCCGCCCGAATCGTGGCCGAGACCGCCCGGCGCATGGGTCGCCGGATGGACACTACCGGCATCAAGGAGTTACTCTACCGCAATTACGAACACCCGCGCTGGGATCACGTTGCCCGGCGGTGCCTGACCTGTGGCAATTGCACCCTCGTGTGCCCTACCTGTTTCTGCACGACCGTCGAAGACAGCACCGATTTGGCCGGCGCACATGCCGAACGCTGGCGCAAATGGGATTCGTGTTTCACCTTGGATTTTTCCTACATCGCCGGCAGCAGCGTCCGTTCCACTGCCCTGGCGCGCTATCGCCAGTGGCTCACTCACAAACTGGCGGCCTGGCTGGACCAGTTCGGCACCTCAGGTTGCGTTGGCTGTGGCCGCTGCATCACCTGGTGCCCCGTTGGCATTGACCTCACCGAGGAAGTCCGCGCGCTCCGCGAGAGCGACCACGTGCGCGGCATCAGCCCGCCGAGAAAAGAGGCCGCCTTATGACCACCACCACTCTTGAATGCATCATCAAGCAACAACCGTTTTTCGCCGATTTCCCCAACAAACATCTCAAGCTCATTGTGAGCTGTGCCAGAAACGTGCGCTTCGACGAGGGCCATGCCTTGTTCCACGAAGGCGACGTCGCCGATCAGTTCTACCTGGTCCGTGAAGGGGCCGTGGCAGTGAGTGTGATAACGCCCAAGGGCTGTGTCACCGTGCAAACCGTCGGCGACGGCGACATCCTGGGCTGGTCGTGGCTGTTTCCGCCGCATCGCTGGCACTTTGACGCGCGGGTGGTGCGGCCCACGCGTGCGCTGGCGTTCGACGGCAAATGTCTGCGGACCAAATGCGACAAGGACCACGATCTGGGCTACGAACTGCTCCGGCGGTTTACGCGCCTGGTGGTGGAACGGCTGGAAGCCACCCGCTTGCAACTCCTGGATATCTATGGCAAGAACACTTGAATTTCCCAGGCGGGAACCGGTGGCTGATCCCATGCTGCCAGCGCCTTGCCGTATCCAGCAGGTGTGGGACGAGACGGACGACACGTTTACCATGGAACTGAAACCCGCCGATGCCCACCGCCCGTTTTCGTTCCAGGCCGGCCAGTTTAACATGCTTTACGTCCCAGGCGTCGGCGAAATCCCCATATCCATTTGTGGCGACCCGGCCGACACCCAATCGTTTCGGCACACTACGCGCGTGGTCGGTGTGGTCACGCGCGCCATGCGCCAGTTCCAGCCCGGCGACGTGCTCGGCGTCCGCGGTCCGTTCGGGAGTGCCTGGCCGATTGAGGAAGCCACGGGCAAAGATGTAGTCATTGTTGCGGGCGGCATTGGGCTGGCGCCGTTACGGCCGGCACTTTACCGGTTGCTGGCCCAACGCGGACGTTATGGCAAGGTCGTGTTGCTCTACGGCGCGCGCACGCCGCAGGATATGCTCTTTCCGCATGAACTGGAACGTTGGCGCGGCAAATTCGATCTGGAAGTCTATGTCACCGTGGACCGCGCCACCGCGTCCTGGCGGGGAAACGTAGGCGTCGTCACCACCCTGATCCCGCGCGCGCCCTTCGATGCCACGAATGCCATCTCCCTGATCTGCGGCCCGGAGGTGATGATGCGGTACACCGTGCGGGAGCTGCAGCGGCGCGGGGTCGCCTCCACCCAGATTTACGTATCCATGGAGCGCAACATGAAATGCGCCATTGGCTTTTGCGGCCACTGCCAGTATGGCCCGGCCTTCATCTGCAAGGACGGCCCGGTGTTCCGTTTCGACCGCATTGAACCCATTTTTGGCAAGGCGGAGGTGTGACATGGCCCATGCATCCAAACCCAAATTGGCCGTCTGGAAATTCGCCTCGTGTGATGGCTGCCAGTTGAGCCTGCTCGACTGCGA
>Ga0187876_1002484_pt1 | contig 13606 bp, 23 predicted proteins | sample June2016WEW_17_4_FD_133000 | JGI IMG/M metagenome (GOLD analysis project Ga0187876, IMG submission 133000) | Peatland microbial communities from SPRUCE experiment site at the Marcell Experimental Forest, Minnesota, USA - June2016WEW_17_40 | ecosystem: Environmental > Terrestrial > Soil >... | reverse complement strand
GTTCTTGCGGCTGCAGGGCAGGGCGGGGGCCTGACACTGCGGTGTCATGGCAGCGTACGGGCACTGCGGTGCCTGGGCGCAGCTCGCCAGGAGTGGGCGCGGCCGGTTGGCGGGTGGGGGCCAGTTCGTTTCGCAGTTTTCGCAGCTGCGGGGCGGTGAGTGGGTCCGCGGTGTCATGACAGCGCACAGGCACTGCGGTGCCGGGGCGGAGCTCGCCAGGAGTGTGCGCGGCCGGTTGGCGGACGGTGACCACTTCGTTTGGCAGTTTTACCTGCGCCGGGGCGGCGAGGGCGCCTGCGGCTGCGGCCGGTTGGCGGGTGGGAGCCAGTTTGTTTCGCAGTTCTTGCGGCTGCAGGGCAGGGCGGGGGCCTGACACTGCGGTGTCATGGCAGCGTACGGGCACTGCGGTGCCTGGGCGCAGCTCGCCAGGAGTGTGCGCGGCCGGTTGGCGGGGGGATGAGCACTTCGTTTGGCAGTTTTTCCTGCGCCGGGGCGGCGAGGGCGCTTGCGGCTGCAGCCGGTTGGCGGGTGCGAGCCAGTTTGTTTCGCAGTCCTTGCGGCTGCAGGGCGGCGAGGCTGCCTGCAACTGCGGAAGAGTCTGACCTTGCGAGCATACTCTGGTTTTCAATTGCTTCGCGGTGGTAGCGTGCGGGCATTGCGGTGCTGGGATGAGACTCGGTGCGGTGGGAGGCGACTGGCGAGGTGGGCTTTGGCGGCGCTGAGTAGGCCGTGGCGGACGGCGTTGCGCGAGGCGCGGGCTTTGCCTTCGGGGGGTGCGCGGGTCGCTGGAATGCGGTGCGTTGGCGTGGTCGAGGACGGCGGCGGACGCGGTGCCGGCGGGTTGTGCAGCGGGCATAAGGGGGCTTCCTCTGGTGAGAAACAAACATATGTTCTAGTATAACGCGGCTGAGGCTGGTGGTGAGGGGGAGCGTCCGGAAACGCAGATGCACCAGATGGGGCAGATGACACAGATGGTGGGTTGGGTGGTCGTGTTGAAGGGGGACTGCGAGGCAGGCAGGAACTCGTCCGGTCCCTGCTGACACGCACTGGCTTGCATGGCCTATCCTTGTCCGGATCCTGGCAGCCAACCTTCAGTAGCTGGCCCGCAGCCCCTGAGCGTCGTGGCACTGGCTCAGCACCGTGCCCGCGATCGCCGTCGTGCCAACCAGCACGCTCCTTGACGCGGCGGCTCAGCAGCGCGCGGGGCTACCGGGTGCCGGATGCGGGAGGCACGCTACGCGGACCATCCCTCCAAGGCTTGCTCGATCGTGGTTGCGGTGGCGAGTCGCACCGTCAGCTTGCTCAGCGCTTCTTCGTCGGCTCGATCGAGCATGGCGGCGAACCCCTCCGGCGCCGGACCAAATCGCGCCTCGGCTAGCACGTAGAGCGCGGCACGCTGCCCCTCAGCCTTGCCCCTGGCTTCCCCTTCGGCCAGCCCCCGCTCCAAGGCCATCTGCTCCCAGCTCGTGATGTGTGCCATCTTGAACTCCTCCTCGTCCGCCTGTAGCTGCCGCCGCACCAGCGCTTCCACCTCGGGGGGCAGCGTCAGCAGCCAGTCAATTAGCAGCAGGAGCTGCCGTACCTCCTCGGCTTCGCGTCCCTGCTCATACAGCCCCCGGATGATCGCGCGCTTGGCCTGCCCCCGTGCCGCCGGCACCTGCTGACAGGCACTGGTTTACATGTCGTACCCTTGTCCGGATCCTGGTAGTCCGCCATTCTGGTAATTAGGGACATAGGTTCTAGGATAAGTCGACTGAGGCTGGTTGGCAAGGAGAGCGTCCGGAAACGCAGATGAACCAGATGAAGCAGATGACACAGATGTGCGCGGAGGCCCGCGTGTGAGGCCCGGGTCTCCAACTCGCCGACGTTCGGAGAGGGCAGGACGCTGCAGTGTTTCGTACGGACAGCAGGTGGCCCGGGAGCGCATGCGACCCGCTGCAGTGGGCACGCCGGCGCGCACTCATCTGCATGTTGCGTGCAGTCTGGGCTCGACGAGGGGTGGGCGAGACTCCTGCGTTCGCGGGCCGGGCGTCGCGCATATCCACAGTCCTGCAGGCTCCGGCGGCGCGAGTCCGGCGGTGGAGCGCTCCACATTCAGCGCCCGCTCTTACTTGGCAAGCGCGGCAAACACGCTGGAGATCATCTTCTCGGCCGGCGTGGTGGTGTCGATCGCGGCGGCTTCGCTCGCAAGTACCTTCAGGCCAACCTCGCGTTCGGTGAAGTAATGGGTCAGGTTGACCACGTGCCGTAGGTCGTTGCCCAGGCGATCGCGCTTCCGCACCACGAGCGTGTCGCCCGGGCGCAGCGCTTTGAGAAGCGCTTCCAGGCCAGGCCGCGGGTCGAGCTTGCCCGAGGCCTGATCGTTGTATACGCGATTTTCTGCCATGCCGGTGGCACGCAGGGCTTCGAGTTAGAGGTCCTGGAGTTGCAGGCCGGCTGCCTTGCGGGACGCGCATGTAGCTGAGGAGCACGATCCCGACTCCCTCGCCCGCCCCCGCCGGCCTGTCGCCCGGACCATCATTTAGGTGACACCGCGATAGCCAGGCCCAGCGGTGTGACTGTCACTTTTCAAAGTCGCTGGGTTCTGCCCCATCTTAGTTGCAGGGCATGACAGAGATGCGTTGGGGGAAGCAGCGAACATGTTCCCGTTGCATTCCCAAGGGTACGCCGGTTAGCGCAGGCTGGCCTGGACGGCAGGGCGATCTTCACGGAGATGTCGGCGGCCATGCCGAAGTTCAAATGGCTGACGGGCACCAAGCCGCGAGGAGGATTGGACGCCCTGAGTGCGGAGCTGCCCGGCTTCGCTCACTACGCGAGGATCCTGGCAGCGGCGCAGGTGCGAGCGGCGCTGGAAGCACCGCCTGCCCGTTGAGTTCCTGACCGCCGAGCGCGCACTGGTCATCTGCCAGCGGGTGCTTGGGCCAGGCGATCCTGAAACTGCTGCCTGACTTAACAAGTTGGCCTTCTCGCTGCGACTTACCAGCGACTACGCCGCCGCACCGCTAAAGATGTCAGGCCAGTCGTTTCACATCCGCTGGCAAGTGGTGTATCCTTCCCGCATGATCTTATGAGAGTATGGAGCACGCTATGGGGAAAGCCCACACGCAAGGCACGCCAGGCAGGAACAGGCGCAGCAGATTAAGGAACCCAGGCGGGGATGCCTGTAGGGGCGGTTGTGAGGCGGTTGCCAAGCCACCAGCCGTCGCAGGTGCTGCAGCATCTGGTCACAACGCAACTACTCTCAACATCGAGAAGGGGTTAGGCCCTGACACTCCGGTCAGGAGTGGCCACCCAGACGACTATCCCCACACGAAGCACTATGACGTCCGACTCGCGGCTCCCAGCTACTCCAACGTCGCAGCTATTCTGTCAGGCTTTGCTCTCGCCGCACTGGTTCTCGTAATGCAGGTGTCGCAGCTTCCAAACAAGGTGCCCAATCCCTCATTCCTTCGCGATTGGGCCTCCATCGCATTCCTCATCGCGTTCTTTGGCTGTATTCTCTCGTCATTCATGTTCGCCATAATTGCCGCCGAGGAAGGAATGTGGCCGAGGACGAATGTGGTCGCCCTCTTTGTCGGGTTCGCCTTCGGCATCTCTGTAAGCCTCATACTGTGGGGCCTAGTGGAGCTTTCGAGGGTCTTTCTCGCCAGCGACGTCAGCAACTTATCGCGCACGCTTTACTACTTCTTCGTTCAGATGGTTCCGGCTTATTTGGTGCTTATCGCGCTGGATAACATCTACTTGTATGGGCACAAGCATGGTTCAAAGCGGCAGTCCAGGCGGCCTGAGCGTTCTGGACCCACGCGAGAGGACACTGTGACGCTGTTCCTTCTGGGCTACGCACCGCTTGCGACCTGCACAGCTGTGGCGGTGTGTCGTCGCTTGCTGGCGTCCCCGCCAGTGACGTCCCTGCTCTGGATATGGGCTGGCGGCTCAGTTGTAGTCATCCTCGGCAGTGCCGTCTTCGCCTTGTGGGTCTCGGATTCTCCTCCAGACACACGGTGGGCTGCTCGGGACAGCGGTATTGCGACAATTGTGTCCTCCGCAGTGCTGGGCTTTCTCGTGCTATCCGCCTGACACAGGTTGGCATGCTCGGCTATATTGCCAGCCATCCTGGCCCCGGGGTATTGGGCCGGCCTCAAGGCGCTGGCGCCGGGACGAGCCGTCGCGGGGCAGGGGTCCGGCTTGCCCATACTCAAGAAGCCCTGAGCAAACTGCGGCCACGCAAACCCAGCAAGCTATTCGTCTTAAGTCTCACACCGTTTACGGATCTTTCTAGTTTGGAATGATGTCCACCCAGCGCTACAGAGGGCGGGCTCAGCGGGTTGGGCCCCGTTCAGCCAGGGCATACCCTAGGCTGACGCTTGTCTCACATGAGACCTGGCCGCGCGAACAGAATATCGAGTGCGGCTTCAGCAAGGACAGCCTTAAGCGCTTCTTTGAGGAGCTCCGCAGTCTCTGCGCCCGCTTTGACCATGAGCCGCTTGAATCGTAGGGTGCCGACCTGAGCTTGCGGCGTGTCCCGCACAAAGTCGTTTAGGCTTCACTTGAGCTGCTCTTCTTTGTCATCAGCCAGTTGATCCAGTTCATCGGCCAGCTCGGCGGCGGCGCTCAGCGTTAATTCAGCCCATGGATACATCTGGCCTCACTGATAGCAGCATCGCGGCGCCGGGAACGTTTTGTCGAATCCGATTACGCCCTGTACGATGTAGGAGCCTCGAATGAAAGCCTTGCAGCGCGGACACGCCCGCACTGTACTGGCACCACATGTCTGGCAGAACGGGGCGCTGTGTGCGACGCTCGCCGAGGCAACTGTAGTAATGATGTGTCCGTTCTCGCAGATTACGGCTTGCTCATAGTAACTGTCACCCATGGTGTGCACATACTTTCCTGCTGATTATTGGTTACCGGGACAAAGGAGCGCCTGACTTCGGCCGGCGCTTCATCTACTGTCGCAGAAGCAGCGGTACGACCGAGGCGTCAAGCGGAGGTCGTCCACTCAGATGACGCCGATTGAACGCGTACTCGGAGCACGAGTCGTAGCCGCCGGGCCAGAGATCACGGCCTGCTGCCAAGCAGATGTTCAGTCACCTACACGCTCCTACGCGCCGACGTCTCTGCCCCATTGACCCCGTGCCGAGCGAGCCACCCGCTGCGCTTGTAGTACGGGTGGGCTGTCTCTCTAGCTGTGATGCACGGCTCAGGCACGTTCAGATGCTCTAGTCCGGGGCGAGCAGCGCATCGCGCCACTAACAACTACCAGCTAGGCCGGCAGTAGCGATTGAGGCGCGCGGTAAACTGAGCACTGCGACGATCTTGCGCGTACACGCCCGCACATGCCGCAATGGCAGTCACGCCTGCGGTGACTGCAATCACTGGCACGCAGATCGGCAGTACCGGAGCCAGCAGTCCCATGCCGGCGATTATCGCACCGCCCACGGCGCGATCGCCATCAGACGCGCGGAGGCCAGCAATATAGGTGATCGGGTGGGTCAGCATGGTCGTCCTCCCAGGTATACGTGGGCCGTGTCGTAGCGGCCTCATTATGAGTGTAGCCGACGCCGGTCGCCCGAGGGCCCGTTTTCGCCCATAACAAAGAGCTCGTCGGCACCTGGTGCAGGCCGTGACTGGGCCGGCGAGGGTGCTCCAGGCCGTGCTGCCGTTCCCCGCTCGTTTGCTTCACAAGGCGCTCTGCGGCACGACCTGGCCGCAGAACGGTGCGCAACTCATCTATTGGACGCTTTCCCTAATGCGGCGAGTGCGCGGCTCTTGCGTGGTATCTTTCTGCCTGGCTGTCCTGCCGCTTCGGCCACGACGTAGACCACGCTCATGCGACGGGGTTGGACAACCTAGTACGGTGGTGGAGGGTATGGCATGCTAGACGCTATGGTAGCCATAACGCAGGTGCTTACGCTTGGGGCCCTATCTGTTTACGTGTGGAAGACATGGGAGATGGCCGGGGCCACCAAGGAAATGGCCTCCGCGACCAAGGAGTATTCTCGCTTGGCTCAACAGACCCTTGCAGAGATGCAAACAACGCGAATTGAGGACGCCGCGCCGTATCCGGTCGTGTACTTTGACATCCCATTTGGACAGGCGATCGTGTTCTTGGTGGTAAAGAATCTGGGCAAGACGACGGCCGAAAACATCTCGTTCGAGTTTGAGCCTCCTCTCAAGAGTACTTTTGGCTGGAGCGACAATCTGTCATTCGTCATGGACGGCATCCAGTCACTTGTGCCTGGCCAAGAACTTCGTGGGATGTTTGACCACTACATGTCGTATGACCGCTCGCATACAGTGCCACGAAGCTACCGAGTGGCGGTGACGTACTCGGGGCCGTACACACCGCATCGTGAGATAACTCATTCACTAAGTCTTGAGACATTCAAGGGCACCGGCTCCTTGACGCAGAGCGATATGGAGCAGCTCGTGGACCGAGTTAGAGAAGTCACTGAGGCGATCGGTCGGACAAATACCATCATTGGTGAATGGGCAAGAGCAGCGCAGGGCACCCGCAGGCGCCCCCAGGCAGATGATCAGGCTTCAGGCTTCGCACGGGCTCGCCGGCTGGCGCACGCGGCCGTGGCGGTTGCCGATGACGCTCCGGCAACCCTAAGTCAGGTGCACGACGATGCGTTTGTCGAGGAGCCCGTACAGCAGGACCTGTCGGGGGATGAGGACATCCTAGTGTGCGATGAAGACGATCCCGAGTAGCAAACCGGGCTTCGGCGCCCTACAAGCGACCGGCCATGCCGCAGGCGCAGTCTGCAGCTGGGTGCTAAACCACCATGCAGGAAGGCGCGAGCATGGCGGCAGACACCAGCAGGCGCTGATCGAACCGTGATGCACCTCCATGATCTGCCGCGAGATGAAGAGTCCCAAACCCATGCGTGCGCATGAATGCGCTGGCGCTCGACGCTGGGGCCGCGAACCTCATTATCTGTAGGCTGCGCCCGACTGGTCATCGCAAAGGCGGCCTTGACGGAGCGACACCGTCTTGCCGCCCGGTGGGAGCCGCCCTAGTCGCGCGCACGACTCGCAATTCCCCCCGGAGAACGGGTACCATGACTGCGATAGTCCAGACTGGATTTGGTCCGGAGGTGCAAGGCAGTGAGACAGACCTTGGACTCACTCATGAGCGAACCACACTAGGACCGTGCCGTTATTTGCGAGCATGGCCACACGATCAACGGCGCTGCGCAACGAAGTCCTCAAAACACAACCCCCTTCTGCCAGATCTGCGGCGGTAGAGCGATCGAAGCATGCGAGCACTGCCGGGCCCAGATCCGCGGAACCCATGTTGTGCGTGGAAGGGTGGGCGCCGGCTATGCTCCACCTCGATGCTGCGCTGCATGCGGAGCGCTTTTTCCCTGGACGGCAGGCAAGCTCAGCGCGGCTCAGGGTCTCGTCGACGCGCTCGATCAGCTGGGCGAGGACGAACGATCAAAGCTCAAGGAGTACATGGAGGAGATCGTGCGGGGTACGGCGCAGAAGGAGGCAGCCGCGCAGCACTTCAGGCGGCTTGTGGGCAAGGCAGGCGCCGGCATGGCCGAGCCGTTCAAAGAGCTCCTGCAGAATAGTGTTGGTGAGGCCACACGGAAGCTGATGTTTGGTGGCAGCAGAACCAGCTAGGCTCGAGACCTCCAGCGGCGAACGAACTGACGCATGCAGCGACCTTAGCGGTTGCGGAAAGCCAGCGTACTACGTTGTTTCCATCGCACATTGACTGGGCAGCGGTCTGCACCTCCATTGGCGCGCTTGCCTCGGTTGGCGTTGCAGTGGCTCTCGTCATCATCACCTATCGGTACGCCACTGACACCAGGAAGCTCGTCGAGGTGACACGCACCTACACGGCAGAGGCCAAGCGCATGGCCGATGAAACCAAACACATGACCGAAGTGAACGCGCGCATGGTTGCCGAGACAGTGGAGAGTCGGTTCGCCAGTCAGCGCCCTGCCCTCCTGCCAGTCCTGGCACTGAGCAGCTCGCCTCTCAAGATGGGCACGGCGCTGACCTACATGCAGATCAGGGAGGTGCCCGACTTCAACGTCGGGGAGTGCGAGGTCGCGCTCTCCAACTTCGGCGTTGGCCCGGCGTTGGACGTCTGCGGCATTCTGATGGATGCACAGCCGACTCCTGGCACGTGGCGCCGTTTCACTACCTGGAAGCAGGAGACCTTTCACGCCGGTGAGAGCAGGATAGTCACGTTGCGGATCGGCTGTTCAGTCGCCGGCGGCACGGCTAAGCTCGCTGAGTTCACGCTCGGGCCACCGCCGAAGCCTGCCGATTCAGAGATCATGGCCGGCCGAGCGCCAAACCGTACAGCGCGATTGACGCTCACCTACGGCGACGTTTTTGGCCGCAAGCACGCAACGATTGTGGACTACACACAGACCGGCGTATGGGTCGACCCAGTGTTCGTCGCCAACATCGACGAAGACCTTGACGACATCGACGCAGCAGCGCGTTCTCAGTCAGTGTCGAGCGTCACCTAGGCGGCTGTGACGGGCGCGACGGTTCGCGGTCCAGGCAACAGAGGCCTGCTGTTCAACTTGTCCTCCTCCAAGGCACTTCGCCGTGTCGTCGATGAGTCGCTGTGCTCTCGCTCGGATGGCGGTCAGTGCGCCCGTGGGGGCAGCCGGTTTGCGGACTTTCGTGTCGTCGTGCACGACATGGCGGGGGTTCGGGCCGCCTCCTGCGGCCAACTGCGCCCTGGGCTTGCTGCCACCAGACCAGTAGCCGACAGCCCAATGTACAGTGGAGTCAACGATGGCTTCGCGAGACGCCAGCACGTTTGCGCCTATAGAGGAGCCTTGCGGCATCAGATCCGCCAGGTGCTGGTTGATGATGGTGACGTCACAGATGAACACAGCACACCTGTTGACCTTGTCGAAGATCGTCGTTGCGATGATTGGGGCGCCAGGTTGTTGCGCCTTGCCAGCTCATTCGTACCGCGAATGCGGAATAGCACGGTCCACGGCCCTGTGGTGCGCGCTACACTGGGGTAGAGGCCGCCACGTACTTGGCAGTGAGGAGAACAAAGAACGCCCATCATTAGGAGCGTGCCGTCAGTGGACGCCTCTGAAGCGAATGGCCATTTCGCGACGAAGCAAGCTGGACGTCGCAGATTGCGCGCGCCTATCCCACCGGTGGGAGGCGCTACTGCAGGCGGCCCGTCGCCTGCGGAGGCAGCACGAGAGGTTGCTACAGCAAGCTGAAGGCGCAGTGCCAGATCGGAGACAGGAGCAGCAGCCCACGCGCCATTGAGAACCGAATGCAGGTCGTGGCGCTGGCTTTGACCGTTTTTTGACCCTCGCCTAACCCAGCGCCTACGGCGTGACAACAGTTGCTCAGTTTGACACTCGCGACTTGGAGAAGACACATGAGGCTGTTCTTGAGCTTTTCTGGCGATCTCAGCCACAGGACCGCTGAGGTGCTAAGCGAATGGCTGCCCAGTGTGATTCAGGCTGTGAAGCCGTTTCTGTCATCAAGAATGGAGAAAGGCATCCGATGGAACCAGGAGCTCGCAAAGGAACTAGACACATGCGACTTTGGTGTCCTCTGTGTTAATCGCGACAATATTGACCGACCGTGGATCAATTTTGAGGCCGGCTCACTCGCCAAGAAGCTGGACGCGGCCCATGTTGTCCCGTTCCTTCTTGGTATGGACAAGGCCGCAATGCCGGCGGATGCACCACTCCTTCAATTTCAGAGCGCTGTCTATGACGAGCAGGACGTTTTCCAGCTGGTTACAACGATGAATTCCGCATTAGGTCCAGAAGCACTCACCGATGATCAGGTAAGGAAGTCCTTCACTCGGGCATGGCCCGAGCTTAAGGAGCAACTCGACGCGCTGAGCAAGCAGGCCCAAGCCGCGGAACGCCTGACGTCGCCAATGCCGCCCCAGCGCTCGATGGAGGAGATGGTCAAGGAGATCCTGGAGCTGTCGCGTGATCAGCAGCGCATACTCAGCATGCGGGCGCTTGGCACTGCAGACCTGCACATCAACCCCAGTGGTCGCGCGACTTTTGGCCGGGTTCCAGGCGCTGGCGGATATGTATACCCGGTCGTTGAGGGACTGGCCCGCCCGTTGCCAACCATCGCGGAAGCTGGGAGCATGCTGATCCCGGCGGTTGACTTTGAAGACGATCTCGCTCGCATTCGCAAGGGCGAGTACCCGGACTGGCAAATTGGCTATGGCACGATCGCGACGGGCATCAACCTCACGCAAGACGGGCCGCCCACATTCCATGTAAGGAAACTTGCGATCTCAATACGCAATTCGCCAAGCTTCCTGATGCAGTTCCAGATGGTGAGCAAAGATGATGGTGCATACTGGCAGCAGTGCGGCTGAGCGGGTGCGCGCTCGCGGACCCTCAGGTCACGTTGCCATGGGCGCCGCCGCGACCTGCGCGAGCATTTTGAGGAGGGCCCGATGCTGACTTCGCTGATCGCTGCGCTCATCGCCTTTGTGGCTGCCTATGTCGTCGCGCGCAGCCAGAACAAGATGCAGGATCGCCGCCTCATCGTCGAGCGACGCCTGCAGCGCTTGCAAGAGCAATACAAGCCGCTGTTGCTGGACATGGCCGCAGTAATCAACCAAGTCCGCACCTCGCTCGCGGATCCGGACTCTAGTTTAGACCTAGTCCGCCTCATGCCATACGCCGAACGTCTTGATGCAGTGGAGGCCGATTTTGTGCTGGCTCCGCACGCCATGAAGCCGCACGTGGCGTTTCTTCGGTACCGCATCGCTTTCGAGACGCTGCTGACAGACGTGCAGCGCGAGGGTGCGCGCCTCAGCGAGCAACGCCGACGTCAGCACCTTGCCGCGCTGGAGGCTGCCTCGGGCGACACGGCCAGGCAAATGAGTGATGAGGTGTTTGATCTCGAAGATCGGCTCTTCCGGCTTGGGGTCCTCGACATCCTGGAGATGCTTCCCGGCGCTCTCCGCACGCGCAAGAAGGGCAAGGCGGCCTACGCCGAGCTACGGAAGTTGAACGAAGAACGCACGAAAGTGGCTGCCATGCCACCGATGCGTGCGTCTGACAGTTCTGACCAACAGCCGAGCGGCGCATGTGCTGCAGCCCCGGCCTTCGCCCCTGCCGGTGCCGGCCTTGAGGTGCCCACCCACCGCAGCTCGCACTCGGAACCCTCTCCCAACTAGCTTAGGCAAGACTCGGATCGCGCCCTGCACGGGATACTTCGGCCGTCACGTCTGTGCTGCGTGAGTGGCTCTGACCCGCAGCACCTCCGGCATCGCAACGCTTCCTGCAGCGCCCACACGCGGCGTGCGCGTAGCGCCGCTCGAGATTCCATTCCACCACCATCAACGCCTCCCCGCTCGCAGTGCACTTGTCCCGCGAATTGGTCGCCGGCATGATCACGACGTTGACGAGCCCCGCCTCGTCGGAGAGCGAGGGGAACGTCACCCCGCAGGCCGTGGGTGGTCGCTGAGTGCCGATCGACTGACCGGCCAGGCGCACCGGCTGGATCAGCCTGCTGCTTGCTGGGCGTGCTTTGGTAGAAGCCAAACCAGGGCGAAGGTGATCAGGTAGAGCACGGTGGCAAGCTCGGTCACGAGTTCGCCGGCGTTGTCGAAGGCCGAGGTTCCGCCCTGGTTGACCCGCGCGATGAACACGGTGCCGAGCGCGGCGACGCCGATGGCGTTTGCTGCCTGCCTACCAACTCCAGGACGACATAGATTCCATCACGAAGTATACGACGTTCCAAAGGGTGCCCTTGCGTCTGCAGCGTGTGCAGATGCACTTTTCGCGAACGGCATTGGGAGCTGCCTCCTGCCACACGACGGCATGGTCGCTGCACGTGGTGCGGCCGCACCTGGAGCAGGCTCGCAGGTTGCCCAGGCGCGGGCATAGCTGGCAAGTCGGCGCACTGGCTTGAATGGGTTCTACCTGTTCAGTCATCTACAGGCCCTCGAGCACGCGCTCGTCCGGCCGTGCGTCTTGACTGGACCCGAGCAAGATCCTTTATGGCCTGGCTGGCAGCTTCGGTGAGCGAGCCGTAGGAGCGGTAGAAGGAATCGGGCGCCAGCCCTGCGGCGATTACGAAGGGATGTTCGCGCCAGGTGCGGTGCGCCGCGCGCGGCACGACCACGTAGGAACCACGTTCTACCGGCAGCAGCCAGCCCTTGGCCGTGAGCCTGAGCAGCACCTCATGCAACGTTTGGCCCGCAAGGTGATCGAAGAGGTGGCCGTGCTTCCGCTGCGAGCATACGAAAAGCTGGCGTCGTTCCGGCTCGGTCAGGAAGGCCGCCTCGGCCGGGCCGGTTGAGAGGCGCCGATTCATAGTCGTAGAGTCAACTTGTGCTACCACAACAGGATGATAGCGCGAATATGAGCCAGGGATGAGCCGTCTCCTCGGAGAGCGAGGGGACGCTACCCCACTGGACGTCGATGGTCGCTGCGTGCCGATCGACTGGCCGGCCAAGCGCACCGGCGTGCCGGGTGAGGGCCTGCTGAGATGCGCCGCAGTGTCGCAGTGCATGGCAGCCAGGCGCTCGCGGACGTGCGTGGGATCGTGCCGGCTGGGACTCGGGCCTAGCGCCGGTTCCTCCAGCCAGGTTGTGGGCGCCAGCGTCACGGGGCGGATCGACCAGCACCGCAGCGCGCGACTGCCGGCCTTCTGGTCGACTTCGCGCCGACACCTTCGCCTGCTACAAGGCTAGGCGCCGGTTGGGGATCATGGATCGCTGCACGCCCGAGCGGGCCAGGGCGTCGCGGGCATCCAGCGGGGCCGCCTCGTGTGATTGACGGCGTGCGGGGGGCGGACAATGACAGAGGTTAGTCCCTACCTTCGTCCAGGGTAAACAAACTGGGTCGCTTGAATTTGCACTGCGTCAGCCGTGAGTCTCCCCGGACTGAATTCCAAGGCATCAACGCCCTCCGCGGATGCACTGGCCACACGACACACGCAGCGGCAAGGTCGGACGGTCGCCTGGTGGTGTTAGCTCGCAGCCTGGATAGGTTTTGGCTGCTCCGGCTCGTCTCCCTGCTCGGCGCAAAACGCCACATAGAAATCCACCGAATTTCGGAACTCCCGGCGGATCTCCTCCACGCTGGTGCCAATGAACGTGATAGTGGCATCGGTGTTGATAACCTCACTCTAGAATATGCCTTCGTCGTCATCGTAGGTGATCTGGCCGGTGTAACCTCGATAGAGCATCATGGTGCTGTCCCCACCTTTTCCAAGAATCGTCGCAGGCGTTCCACGTCTTGCCGGTACGTGACACGTTGCGGATGTAGCTTATGGAACACTGCGTACTGACCGGCAAGCTTATTACGTCGCAGCTTCTACGCCGAGCTTGAAAGCACCGCCCCGCATCGCCCCACAGCAATGCACACGCCATCATCCCGGCAGACAACGGCCGAAGCGAATGAAGCCCACGATGGAGCCCGCACGTCACATCTTGGCGATGGAGCTGCTAGCCAGTACGTCCAAGGGCGGGCAAGATGCCCGCGCCCCTGGAAGCGTGCGGCTGCAGGAGATGCCGCCGACTCCGCGGTTTGGTGCGGCGTTGTGGCGATGGAGCCGGCAGCCATGATGTCCAAGGGCGGGCAAGATGCCCGCGCCCCCGGAAGCGTGCGGC
>Ga0187876_1002479_pt1 | contig 13623 bp, 16 predicted proteins | sample June2016WEW_17_4_FD_133000 | JGI IMG/M metagenome (GOLD analysis project Ga0187876, IMG submission 133000) | Peatland microbial communities from SPRUCE experiment site at the Marcell Experimental Forest, Minnesota, USA - June2016WEW_17_40 | ecosystem: Environmental > Terrestrial > Soil >... | reverse complement strand
AACTCCCTCTCACTCATCCTGGTTCGCCCCAATCTGCCTCCTTTCGGAGACTCTATTAGGGGACATTTCTAACGAGGAGAAAAGGGGACATTATCATCGAGGTACAACAGCGGAAAATGCAAAAAAGCGAGCGGACCCTCCGGGATTTCCCCGTCCTGCCCGGCCAGACCACGCCAGGAAGATTTACTGAGACGAAATGTCGTTTGGCGGTCGGTCCCTGGCCGCAGAATCAGAACCTGTCTGTTCCCCTGAACGCCAGTTCCGCCCCCCGAGGTCGCATCTGCCGTTTGCTGCCTTGTTGTTAAGCGAATATCGCGCAATTCCCAGTGCTGGGCTATGTTGGCTCGATTTGAGTGCAAGGATTTGGTCGGGCACAAATTAGAGTATAATTTCAAGCACGGCAAGGCCTAGATGGAGCTGACCAGTTGACAATGCTTGATAAGCCCGCGATTAAGAGTCTGCACATTCAGAATCTACTCTCCTTCGGCCCGGACTCTCCCAAGATCACACTCGAACCACTTAATGTTCTCATTGGCCCTAACGGGTCGGGCAAGTCAAATCTTATCGAAGTCGTGGCGTTGTTGCAGAGCACTCCCCGGGATTTGACGACCCCCATTCGGGAGGGCGGCGGTATCGTGGAGTGGCTATGGAAGTTACCACCTGCCCGTCAGAAGGCGGCGAGATCATTTCCTACGGCAACAATCGAGGTTTCGGCCAATCCCGCGCACTTAACAGAGCCCATTGACTACCGGCTGTCGTTCACGGGTGTGAATTATCAGCTTGACGTCAAGGATGAGCGAGTCGAGGCCGGGGTGAATGAGAAAAGCCAGAAGGACGCGCAGGCCTACTTCGGATATGTCAACGGACGGCCGATGTTACGGATGAACGGGACGCAGCAGGAGCTTTCGCGGGAGCAGATCAATCCGCAGCAGTCGATCCTGGCCCAGCGCAAGGATCCTGTTCAATACCCTGAGCTCACCTATTTGGGTCAGCTTTTTAGTGATATCAAGGTCTACCGCAACAGGCAGTTCGGGCCCATCTCGGATGCACGGAAAATGTTCGGACCGGAACTCAGCACCGCGTTCTTGGAAGAGGACAACAGCAACCTGGGGCTGATGCTGAATAGGCTCAATTCCGAGTCTCGCACTAAATCCGAATTGCTGAAGTATTTGAAGGCGTTTTACGACGGAGCCGAGGGAATTGAGACGCCCATTCAAGGGGGCCTTGTCGAGGTGCGCTTCTTCGAAAGAGGAGGCGTCCAGATTCCCGCCTACAGGCTATCCGACGGAACTCTCCAGTGGCTCGCTCTGCTCACGGTTCTATTACACGACGCACCACCGCCCTTGGTATGCATTGATGAACCCGAACTGGGATTGCACCCCGATAGCATTCGATTGCTGGCCCAACTCCTGCGAGAAGCTTCGCAGCGGATGCAGTTGATCGTCACCACGCACTCTGACGCCTTGATTAGCGAGCTGACGGATATCCCCGAGACGGTCATCGTGTGCGAGAAGGAGAACGGCTCAACCACGTTGAAACGTCTGGAGCGCAAACAGCTCGCAGCATGGCTCAAGACGTACAGCCTCGGACGCCTGTGGCGAAAGGGCGAAATCGGGGGGAACCGCTGGTGAGTGTCCGTGTCTACGTCGAGGGCGGCGGCGACTACAAGCACACCGATACTGCTACCGCTTGCCGCCAGGGGTTTCGTGAGCTCTTCGACAAACTCGGGCTTCCCGAGCGCAGGCTCAAGGTAATTGCCTGCGGCACCCGTAGTCAAACATTTAAAGACTTTCGCACGGCCGTGCGTCAGCAAACGGGTGACCTCGTTATTCTCCTGGTAGATTCGGAGGGCCCTGTTGGGTCGCCCGGCGCTTGGGGTTATCTCCGTACGAGGGATGGGTGGCAACGGCCGCTAGGTACTTCTGAGGACCAGGCACATTTGATGGTTCAGCGCATGGAAGCCTGGTTTCTCGCCGATCGCGAAGCCCTGAGCGACTTCTATGGTCAAGGGTTTTTGCCTCGCTCACTCCTGGGTCAGCCGAACATTGAGCAGATTCCGAAGCGATCCCTGCTTGCCAAACTCAAACACGCATCGGAACAGACCACGAAAGGCCCCTACCACAAGACCCAGCACGGATTCCACCTTCTAGCGCTGATCGATCCGCAAAAGGTGAGACAAGCATCGCTCCACGCAAGCAGGCTGTTCGACGTACTGATTCACGAGACAAGCCCATGAGCCCGTCAAGCAGCTCACGTAGGTAAGATCGGGGCGGGTGCGCCATCCCTGGGGTTCTGCGATGTCCCGGAGGGACAGGATTGAGGATAGGCCAGGGTGCTTGGCGACGAAATAACCCCTCACCCGTCCCGCGCCAGCTGGAAGCGGGCGGCAAAGAACAGGTTTCAGGCGCAGGGTTCCGGCCGGGCAGAGCGGGATTCTTCGCTGCGCTCAGAATGACAGCGGCGGGGGGCGGGCGCAGGCGCAGGGGTCCAGCGGGGCAGAGCGAGATTCTTCGCTTCGCTCAGAATGACAGCGGGGCGCTCAGAATGACAGTGGGGGGCGCAGGGTTTCGGTCGATGCCGGGCATAGACTTTGTTTCACAAAGTACTTGACAAACATCTGCCCTGGCGGTATAAACGCCCTATGACCTGCGCGGGGCCAGTTCGCTCACGACATTCCAGGGCGGCGCCCATGCCTGCCCACGCCATCGACGATTTGCGCTTCATCCGAGAAACCATGGAGAGCGCCGCCTCATTCACCGCGGTTCCAGGATGGGGCGGGGTGATGATCGGGATCACGGCGTTGGGGGCGGCGATTATTGCCTCGCTCCGCGCGCAGGTGGTTTGGTGGGTTGCGGTGTGGGGACTCGAAGCCCTGTGCGCGTTTGCGGTGGGGACGTCGGCCGCTTTCTGGAAGGCGCGCAAGGCGCAAACGCCGCTGTTTTCGAGGCCGGGCCGGAAATTTGTGCTGGGATTGTTTCCCCCCATGCTGGCGGCGGCGGTGCTGAGCGCGGTGATTTACCGCGCCGGGTTTTTTTACCTGCTGCCGGGCGTCTGGCTGCTGCTTTACGGTGCGGGCGTGGTTACAGGAGGGGCCTACTCCGTCAAAGTCGTCCCGATGATGGGCCTGTGTTTCATGTTCGCGGGAATGGTGGCGCTCGTCAGCCCTCCTGCCTGGGCCAACTCGATCATGGCAGCGGGGTTCGGCGGGCTGCACATTATCTTCGGGACGATTATTGCAAGGAGGTACGGTGGCTAGACAAAATATTAACGCCGCGAGCCAGGCTGCGGGCGCGACCCGCCTGGTGCAGCAGGCACGGCAATTGCGGAGCAGAGCGGCTGCGGGCTCGCCCGCGGAAGTGGATCGCCTGATTCACGAACGCATTCGACTGGGCATGGTCAGTGCGCTGGCGGTGAACGAATTGCTCAGCTTCAACGATCTCAAGAAACTGCTAAAGACGAGCGATGGGAACCTGAGCGTGCACGCCCGCCGGCTCGAGGAGGCGGAGTACGTGATGTGCGAGAAATCCTTCGTCGGCCGCGTGCCGAAAACGGTTTACCGGCTGACCCTGGCCGGCCGGCGGGCCCTGGAGCGATATCTGGATGACATGGAGGCGCTGATCCACTTCATGCGCCCGCGGTAATTCCTGGGGCGAAAATTTTTTTGCGCGAGAGCTTTGTATGATAAAGTCCTTTGAAGAAACCTCTGGCGAATCGTTGCATCGGGATGGGCGAGGGCGGCCACAAGGGCCGCCCCTACATCCCCTGATTCATGCCGCCATTATTATGGACGGCAGCGGCCGCTGGGCGGAAAAACGAGGCCTGAGGCGCAGCGCCGGACATCGCGCAGGAGTCGCCGCGGTTTGCCGTTCCGTCCAAGCCGCGCCCGGCCTGGGGATTGGGACATTAACGTTGCACGCCTTTTCTGCGGATAACTGGCAGCGCCCCTCGTATGAAGTCGGCGAGCTGATGAGCATTTTTACGGAGTTCCTGCGCGGCTCCGTGGCGGAGTGGGTGGACGCCGGAATAACAACCAGCGTCCTGGGACGCCGGGATCGAATCGAGCCCTCGCTGGTGGCGGCCATCGAGGCTGCCGAAGCTGCGACGCGGGAGGGGATGGGATTGCACCTCCGCTTGGCGATTGACTACTCAGGCCGCGAGGCAATAGTTCGAGCGGCACGAACTCTGCCGGTGGATGAAGAAGCGACACCGCTGGAGTTTGGGCGCTTGCTTGGCGCCGACGGACGCCAGCCGCAGCCGGTCCCCGAGCTCGATCTGCTGATTCGCACCGGCGGCGAGCAGCGATTGAGCGACTTTATGCTGTGGGAGTGCGCTTACGCGGAACTTGTTTTCACCGAGCGCCTGTGGCCGGACTTCGATGCCGAAGACCTCGAGGCGGCGGTGCGGGAGTTTCATTCGCGCGACCGGCGTTTTGGGCGTGTGGTCGAGACCGTCGCAGTGGGGACGTGACGTTCGCGCTCGTCTGTTTCCCTTCTCCATACTTACTTGGCCGTATCCCCCCACTTTGTGTCAAACTGAAAGTCATGGGCCCCACGGCACGCGTGGCGTGAGGCGGGGTGATTTGCTGTATTCTGCCGGGAGGGGGAGGGCTTGCGATGACGAATGAGCTGTTCGACAAGGTTGCAGTGGTCACGGGTGCGTCGCGCGGAATCGGTTACTGCATCGCCGAAAGGCTGCTTCGCGAAGGTGCGAAGGTGTACATCTGCGGGCGCGATGCGCAGGTTTTGCAGCAATCGCTTGGAAAGCTGCGCGCGCAGGGCGGCACTCGGATCGAAGGGCAGGTTGCGGATGTGGGCCGCTATGAGGACTGCCGAAAACTGATCCAAACCGCCGCCGGGCATTTCGGAGGTATTGATCTACTTGTGAATAATGCCGGAATAGGAATTATGAAACCGGTGGATCAGCTCACGCCCGAGGAGTGGGATGCCACCCTACACACCAACTTGTCGGGAGCGTTCTACTGCTGCCGGGAGGCCATCCCCCTGATGCGCCAGCGGGGGGGAGGCTACATCTTCAACATTTCCAGCCTGGCCGGGGTGAATCCTTTCCCCGGCGGGAGCGCCTACAACGCCTCGAAGTTCGGGCTCAACGGTTTCAGCGAGGCCATGATGCAGGACATTCGCTACGACGGCATTCGAGTGAGCTACATCATGCCGGGCAGCGTGGATACGGACTTTGGGGGAGCGCCGGGCAGCCGGGCCCATCATCGTTGGAAGCTTAGCGGAGAAGACATCGCCAAGGCGGTAGTCGACCTTTACACGTATCCCTCGACGACTCTCGCCAGCCGCATCGAGATGCGGCCTTCACAGCCACCGCGCAAGAAGTAGATCCAGCGCGCTGGTTCACCACCCCCCGGCCTTTTCCTCTGCGAGGAGGGGAGCTAGTGGGCAAACTCTCCTCCTTGGTAAGGAGGGGCAGGGGTGGTCGTTTCGTTATTGCAGCAGATCGCCCATCGCGAGAAGTTGCAGTCCCGCGATTTTCTGAAAGGATGAGAAATCACGGTCGCGCGTAATCAAGGGTACGCCGTGATCGAGGCAGCTTTGAGCGATCAGAGTGTCTGCGACTTTCGGCCGGAGCCGGAGGCGAAACATTTGGGCTCGAAGTTCTCCCGCACGCTCCCAGTATCCCAGACTGATCTCTAGTCGAGGAATCTGGGTCACCAACTCCCCCAGAAAGGGCGTGGGATCTGGGTCGCTGAGCAACTCGGTGACGGAGATCGGCGAAACGCAGAGTAATCGGTCGCTCAGCGCTTGTCGTACCATGTCAACGTCGCGTCCCGCTTCACCAAGCAGCAGAGCCACCAAAGAACTTGTGTCGGCACAGATCATTCTTCTCCTCGCATTTCTTGCCAGGTGAGGCTGAATTTGACTTTTCCTTCCAAAGCACGCAGCCGATCGTAAACATCATGAGCTGCCAGCAGCTCCAAGCCCTTGCGCACTGTGGGGGTGGCGCCTGCCTTGGTTGCCCTCTGCGCCCTGCGAAGGAGGTCTTGCGGGACAAGGATGGTGAGTTTCTTCATCTGTTCTTTTGCCATGTCCCGATTATACCAGCATCGATGCCGTATAGCTATACGGCAAACGACCATGAGAATGCGCGAAGCGCCTTGGAGTGCGGCGGCTTGACGCCGCCTTCGCACCGCGCCGACCGAAGATTCTCGCGAGAAGAATTCAAAAAGGGGTAAGACCGGCACGGTGTGTAGCTCCGCGTCCCACGGTGATTTCAAGGCAGGGTCAAGCCGCCGCACTCCAAGGTGCCTTCGGCACCAGGACTTTCAGACGAGGTGCGAACAAAACGCTATGTTCCTTTAAGGACCTGTGGCAGAATCCTTGAGCGGCAGACCCCAAGTCAGTTCGGCCCCCAAAGTGCCTATATGTCAGTGTGGGGAGGGCGAATCCGGACACTTTGTCGCTCTGTTCCGGGGAAGGAAGTGAGAAAATGCGCACTCTGTTAGGCTGTTCGGGACAAGTGGCGTTGGGCAATCTTAGCCGCGATACGCAGCAGAAGCTCGCGCAGGTTGAAGCGACCTGGCTGGAATTTGTTCCCGAGTCCGTGTCGCTGGAGATTCGCCATGTCCAACCTGACGACCGGCCAGTGCTCCCGGAGATCGTGCGGGAACTCGTTGAGTTTCTCAATCAACTGACCGACAGCGAACGCGCCGAACTGGCGGGGGGACCCGTCTACTGTCAGGATGCCGTCAAAGGGCAGTACGTTAGGGTCAAGGTTTGGAAAGGCGGTTTCGTAACCATTTCCTGGGCGCGGCCGGACTATGAGCACGCGGAGTGGGAGCGATATCGCAGCCAGCCTGTCTCGGTTGTTCCGGAGGAATACCAACGACTGAACGGCAAGTTCAGTTTTGAGGGAGTTCCCACCGCTGCGGATGACATTCGCGAACTTCTGGAGCGAACCGCGGGCCTCTACTCCGAAGGCGATTTTGAGATTGTTGCCCGCGTCGATCGAATTGAGGTTTCCCTGCGGGACGTTAATGCGAGCGTTTTGCCCCTCGTGTACGCGCTGCAGGTGCTCGCCAAGCCGGGCACGCTGGAAGGGGAGATCGACGTCAGTTCATTTCGGGCCGGGGACTTTGAAGAGTGCTGCCGCTTTGCCTTCCGCACCGGCGAGGCATGGCTGGTGAGGCCGGCCTTGTGGCAAAGCTGCGCAGAGGAAAAATAGACGAAGAGCGAAATTGGAAAATAGAAACTGGAAAATAGAAACTGGAAACCGGAAAATGGAAACCGGTCAGGAAATTAGCCGCTAGCATCTATTTTCTATTTTCCAGTTTCCAATTTCTAGCTTGAGGTGAGTATGGATTACGGATTCACTGAGTATCAAAGGGCCATTCGAGATCTTGCTCGCGAGATCGCCGAGAAGGAAATCCGTCCGGTGGCGGCGGAGTATGACCGCGAGGCCAAGTTTCCCTGGCCGATCGTGAAAATACTCGCGCAGACCGACCTATTTCGCGTTTTCATTGATGAGAAATACGGTGGGATGCCGGAGGGGACTCCGATCATGAACATGGTGATCGTGACGGAAGAACTCTCCAAGGCCTGCGGGGGCATCGCGCTCAGTTTCGCGGGCACCGCGCTCGGCGCGCTGCCGATCATCCTTTCCGGCAGCGAGGGGCAAAAGCAGAAATGGCTTCCGGACGTTGCCGCCGGCAAGCGCTTGGTGGCCTTCGCGCTTACCGAGCCGCAGGCTGGATCGGATGCCGCCGCCGTGCGCACCACGGCCCTGCGCGACGGCGACCACTACGTTCTGAATGGCACCAAACAGTGGATCACCAACGGCGGCGAAGCAGAACTCTACTCCGTCATCGCGCTCACCAATCCCTCCAAGGGTCCTCGCGGCGCGTCCTGCATTGTAGTTGAGAAGGGCACGCCGGGTTTCACTTTCGGCAAAAAGGAAGACAAGCTGGGGATTCGCGCCTCGGCCACCCGCGAACTGGTCTTCCAGGACTGCCGCGTGCCGGTGGAAAACTGCCTGGGACGCGAAGGCACGGGTTTCATCACCGCCATGCGGACCTTCGACGTCTCGCGTCCTGGAGTAGGCGCGCAGGCGGTGGGGATTGCGCAAGGAGCTTTTGACTTGGCGCTCGAGTACGCCTGCACGCGCAAGCAGTTCGACGCGCCGATTGGCTCTTTCCAGGGACTCCGCTTCATGATGGCCGACATGGCGATGAAGATTGAGGCGGCGCGCGCGCTCGTCTATGCCACGTCGCGTTACATCGATACCCAACCCAAGGAACGGCCGACGCTTTACTCCGCCATGTGCAAGTGCTTTGCCTCGGACGTGGCCATGGAAGTCACCGTGGACGCGCTGCAGGTTTTCGGCGGCTACGGGTACATGCACGACTATCCGGTGGAAAAGTACATGCGGGATGCCAAGATCACTCAGATCTATGAGGGCACCAACCAGATCCAGCGCGAGGAGATGTCCAAAACGCTGATCAGCGGCTTCCATTCGAGACGCTCCGCCCACGATGCCCGGGCCGCGTAGGAAAAGCAGAAATCAGAAATTAGAAACTGGAAACTGGAAAATAGAAATTGGATCATGGGGGCTAGCATCTAGAGAAGAACCCGAGCATTTCCCATTTTTCAGTTTCCAGTTTCTGATTTCGGCTTTGGTCGCCATGCCTGCAAAATCACACAGCGCCCTGCCGGTGCCGGCGGCGGCTGTCGCTTTTCGTCCGGATTATCTCGATTTCCGCCGTGGTATCCATGTGGGGAATCTCGAGGATAACGAGCGAATCACGCGCATTCTGAAACTGGCGCTCGAATCCCGCTACGCCCAGCCCTTCGTGACCGAACGCTGGGGGCGGGGTGTTTACTGGCAATGGATCGGCTATCTGCCGCGAGCCAATCGCGAAGCCATGCCGCTTTCCTCGCACGTCAGTTTCGGCTGCTCGAAGTTTTTCATCAGCGTGGACACGGAAGAGAAGCTCTTCAAGTGCGGCATGCAAGTGGAAAGGGGCTATCGGAAAGCGCCGCGCGACTACCGCGAGTGCCAATTGCAGTCCGATTGGGATTGGCACCGGCTGCTGGGCGCACTCCAACCGCGCAGCCTCATGGAGCGCGAACTCCAACGCCTGGTGCGGCGGGAAGGTTTTATGCTCCGCGGCGGCAGTTGGGAAAGCGAGGCCGCGGGCTTTGATCGCGACAGTCTTCCTTCCATGATGAAACTCCGAGGGCTGCTGAAGGCTGCGCCCGCGGCGCACTGGGCAGGATTTCAACTCTATTATCCGATGACCGAAAGCGAGGTTCGGGCATCAACCGGACTCGACCTCGTCGAAGCGATGCTCGCCGTCTTCCGCGAGGTTACCCCTGCCATGAACCTCTGCATGCAGGTCCAACTCACGGTGGAATAAGCGTCCCGTCTGGCCCAACCTGGACGTTATAATTTTTGGTGTGCTTGTACAGAGTAGTGGAGCGCCACGCACCTCTCCTCTTCCTTCACGCGCGCCGTATCGATCTCGGCCTCTCTTTCAGAAGACCGCCCCTTTAGTTAAAGACGGACGTCGGGGACGACTTCTCCTTGTCGGGCGACGTCGCCTTCGAGGACTTCTCCTTCGAGGCGGGTGGCTGACGGGAGGACGAGGCCGGATTGGCCCCAGCGGACGATGATCTCCCCCAGCCGAAGTGATATACAATGCCTATCGTGTATTGGAGACTATGCGCGTCGCCGCTGATTGGAAAGTACGCGTTCGAGGATGGGGTGACTCCGTAAGGCAAGCCGAGGGTTGGGGAACCGGTGATGTGTTCGCGAACGTCAATCCGTACCCCCCACTTTTCCGTCAAATTGTAATCAAGGCCGCCGCCGATGTTGACGCCCCCGGCGCCTTGGGAGGAAAGTTTAGCTACCGGCGCATACGCAAACCCGGTGGTGTTGGCCAAACTCACCGCGGCGCTGGTGGGAGAGAAGCGGTCGTATTCGGCGCCCACGACGGCGTAAGGGCGGATGCCCCGAAAAGTCGCTGGCGAGTGCGCCACCAGGTCGCCGCTAAACCTGTTGTCCCTGAGGCCATAGGATTTTGTGACGGGCAGGGTGGGGCTGTTCTCATAAGTCAATTCAAGATTATTCTGACTGAACCCATAGGACACTTCGACGCCGAAGATATTACTTTTCTTCAGTGGCAGTTCGAGTCCCACGTTCCCTCCCCCGCCGGCCGCAAAGGTTGATTGATAGGGAATAAAAGCCTCGTCGAAGGACCGGGCATCGCTGAGCCTGCTGCCTCCGCCCGTAACAAAAACCAGACTGTTCTGTGCCTCGCCCACAGTGGCGGTGAGGCAGAGCGCCACTGATACGATTAAGCCTTGCAGGAATCTCTTAACAGTCATTTCAGGTCAAACCTCCCCGGTGTCTTGAACTCAAAGTGCTTCGATGCGCTGTGCTTGTCGGAAGTTGGTTCAGTTGTGCAAACCTCTCCGAAAAACCACAAAAAAGATGAGGCCGTAGGGGCGCCCCCGAAGCCGCGGAGCATAACTAGCCTAACAGTATGCTGCTGAGAATGCAAGAAACGTCAACGGAGTCTAACCTCAAAGCACCTTGACGCGGCTCTTTGACAATTCCCCACACGCCGGCTGTCGCTACGAAGGGCTATGGGCGACAAACCCCTTGCCTGCTCCGTTGCCGCCGGGTAGCATTGGCTTATGCGTGCGAGGGCCAAGCGCGCCTGGCAAGTCAACACGCAAGCGTACAGGGCGGGCCGGGCCAAGGAACTACCAATTGGGGGGCTCGATGGTTGACATCGCTTCTTCACCACTTTCTTCAACTGCCCCGCTGACGGTCCTCAGCGAGGAAGAGCGGATGTTCCAGGCGGCGGCGCGAGAATTCGCCGAAAACGAAATCCGTCCGCACGTCGAGACGATGGACCGTGAAGGCGTTTTCAATCACGAGCTGATTGGGCAATTTTTCGAGCAGGGGTTCATGGGTCTGGCCGTTCCGGAAGCCTTCAACGGCGGCGGGGGAACGTTTTTCATGGCCACTCTGGCCATCGAAGAGTTCTCGCGGGTCGATGCTTCGGCGGGCGTGGTGATCGACGTCCAGAATACGCTGGTGAACAATGCCGTCGCGTCTTGGGGCAACGAAGCGCAAAAGCCGCAATACCTCCCGCGCCTGGTGCGGGACACCGTGGGCGCTTACGCCCTCTCCGAAGCGGGTTCCGGCAGTGATGCGTTTTCGCTCGCGGCCCGTGGCCGCCAGGATGGCGACCACTTTGTTTTGAATGGGCGAAAGCTTTGGATCACTAACGCCAAAGAAGCCGGGCTGTTCATCGTCTTCGCGAACGTCAATCCCGAGCTCGGCTACAAGGGCATCACCGCGTTCCTCATCGAGCGCGACACTCCGGGCTTCAGCGTCGGTAAGAAGGAGGACAAGCTGGGGATCCGCGCCTCTTCAACTTGCGAATTGATCTTGGAAGATTGCCGCGTTCCGCAGGCGAATGTGCTGGGAGAAGTGGGCAAGGGGTACAAAGTAGCGATCGAAACTCTCAACGAGGGACGCATTGGCATCGGCGCGCAGATGCTGGGCGTGGCGCGCGGTGCCCTCGAACACGCCATCGCTTACGCCAAAGAACGTAAACAGTTCGGCCGGCCCATTGCCGAATTTCAGGCTATTCAATTTCAGCTTGCCCGGCTGGCCACCGAGGTGGAAGCGGCGCGGCTGATGGTTTATAACGCCGCTCGATTGAAAGACGCGTGCCTGCCGTTCCTGAAAGAAGCCGCCATGGTCAAGTATTTCTGCTCCCAGGTGGCGGAGCGCGTGGCCTCCGAATGCCTGGAAGTTTATGGCGGCTACGGTTTCACCAAGGACTATCCTGCCGAAAAATACCTCCGCGATTCGAAGATTGGAAAAATCTACGAAGGCACGTCGTTCATGCAGCTCCAGACTATCGCCAAGTCGATTCTGGGGTAAGGCGCAGTTGACGTTCCCGGTCTGACCTCCACCCGGAAGAGCCTGTCAGGCGAATTCCGATTCACCCGCGCAGATAACCGGGGACGGCGGAATGTTTGATGTCGAACTGGTCGGAGTCCATAATGGAAGCTCCGGCTTGACGGGGGCCCCATGAAACCATCGGAGCGTGGCGCGGTGCCCAAGAGGATGATGGCGATTCAATTCGCCATTCTGGCGAGTTTGGCGGCGTTCTATTTCCTTTATTTGCCTTATCGGTCGGGGTTCCAGGCGGCGGCAGAGGCCCAGAAGCGGGAACTGAAGATCGAGGCACTCTCTCAATCCCTGGTGGTCGAGGACACCCACAGTGAAGTCGAGGCAACTGGAGGGGGAGGCAAGGTGCATCCCCAGAGATTGAATCGCCTGCCGGCCGTTGACGAGTTCGTTCGGACGCTCGGCTTGCCGGACCGGCGCACCACCGATTTCCGCGGTGGGCTGCACATCACCTGGACGGGCACCGGCCACTCGCTCGAGGCTGCCTTCGACCGTGGCCGCCTCTACTGCCTGCGCCGCGAGGACCTCCGGACCGGACACGGCGCGCTGGTCTTCGAATCCAGTACCGCCTGGCGCCCCTTCTAGCCGATCCGGTAGCGCGCACGCCCTGCCCTTCGAACTCCGCCACTTTTCCGTGTGGCGTGTAGCCGTTCGCGTATTAACCTGAAGAGAATTATCCATCCTCAAAATCCGCAGAGCCGCAAGAACAGCGATTCTGCCCAGCGCGCTCAACCGCCCACCCGGGGACGCCCTTGTGATCCGCAGACGTCCAGCAAAACAGAAGCACGTTTACCCGTTTCTCGTCAAACTGCCCGGCTTGCAGAACCACTGGCGATTGGTAAGCGACAAGGCAGGACATATTTCTCCCGCAACGCGGTTGGGATGCTGGATGTACATTGATAACCGAAGGCTATCGGCTGTTTTACCTTCCCAACAATCCCACGTATGCCGCCGCACCTATCGCCCCGCCGATCAGCGGCCCCACAACCGGCACCCAGGAGTATCCCCAATCGGAGCTGCCTTTGTGCGGTATAGGCAAGAGCGCGTGGGCAAGGCGCGGACCCAGATCTCGGGCGGGGTTTATGGCGTAGCCGGTCGGAGCACCCAACGAGAGACCAATCCCCCAGACCAGTAGCCCAATGAGCAAGGGTGTGAGTCCGCTTTGCACTGGACCAGCGTTCGCCGAGATCGCCAGCACCCCAAAGACGAGCACGAACGTTCCGATGATTTCGGTGAGGAGGTTTAGAGGGCGTCGACGGATGGCGGGGATGGTGGAGAAGACGGAAAGTTTCGAAGCCTGGCTTTCAGTTTCGGGCCAGTGCGCCAAATAAGCCAACCATACAATGACCGCACCGAGGAAGGCGCCAATGAATTGGGCCACAATGTACCCGGGCACATCGCTCCAGGCAAACTTGCCGACCACAGCAAGGCCCAGAGTTATCGCGGGGTTCAGATGTGCGCCGCTGATGCGCCCGACGGCATAGACCGCAACTGCCACGCCCATCGCCCAGCCCGTAGTGATCACCATCCAGCCTGAGTTCTGCGCCTTGGTCTTATTCAACATAACTCCCGACACCACCCCGTCTCACAAAATGATCAACAATGCCGTGCCGATGACTTCAGCAGCGAATGGTTTCATGCGCCTCCTCCAGGAACGGATTCTGATTT
>Ga0187876_1002474_pt1 | contig 13634 bp, 6 predicted proteins | sample June2016WEW_17_4_FD_133000 | JGI IMG/M metagenome (GOLD analysis project Ga0187876, IMG submission 133000) | Peatland microbial communities from SPRUCE experiment site at the Marcell Experimental Forest, Minnesota, USA - June2016WEW_17_40 | ecosystem: Environmental > Terrestrial > Soil > Wetlands... | reverse complement strand
TCGCCCGCGCCGCGCCGCGCAAATGGTCATCAGCGGCCACGCGCGGTCGGTGCCGCGCGTGACCTGGAGCTTCCAACAGGCCAATGCCGGCGCTATGGCAAGCGCCGGCGCCGCGCGGCGCGCCCACGACGACGAACCGCGGCTGCCGCTGTGATGCCCAGAGGTGTTACCTAACTGCCTGATCGCGGCTCGGCCGGAATGACGGAATGAAATCGCTGGTGTAAAGACGCGCCATGACCGAGCATCTGCGCCGCGCCCTGCGCGCCCTCATTTCAGTGTCCGACAAGACCGGAGTTGTCGAATTCGCCCGAACGCTCGCCGGCTATGGCATCGAGCTCGTTTCGACCGGCGGCACGCGCAAAGCGTTGAGCGATGCCGGGCTCGCCGTGCTCGACGTTTCCGACCTGACCGGCTTTCCGGAGATGATGGACGGCCGCGTCAAGACCCTGCACCCGGCGGTGCATGGCGGGCTCCTTGCCATCCGCAACAACCCCGCGCACGCCGAAGCGATGACCGCGCACCACATCCGCCCGATCGATATTCTGGTCGTCAATCTCTACCCGTTCGAGGAAACCGCCGCGCGCGGCGCCGACTTCGCGACCTGCGTGGAGAATATCGATATCGGCGGCCCGGCCATGATCCGCGCCGCCGCCAAGAACCATGACGACGTGGCGGTCGTGGTCGATGCCGGCGATTACGCCGCGGTGCTGGAGGAGCTTGCCCGGTACGGCGGCATGACGACGCTGAAGCTGCGCCGCCGGCTCGCCGCCAAAGCCTATGCGCGTACCGCCGCCTACGATGCGGCGATCGCCAACTGGTTCGCCAACGAGCTTGGCGACCTCGCGCCCGATTACCGCAGCTTCGGCGGGCGGCTGATCGAACCATTGCGCTATGGCGAGAATCCCCACCAATCGGCAGCGTTTTATCGCACGCCCGACGTTCGCTTCGGCGTCGCGACCGCGCGGCAGGCGCAGGGCAAGCAATTGTCCTACAACAACATCAACGACACCGACGCGGCTTACGAATGCGTCGCCGAGTTCGATCCGGCCCGTATCGCCGCCTGCGCCATCATCAAGCACGCTAATCCGTGCGGCGTCGCCGAGGGCGATAGCCTCATCGATGCCTACCGCAAGGCGCTGGCCTGCGATCCGGTCTCGGCGTATGGCGGCATTGTCGCGCTCAACCGCACGCTCGATGCGGACGCGGCCCGCGCCATCACCGAAATCTTTACCGAGGTGATCATCGCGCCGAACGCCACCGCGGAAGCCGCCGCCATCGTCGGCGCCAAGAAGAATTTGCGGCTCCTTCTCGCCGGCGGCCTGCCCGATCCGCGCGCCAAGGGGTTGACGGCAAGGACCGTCGCCGGCGGCCTGCTCGTGCAGTCGCGCGACAACGCCGTGGTGGATGACATGGAGCTGAAGCCGGTGACCAAGCGCGCGCCGAGCAATGCCGAATTGCGCGACCTGCGCTTTGCCTTCCGCGTCGCCAAGCACGTCAAGTCGAACACCATCGTCTATGCCAAAGATTCGGCGACCGTCGGCATCGGCGCCGGGCAAATGAGCCGGGTCGATTCCGCGCGCATCGCCGCGCGCAAGGCCGAGGACGCCGCCAAGGCGGCCGGTCTCTCCGAACCCGCCACCAAGGGATCGGTGGTCGCCTCCGACGCGTTCTTTCCGTTCGCTGACGGCCTGCTCGTCGCCATCGAAGCCGGCGCCACCGCGGTGATCCAGCCCGGCGGCTCCGTGCGCGACGACGAGGTGATCAAAGCCGCGGACGACCACGGCATCGCCATGGTCTTCACCGGCACGCGGCACTTTCGGCATTAGGCCTCAAGCAGCTGCTGTCGTCTTCAACAGTGCCTGACGGTCGATCTTCGAAGAACGGCGTGGCTTCGCTCGCCTATGTGCCGGGCCTCCACGTCAGCTCAAGCCAGCTTCAAAGACGTGGATGGCCGGAACAAGTCCGGCCATGACGAGATTGAGGAATAGCCGCCGCGGATCACACGGCGCCGGTAATCCACTGCTCGAGCTTCTGCTTGGGTGCAGCGCCGACCTGACGCGAAGCGAGCTGGCCGCCCTTGAACAGCATCAGCGTCGGGATCGACATGATGCCGAATTTCGCCGCGGTGCCGGGGTTCTCATCGACATTGAGCTTGACGATCTTGACCTTGCCGTTGAGCGACTTGGAAATCTCTTCCAGCGCGGGCGCGATCATCCGGCACGGGCCGCACCACTCCGCCCAGAAATCCACGACGACCGGCTCGGTCGCCTTGAGCACGTCCTGATCGAACGTCGCGTCCGTCACCTTGTCGACCATGGAACCCTCGCTTTTTCGAAGAATCGGCAGCCCGCGGGCATTGAACCTATGAATGGCCCCCGGGGGCGTCAAGACAGCTTCACTGGAGCGTGACCTGCCACCCCGTCATGGCCGGACTTGTTCCGGCCATCCATAGGCGAGCGAAGCGACGCCGTTCTTCGAACGGCTGTGCGCGGGCATGACGATCAGCGGCTCATGATCGCGGCGAGCGCCGCCTCCATTGCCGCGCCGGGAACCTCCATGACGTTCGGCCCTTCGGTGAAGATCAATGCGGCGCGAATCGTTTTTTCCGGGTAAATGCGCGCCAGCACGGCGCGGTAAAGCGCGAGCTGGGCGACGTAGGCCTCCGGTACCTCGGCAAGCCGGCGCGGCGCGGCCCCGGTCTTGTAGTCGGCGATCAGGACCGTCTCCCCTGTCACCACCAACCGGTCGACCTGTCCCGAAACGGCGATCGCGGCGCCGCTGGCGCCTGCGATGCGCCCGACGATCGGGACTTCGGCACGGCTGCCCGCCGCGAACACGTCGGCAAAGATCAGATCGTTGAGCATGGTCAGGACTTGCCGCGCGATCTCGGCCTGCTCGGCGGGGAGGAAATCGGCCGCAGCCCCCTTGAGATACCGTTCGATGGCATCATGGCGGCCGGCCGGCGGGATGTCGGGTAGCGACTGCAACAGCCGGTGGACTATGCGTCCCCGCGCCAGCGCGTTGCGGCGTTCGGCGGCGGAGGCCGTTGCGGGCGCAGCGACGCGGCCGATCTCCTCCTCGAACGCCGAGGAGGGCGACAGCGATACCAGGCGCGGCGTTTCGACAGGAGCCGGCTGCCGCAGCCACGGCGGAATGTCATGCCGGTCGGCGTTCGCCGCTTCGGCCGGCGGCCGCGCGGCCTCGGCGATTTGGCCGGGCATCGCCTTGCGGTAGCGCCAGACCTTCTCCCCACATTCATCTTCCGCGACCAGGAACGGCTGCAGCGGCTCGGCCATGAGGTCGTACCAGCAGCCCTTTGGCCGGGCGCGTTCGCCGTCGGCGCCGCAGACGATCAGCCGGTCCGCCGCGCGGGTCATGGCGACGTAGAGGAGTCGGCGATATTCGTCCTCGGCTTCGAGGAGCGCCGCCGCGCGGGCCGCCGCGACCGGCAGCACGTCGTCGTCCTTGCGTCCCGCCCAGATCACGGCGCCGCCGGGAAGCTCCAGAAGCCGCGGCGGCCGCGGCCCCGCGGGCTGAGTCATCGTGTCGGCGAGGATCACGACCGGCGCTTCGAGGCCCTTGGCGCCGTGCACGGTCATGACGCGCACTTCGTCGCGCGCCATCTCCATGTCGCGCTTGACCTCGGCGCGCGCGGCCCGCAGCCAGGCGATAAAACCTTGCAGGGAGGGCGTCTCCCGCCGCTCATAGTCGAGCGCGAGGTTGAGGAACTCGTCGAGCGCATCGTTTGCCTCGGCGCCGAGCCGCGCCAGGAAGCGCCGACGGCCGCTGCCGGCGCCGAGGAGACGCGCATAGAAGGCAAACGGCGTCTCACGCCGGGCGGCTTGTGCAAGCTCGTCGAGCTGCGCGGTGGCCGCGGCGAATTTTTCCGTTTCCGCCGACTTGCGCGCCAGCGCCGCGCGCAGCGAGGCGCGGCCGCGCTCCCAGGCGACCGCAAATAACTCGTCGTCGGAGAAACCAAACAGCGGACTGCGCAGCACGGTCGCCAGCGCCAGATCGTCCTCGCGCAGCAACAGCGCGTCGGCGAGCGCGATCAGGTCCATCACCGCGATATGTTCGGTGAGCACCAGACGGTCGGCGCCGGCCACTTCGACGTTCTCATTCTTCAGCGCGCGGATGATCGCCTCGAACAGCGGCCCGCGCTGGCGCACCAGAATGAGCACGTCGCCATAGCGCGCGGCGCGGCGATCGATGCCGACCGCCGTGCGCTGATCGACAAGTCCGCGCACGGTGCGCGCGATCCGCTGCGCGAGCTTCACCCGCGGGCTCGTCTCGCTCACCGTATCGAACGGCGCGTCCCAGCCCTCGATCTCGCTGCGTTCCTCGGGTTTTTCCGGCTCCCAGATCTCGACGAGGCTCGGCGGCGTATCCGGCAAGGCGATATGCGGCGGAAAGCCGTCGGCGTCCGCGGTAACGCTCGCCGCGATGCCTTGCACCTTGAACACTTCGTCCACGGCGCCCAGCACGCTCTCGCCCGAACGGAACGAGTGCTTGAACTCGCGGAACACGAAATCCAGTCCGCTGGCTTTGTGCGCGCTCTCAAAATGACGTCGCATCCAGGCGAATTCCTTGGGCGCGGCGTCCTGGAACGAGAAGATCGACTGCTTTTCGTCGCCGACGGCGAAGATCGTGCGCCTGACGTCGCGCGCGCCCTTGCCGGCGGTGAATTCCGCCGTGAGGCGGCGGATGATCTCCCACTGCTTGTTGCTGGTGTCCTGCGCCTCGTCGATCAGTACGTGATCGATGCCGAGATCGAGCTTGTAATGGACCCAGGCCGCATCGACGTTGTTGAGCAGCGCCAGCGTCTTGTCAATGAGATCGTCGTAGTCGAGGAGGCCGCGGCGCTCCTTTTCGGCGCCATAGCGCGTCAGCACCGCATCCGCGACGGTCAGCAACGCCGCGCTGCGGTCGCGGCAGACCACGGCATTGCGCCGTTCGAGAATGGCGCAGACGCGTTTTTGCTCCGCGCCCAGACGCTCGACCAGGTCAGAGTCCTTGATCGCCTTGGTGACGATGGATTTGCGCGGGTTGCCTTCGTCCGTGCAGAAGATTTCAAGATAGAGCTCGATCCGGTTGGAGCCGGACAGCGCCGTCAGCGTGGTGAACCGCTGCGCCTGCTCGCAGTCGGTCTTGTTGCCCTTGGCCAATGCTGCGGCAATTGCCGGCCATTCCACCGGCGCGATCAAGGAGCCAGTCAGAAACTCGGCCTCGATGCTGTCGAGGCTTTCTTGCGGCTCGACACCGAGGCTGCGTGACAGACCGGCGATCGCAGCCTCGACGCTGCCGGCCTTTGCCCGCCAGCGCATGACGGCGTCACGCCGGTTGATCGCCTCACGCACCGTATCGCGAAACGTCTGATCGGCGCCCGCCGTCATCGCGGTGCCGAGCGCACGGCCAAGGGCGCTGTCGGGCGCGGCGGCGCCTTCCAGCAGCGCATCGAGCGTCAATTGCTCCAGGAGCTGCGCTTGCGCGGTCTCGTCGAGCACGCTGAAGCGGGCGGCAACGTTCGCCTCAAACGGAAACCGGTGCAGAAGCTGGGTGCAGAAGGCGTGGATGGTCTGCACCTTGAGACCGCCCGGCGTCTCCAGCGCCCGCGCAAACAGCCGGCGCGCCAGCGCCCGCCGGGCCTCAGGCACCTTATCAGAGCGCGCACCGATGGCGGCATCGAGCGCGGCGTCGTCGAGCGTGGTCCACCGCCCAAGCGTGTCAAAAACGCGCTTCGCCATATTGGCGGCGGCGGCCTTGGTGAAGGTCAGGCAAAGGGTTTTTTCCGGCGCTACGCCGGCGAGCAGCAAGTTGATCACCCGCTGCGCCAGCACATGGGTCTTGCCCGACCCCGCATTGGCGGCGACCCATGCCGAAACGGCGGGATCGGAGACGGCGGCTTGCAGCCGCAGCACGTCGGCCGGAATGATGCTGGGCGATCTCATGCGGCACCCGGAATATCGTCTTCGGCGCCGCCGGTGCTCGACCATTCCTTGACGCGCGCCAGATGGTCGTAATCGCCGTAACGCGCCTTCCACATCGGATGGACCAGCGAGCGGTAGGGCTCGTCGTCGTCGGCGAAGCGCCGCACCAGCGCCGCGAGTTTTTCCAATGCGCGATCGGCTTGGCTGTCGGGCGTGCCTTCTTTGAATCCGATCGGTAGGAATTCCCCGGCCCGCGCGCCGCCTTTGAGCATCACATAGGCGAGCGCCGCGACCGAGCTGCCGGCGGGGATCGTCTTGAATCCGCCTTGGCGCAGCATCGCCGCCTCCAGCGTGAGCTGCGGCGCCAGTCCGGTTCGCACCTGCTTTTCGGTGCGCACCGAGCCGGTCTTGTAATCAAGGATCGCGTAGCGCCCGTCCGGCAGACGCTCGATGCGATCGGCAATGCCTCGTAATTTGAACATGCCGTCGTCCAGCGGAATCTCGATGTTGCCGCGGATCTCGGCGGCGATCGCATTGATCGTGGGGCGCCGACCTGCCTCCCAGGCGCCGAACCAGCGCGCGATGCGCTGGAACCGCGGCCACCAGAACGCGCGCGCTTCCGGAAAATCTTCGAGCGCGGCGAAGTGCGCCCGGCCGAGCGCGATGAGCTCGCCCGCAGGATCGGCCGGCAGGCCGTTCGCATAACGCTGGGTGAATTCGCCCAGCACGGCGTGAATGACCGTGCCGCGCTCGGCGGCGCCGGGTGCCGTGTCGACCGCATCGAGCGGCGCCAAGCGCAGCACGTGCTTGGCGTAGATCGTGTAGGGATCGCGCAGCCAGTGTTCGATCTCGGTGACCGAAAGGCTCCTCGGCCGCGCCACGCGCGGCGGTTTCGGCGCCGGCCGCGGCGCCGGCGCGACGCTTTCGGGCCGGTCGAGCGCGCGCCCCCAGGCGAGATAGACATCGCCGCGATCAATGGCCGCCTGCCACCGTTCGCCGGCAACAGCGGCGAGGCGTTGGACGAAACGCGACGGCGACGTCGGCGCGCCGGCAATTTTCGCAGCGCGCGTCAGGATCACTTCGCGCGCGCCGAGCATCTGGGCGAAGTCGTGGGCGGAAAGGCCGATCCGCCGTTCCGGCAGATCGAGACCGAGACTTTGGCGCATCGGGCGGCTGAGCCAGGCATCGGTGCGGCCTTCCGGCGGCCACGCCCCCTCCACAAGCCCGCCCAGCACTACGCGGTCGCTCTCGGTAAGCCGCGCTTCGATGGTGCCCATGATACGCACGCGCACGCCGGACCGCGGCGGCTGGCGCACCACGCGGTCGGCAAGGGCGGTGGAGAAAAGCTCGACATAATCGGCGGGCGCAACGAACAGTGCCGCGGCGGCTTCGCTCGCCGCCAACTCATCCAGCGTGGCGGCGAGCCTTGCGCCGTCGGGACCGTCGAAGGCGCACGCGCGCCCGCCATCGCGCGACAGCGCCGCCAACACCTCCTGATGACGCGCGGCGATCTCGATGAGCGCGCGCTGTTGTTTGCCGAGGCTTTCGAGCGGCGCCAACGCGTCCGCGAGCCGGCGGACCAGATCGGCGGCAGCCGAAAGTTCGCTGTCGGTCAAACCGATGCGCGGATCGGAAGGGTGGAGATCGACCGGCTCCTTGCGCCGGAATTTTCCGAGCTGCGCGCGAAAGGCTTCGAGCGCGCGGGAAAGTCCGGCAGTGCCGGGCCGCGGCCGCGGCCCGCGCAAAATCGCGCGCTCAAGCGCGCCGACGGCGTTCTCCGTATGGTGCGAACCGAGCCGCAGCAGCGGATGCTTGAGCAAGCCGAGCAAGGCGACCGGCACTAGCCCGCCGAGCGCCGCGGCGGCCGCCAGCCGGGCAAACGTCCCGGCCGGCGTGTCGGCCAGCGCATCGCCGCCGCTATCTTCCGCATCGATATTCCAGCGTGCCAGCGCGGCGTGGACGCGTCGCGCCAGCGCGCGGTCGGGCGTCACCAGGGCGGCGGTCTTGCCCTCTTCCACCGCTTCGCGCAACGCCACCGCAATCGCGAGCGATTCATCTTCGGCATGCGCCGCTTCGATCATGGTGATCGTTCCGAGCGCCGCATCCGCGTCCGCCTCGAACACCGGATCGGCCGCGCGGCGCCGCCACAGATCAGTCGCCGCCGCCGGCCTTAAAACTTCCGAGATCAGCCGCTCGCGGCCTTTTGCCTCCGCCAGGCGTTCGACGGCGTCGCGGGTGATCCCGATGCGCGTGAGCAGCGCCTGCATCGCGAATTGCGGATGCCCCGGGGCGGGCGCGATGTCGTTGGCCGCATCGCCGGCGATCAGCCGCCAGGAGTCTTCGTCGAGATCGGCGTCGAGGCCAGGCAGCACCACCGCGCCATGCGGCAGCCGCGCGATCGTCGCGATCAGCTCGGCGGTCGCCGGGATCGAGCCGGTCGAACCCGCCGCGATCACCGGCGCGTCGGTCCGCCGCGCCAGCCGCGCGGCCTCCGCCTTGATCAGCGCGTCGCGCCGCGCCGCGGGTTCGATCCAGCCGCGCTCGCGCAGCAGCTCCGGCCAGGCCTCGCGCGCAATCTGCAAAAACTTCAGCGTCAGCTGCCAATAGGGATCGAGGACGTCGGGCACCAGGCCGTCGAGCCTGTCCCAGGGCACGCCGCGCATCGTCATGTCGTCGATGAGCCGCGCGAGGTCGTCGGCAAGCGCGCAAGCCGCCGCCGGCGTCTGCGCCACCAGCGGCATGCCGCCGGCGCCGCGCACTGCCGGCGCGGCCGCCCATTTGCCGACCATCCGCATGAGCAGGAGACGCCGTTCGAGGCCGCCGAGCGCCGGCGGCAAGGCCAGCGCGTCCACCGCGATGTCGCCCGTTGCGGCTTCGGCAAACGCGATCTCGTCCTCGTCGATATCGCCGAGCGCGACAATGCGCGGCAGGATCGCCGCATCGGTCTTCAACACGTCGAGAAAGGCATCGCGCGCCAGCCGGCAGGCGCGCCGGGTCGGCAGATAAAGCGTGACGGCGGCCAGCGCCAGCGGATCGTCAGCAACGCGAAAGCCGAGCCGGCCGCCGGTCAAGGCGCCGATCAGCGTCGGCAGGAACGGCGCCGATGGCGGAATGGTGAAGACGCGAGCGGGCATACCGATGATCGATTCGCAATCAAACGTCATTCCCGCGACAGCGGGAATCCATAACCACTATCAGCGCGATTTGCTCGAACTGTGATTATGGGTCCCCGCGTGCGCGGGGACAGAGGTGGCACTGAATAGCAGATTCTAATGCGCGGCGGCGAGCGCCGCCTCCGCGGCCGCGACCGCTTCCGGCGTGCCGACATGCATCCAGAGGCCTTCCAGGCGCAAGCCGAACAGCCGGTCCTTGGCGCCGGCGCGATCAAACAGCGGCGTCAGCGGAAACGCGCCCGCGGGCGCGCCGGCAAACAGCGCCGGGCTGAGGATGGCGGCGCCGGCATAGACGAACGGCACCACCTCGCGCTCGCTGCGGCGGCGCAAGCGGCCGTCCGCCAGCATGGCGAAGTCGCCGCGGCCGCTATAGCCGATGCTCTCGGTCGTCGGCGCCAGCAAGAGGAGCGCATCCATCGCTGCAGGATCGAAAGCGTCGGCCAGCCGCGCGAAGTTGGGCTTGACGCCGTCAAGCCACACCGTGTCGGAATTGACCAGAAAGAACGGCGCGTCGCCCAGCTGCGGCAGCGCCTTGGCGATGCCGCCGCCGGTGCCGAGCAATTCCGCGCGCTCATCGGAGATGACGATGTGCGGTCGCTGGCGCGACGCCAGATGGCGTTCCAGCGCGTCGGCGAGATGATGCACGTTCACCACAACGCGCTCGACGCCGGCATCGGCCAGACGATCGAGCGAGTAGTCGATCAGCGACTTGCCGCCGATCTGCACCAACGGCTTCGGGACCTGGCCGTTGTACGGCCGCATGCGCGTGCCAAGGCCGGCCGCCAATACGATCGCGCGCTTCGGCTTCATGGTCTTACCGGCCACCCCGACAATCTCCGATTCGCGCCATCATAACCCATCTCCCGATGCGTCTCTTGGCGGCAGGTTGACGGCGTACCAGGCCTTGAGCGGGGCCAGCGCCGGATGCGCGAGCGACCGCCACAAATAGCTCAACAGGCGGGGCATATGACGCAAATATTGCGGCTTGCCATCGCGCCGGTCGAGCCGGGCAAAGATACCGAGAATCTTGGTCGTCCGTTGCGCGGCGAGCGTTGCGTACAGCCTGGTGAAGGACGCGGCGTCGAAACGCTGATCCTCGCGGCGCGCGCGGACATAGCGGCTGAGCAACGCCACTTCCAGCGATTCAGGGACGTCGACGCGGGCGTCCTGCAACAGCGAGGCCACGTCGTAAGCGGCCGGACCGAGCAGCGCGTCCTGAAAATCGAGGAGCCCGATCCGGGCAACGTCTTCGCGATCCGGCAGCCAGAGCAGATTGGGCGAATGATAATCGCGCAGCACCCAGGTGGCGGGCGCATCGATCGCCGGCGCGAGCGCTTGCCGCCACAGCGCAATAAAGTTTTTGCGCACGGGCTCCGTCGCCGCAGCGCCGGCACTGACCAGATACCAGTCGAGCAGGAGCTCGGCCTCGATCAGAAACGCCTCCATGTCGTAGCGCGGCAGGCGATAGTTGAGCTGCGGCCCCGCCGGCAGCGTTTCCGGCAATTTGCGGCGATGCAACGATATCAGGAGATCGATGGCGGCTTCGTAGCGCGCCTCGATCGGCGCCGGCGGATCGCCGGCGACGATGCGCTCGTCGCCGAGATCTTCCATGATGAGGAACCCGCGGTCGAGATCGGCATGCAGGATCGCCGGCGCCGAGAGGTTGCGATCGCGTAAGCCCGCCGCGATGGCGACATAGGGAACAACGTCCTCGGCGAGGTGGGCGATCGCACTATACGGCTTGCCGTCGCGCACCGGCGGACCGTCGGGCCGCCGCGGCGCGTTCATCAGCACCGCCGTCCGATCGCCGCGCTCGAGGCGCTCGAAGATGCGGGTGGAGGCATCGCCGACCATGCGCCGCCGCCGCGCCTCGCCGAAACCGGATTCCTCGAGGAAGGCGCGCAGCTGCGGAATCCGTGCCGCGCGCGCCGCGAACGCGCCATAGCCGACGACGCGCGCATCGCGGACCTCGGAACCAAGCTGCGGCGCCAGTGTAAACGTGATGTCGAGACGATCGGGCGGCAGCAAACCGGCGGCGCGATCCGGCCATTCCACCAGCACCACGGCACCTTCGGGCAGGTCTTCGAATCCAAGTTCCGCCAGCTCGGCCGCGCCGGAGAGCCGGTAAAAATCGGCGTGGACCAGCGCAAAGCGCGGCAGTTCGTAGCTTTGCAGCAACGTGAAGGTCGGGCTCGGCACCTCGATCGTGGCGTCGCCGGCGAGATAACGGATGAGCGCGCGCGCAAACGTCGTCTTGCCGGCGCCGAGGTCGCCCGACAGCGTCACCAGATCGCCGGGTTCGAGCGCCGCGGCGATATCGGCGGCAAAACGCTCCGTCGCTTGCTCGTTCGGTAATGTCACGGTGAAGCTGGCGCCGCCGGGGGCAGTCGGAAACATGGCGTTATTCTGCCGCCGTCAGTTTAGCCGCCGCGCCGAGCGGGAACGTGCACGTCACCGTGGTGCCTTCGCCGACGACGGAGGTGATATTGACCGTGCCGCCGTGCAGCTCGACGAACGAGCGCACCAGCGAGAGGCCGATTCCGGTGCCGCGATGGTGCGAGCCGAGCGAATGGGTCTCGAACCAATCGAACACCCTTTCCAGGACCTCAGGCGGAATGCCCGGCCCGTGGTCGGTGACCGCGAACACCAAGGCGTCGTCGCGCCGTTCCGCCGACAGGGTGATGGTGCCGCCGGCGGGCGAGAAGCTCACGGCGTTGGCCAGGAGATTGAACAGGATCTGCCGCACGCGACGCTCGTCGGCGGTGAAGCTGCCGATATCGTTCGGGGCGCGGATGTCGAGCAGGAGGCCGGCGCTCACCAGCCGATCCTGGACGCCTTCGGCGGCCGCCGCCATGGTGGCGCGGATGTCGACCGGTCCGAGATTGAGCTGCATGCGGCCGGCGTCGATGGTCGCCAGATCGAGAATATTGTTGATCAGCGCCAGCAGCGTGTTGGTGGAGACCGTGATGTAGTCGAGATATTCGCGCTGCTTCGGCGCCAGCGGCCCGGTCCCCGGATCGCCGAGCAGATGGACGAAGCCGATGATGTTGGTGAGCGGCGAGCGCAACTCGTAGGACACGTGGTGGACGAAATCGATCTTGATCTTGTCGGCGTCCTCGAGCGCCTCGTTGCGTTCGCGCAGCGCCCGCTCGACGTTGACCGAGTCGGTGACATCGTGGAACGTCACCAATGTGGCGCCGTCGGGCAGCGGCACGGTGGTGCAGTCGACCACGACGCCGTCGCGGCGCTCGAGCGTGTCCTCGATCGCTTCGCGGTCGTCGATGGCGGTCACCACGCCGCGCAGCGCCTGCCACGTCGGATGGTCGCCGTGCAACGGCCGGCACAGCGCCGTGATCGTCTCGATATGCGGCCGCTCGGCGAGCGTCTGCGGCGACAGCTGCCACATGCGCGCGAAGGCGGAATTGGAGAGCCGGATGCGGCCGTCGCTGGCGAACACGGCGACGCCTTCGGCGAGGTTGTCGAGCGTTTCACCCTGGACGCGGATCAGTTCCTCGAACCGCCGCTCCAGATCGAGCCGCTCGGTCACGTCGTCGAACAGATAAGTGACGCCGCCGTCGGGATTGGGCGTGGTGACGACGCGCAGCGTGCGGCCGTCGGGCAGATGCCAGGTTTGCTCCTGCGCCTCGACGGCGCTGTAGGCGGTGTGCAGCTGCGCCTTCCATTGCCGGAAGTCGCGCTCCTCGGGCAGCTTGCGGGCGGCACGCAACGCGTCGAGCACGGCCGAGTCGGTCGGCCCCTGCTCAAGATAGGAGGCGTCCAGATTCCACAGCGCGCAATACGCGGCATTATAGAACGTCAGCCGGTGCTCGGCGTTGAACATGGCAACGCCGGTGGAAAGCTGATCGAGCGTGCGGCGGTGCGCATCGACCATGCGCGCGAGCGCGCTGCGCATGGTTTCCGCTTCCGTGGCATCGATAGCGAGCCCGGCGCTGCCGGTCTCGATGCGAAAGTCGAGCACGTCGAAGCTGCGCCGCGTTCCGGCGACGATCGCCGGCAGCCGGCCGGCATAGGCGCCGCCGGCGGTCCGCGTTCGCGCAATGTTTTCGCGCGCCGCGCTGTCGAGCAGCTCCAAGCGCCGTTCGACCGCATCGGCGGCGTTCGCCGCTTCGACGGCGCGCGCATAGGCGGCATTGACGAAGGTGAGCCGCCCGGCTGCATCGCGCGTCCACACCGGCGACGGCAGCCGTTCGATCAGCGTGCGCAGCGACGCGACCTCGCTCAGCAGCGCCTCATGACGCTCGACGAGGTTCAACAAATCGCGCTTGAGGCTGCTGGCGTCCTTGAGCCGCAGCACGGCGCGCCCGGCGATGGCGCGGCCTTGCGCCTCGATCGGACGACCGGCGAGCGTCGTGAAGCTCATCGAGAAGGCTTCGCCACGCGTCCGCAGCGCTTCGACCGCCTGCTCCATGGCACTTGCCTTGGCGGCAGGAAGCCAACTGCCGAAGGCCAGCACGCGGTGCGGCGCCGAGACGCCGACCACGGCAGGATCGCCCTCGATGCTCGGTTCGTCGGA
>Ga0187876_1002467_pt1 | contig 13654 bp, 12 predicted proteins | sample June2016WEW_17_4_FD_133000 | JGI IMG/M metagenome (GOLD analysis project Ga0187876, IMG submission 133000) | Peatland microbial communities from SPRUCE experiment site at the Marcell Experimental Forest, Minnesota, USA - June2016WEW_17_40 | ecosystem: Environmental > Terrestrial > Soil >... | reverse complement strand
GCTGATTCTGCTCATCCTGGCCGTTGCTGCGTTCTTCATCTGGAGAGGTTATTTTGCGAATCAGCGCGTTCCGGACAACATCGTTGTGCTGAGCGGCCGCATTGAAGGCGACGATTCGGCAGTCGCGCCGAAAACCACCGGCCGCGTTCTGGAGATCAGGGTGCGGGAAGGCGACACCGTCAAAGCCGGCGATACCATCGCGATTCTGGACGACGCGCAGCTTATGGCACGTGAAGATCAGGCCAAGGCTGCGCTTACAGGCGCCGAGGCCAGAGCGAAATCGGCCAGCGACCAGATTGCCGTCTACCAGCAGCAGTTACAACAGAACGAACTTGCTACCGAGCAGGCCAAAGTGGACGCCGCCGGCCGCGTCAGGCAAGCCGAGTCCGATGTTGCCGCCGCCGAGTCCGATCTCGCGCAACAGGAAGCGTCGTTGCGTCTGGCGAAGTTCGACGACGACGCATATCAGAAACTGGTGAAAACCGGCGCTGCTTCAGAGCGCCAGGGCAAGCAGGCCACCGCGACGGCCGATCAGCAAACCGCCGCTGTAGCGGCCGCGCACCGCCGCCTCGAGGCAGCCCGTGGAGCGCTCACTACTGCCCAGGCCAATCTCTCCAACCCGGGCATCCGCAGTTTCCAGGCCTCGGCGGTTCGCAGTCAGATCGAACAGCAGAGAGCGGAGATCGCGAACGCGATGGCGGCCACGCAACAGGCCCGCTTCCAGCTTGCGGAGGCGGAAGAAAATCGCAAGGATCTCATCGTCACCGCGCCGTTCGATGGAACCGTCCTCACGCGCGCTGCTGAGCCGGGAGAAGTCGTTACCGCCGGGACCGCCATCGTCACGCTGCTCGACCTCAGCAAAGTCTACCTCCGCGGATTCGTGCCGGAAGGCGACATCGGCAAAGTGAAGATCGGCCAGCCCGCGCGCGTGTATCTCGATTCGGCGCCTGAAAAACCTATCGACGCTTATGTCCTCCGCATCGATCCGCAGGCGACATTCACACCCGAAAATACTTACTTCCGCGACGACCGCGTCAAGCAGGTCGTCGGCGTGAAACTCCAACTCAAAGGCGCGGTGGGATTCGCCAAACCCGGCATGCCTTCGGACGGCGAAATTCTCGTTCAGGGCGATGTCTGGCCCGCGGGCAAATTCATCAAATGACGGCCTCCGATTCCACTGCGCGGTTGACCGCGGGACCAGAGACGCTGGACCGCACAAATTCCGACTGCGCCATTCGGATCCGCGATCTGTGGAAGTCCTACGGTGTCCTGGATGCCGTCTGGGGAATCAATCTCGAAATCCGCGATGGCGAAATTTTTGGATTAATCGGACCCGATGGCGCCGGAAAAACCACCACCTTCCAGATCCTCGCGGGCGTGATGGAGGCTACATCCGGCACGGCCGAGGTCTTCGGCGTGCCCGCAAGGCAAGCCCGATCCACCACCGGTTATCTCACGCAAGCGTTCAGTCTCTATCCCGATCTCACCGTCCTCGAAAACATTCGTTATATCGGCGACCTCCGCCGCGTCCCGCCGGATGAGATCGCCAAGCGTGGCCGCCGCTATCTGCAAATGTTCGATATGGACCGTTTCGAGCACCGGCTGGCGGGGCGTCTCAGCGGTGGTATGAAACAGAAGCTCGCGCTGGCCTGCGCGCTCGTGCCTGAGCCGCGAGTTCTGTTGCTCGACGAGCCAACCACGGGCGTCGACCCGGTTTCCCGCCGCGAGTTTTGGGATACACTCGCCCATCTTGCTGCCGAGGGGCTCACGATCGTCCTGGCGACTCCGTATCTCGACGAAGCGGAACGCTGCCACCGGGTCGCTTTCATGCACCAGGGTGAAATCCGGCAAATCGGTACGCCGGCGGAACTGCGGGCGAGCCTGCACGCCAGCCGCGTGGAAATCCGCACCGCAAACCTGGCAGTGGCTCAGAACGAACTTTCGAAGCTGGCGGGACCCGATCACGAGATTGTCGATGTCCAGCGCTTCGGCGACCGGCTTGATCTGCTCGTGCATAATCCGGATGAAGCAAAGCGCCTTGCCGGCCAGACCTTGAGCGCGGTGGGCCTTAAGATCGATGACATTCGCGTTGACGAACCGACGCTCGAAAACACTTTCGTCGCCACCTTGAGGAACCTCGGCCAGAAAGTTCACGACGACCCGTTTCCCGGCCGCCGCGATCATCGCGGAATGCGCGGCCAGATAGCGATCGGCGCCACGAATCTTACCAAAGAGTTCGGCTCCTTCACGGCCGTGAAAAACGTCAGCGCGCAGGTGCAATACGGCGAAATCTACGGGCTGCTGGGCGCCAACGGCGCGGGCAAGACCACCACGATCAAAATGCTTTGCGGCTTGCTCCCTCCCACGTACGGGCAGATGCAACTCGCGGGCGAGCACGGCAGTCTGCGTTCCCCCGAGGTAAGGCAGCGGATCGGCTACATGTCGCAGAAATTTTCTCTCTACGACGATCTCTCGATCGCCGAAAACCTTGAGTTTTTCGCCGGTATCTATGGCGTTCCCGAAGGCCAGCGCGAAGAAAAAAAGCGTTGGGTGATGGCCTTTTCCGGACTTGAAGGAAGGGAAAATCAGTTGATCGGCAGTTTGCCCCAGGGATGGAAACAGCGCGTAGCGTTCGGCGCGGCCATTCTGCACGAACCGAGCGTGCTGTTTCTCGATGAGCCGACCTCCGGCGTGGACCCGCTCGCCCGCCGCGCCTTCTGGACCATGATCAACCGCCTGGCCGACGCCGGCACGGCCATTCTCGTCACCACCCACTATCTCGAAGAAGCGGAGCAGTGCAACCGGCTCGGTTTCATGGTGGCCGGTGAACTGGTCACGGAAGGTACCCCGACAGGCATCAAGAGCGCGCAGACCGGGCACTTGCTCGAGTTCGTTGTCGATCAGCCGCAGCGGGCGATGGATCTTCTGAAGAGCGATACCGAGCGCTGGCGCGTTTCGTTATTCGGCGCTCGCCTGCACGTCATCACGGACGAAGACCCCGCCACTGCCGAGCGTGCGAACAGGCAAAAACTCGAGGCAAACGGCATTCGCGTGATCAGTGTGCGCGAAGGGCGGTTCTCTCTGGAAGACGTCTTCATCAGCGTGGTGGAAAGAGCCCGGCAGGAGGGCAAAGTTGCAACCGAAGATTAATCCTTGCGAGCTGGGAACGCAGGCGAAAACGCCTACTCCACAAGGCGGCTCGTGTGGAAGAGGCCTTTTGGCCTGCGCCTTACTTTTCAGAAGGAGACGCGACTTCAAGTCGCGTTAGCAACCCATGCGAAGAATCCTCGCCCAAACCCGCAAAGAACTGACCCAGATCCTCCGCGACAAGATGGCGATCGGTCTGGCGCTCGTTCTCCCCTTGATGCAACTCATCCTGATGGGATCGGCCATCTCCCTCACCGTGGAGAATCTTCCCGTCGCGGTACAGGATCTCGACGATTCGGCCGCCTCGCGCCAGTTCATTGACGCCTTCCGGGCCTCGAACACCTTCCACGTCGTGCCTTTCCCGGTCAATCGGCAACCGGAAACGGCATTCTCGTCGAATGTGGCTCGCGCCGCACTCATCATCCCCGAACACTTCGGGCGTGACATCGCGCGCGGCATCAGCTCGCCCGTTCAGATGCTCATCGACGCTTCGGATTCGAACACGGCGAAGCTCATAGCGGGTTACTCGGGCGAGATCACGCGCGCCTGGAATGCCAGCAACGCTGGTGCGGGACAAGCCGCGCCCGTGCAGGCCGCGATGCGCTTCTGGTATAACCCTGGACGCTCGTCAAAGAAATTTTACGGGCCTGGAATTTTCGTGTTGGCGCTGTCGCTGTTTCCTCCGCTGCTGGCCACGCTCGCCATGGCGAAGGAAGGCGAGCAAAAAACCATCCTTCAGGTCTATGTCTCCAGCATTTCCGCGCACGAGTTTCTGCTCGGCAAGATCCTGACCTTCATGGTGGTCTCTTTCTGCGAATGTCTCGTTCTCCTCACGCTCCTCTTCACTTACTTCGGCCTCAATTTCGCCGGCGACCCGACTCCCTTTCTCGTCGCCACCATTCTCTATGCGTTCTGCGTTTCGGCTTTTGGAACGTTGGTCGGCGCGGCGATTCCCAATCAGTCGGCGGCGATGCAGGCCGTTGCACTGGGAGGTTTCCTGCTGGTTTTCATGCTTTCCGGCTTGATCTTTCCCATCCAGAACATTCCGCCCGAGATCCGCTGGCTCTCGAATTTCATCTGGGGCCGGTACTACATCGATATCGTGCGCGACGCGCTGTTGCAGGGCGGCGGCTGGCCCGCAGTCTGGTGGAAAGTCATCATCATCGGTTTCACCGGCTCGGTGTTTTATACGATTGCCTGGCGTAACATGCGCCGAATGCAGCTGAAAGCGTAAGCCGGGAGGGAAGACATGAATAAACTGATCCGGTTCTTCTTTAGTCATCGACTCCGCGCTTTATTGCGCAAGGAGTTTGCGCAAATCCGCCGCGACCGCCGCCTCGCGATGTCGCTGATTATTCCACCCACTCTGCAGCTGCTTCTCTTCAGCCTCGTCCTGAACGCAACCGTCTCCAATCTCAAGCTGGGTATCATCGACGACAGCCGGACGCCGGAGAGCCGTGGCCTGACATCCACGCTGACGGAGAGCAAGAGTTTCAAGCTGGCCGGATATTACTACGACGTTAATAAGCTCGGCGATGCCATCAGCCGGGGCGATCTCGATGCCGGAGTGGTGATCCCGCGCAGCTACGCAAAGGATCTGCAGCGCGGCCGGCCCGTCACCGTGCAGTTCCTGCTCAACGCGATGAACGCCAACACGGCGGCCATTGCCCAGGGCTACGCGGAAGGCGTGATCCAGACTTATAACGCCGATCTTCCCTCTGAGGGACTCCATGCGAACTTCAAACAGATCGCGGCAAACGATGTCAGCCGGCGAGGGCTGGCCCAGCTGACCGCAACCTATCTTTATAACCCCGGACTAGTAGGATCCTGGTTCGTGGTCACCGGTATATTCGGTCTGCTGCTCATCCTGAACGGCTCGATTGTGGCGGCAACCGCCATGGTGAAGGAGCGCGAGGCGGGAACCATCGAGCAACTCCTGATGTCTCCCGCGGGCACGTACGAAATCATCATTGCGAAAATTGCCCCGCTCTTCTTCCTCTTGTTCCTGATGGTCCTCTTTGCCACCGCGCTGATCAAGATCGTGTTTGATGTGCCCTTCCACGGGAACATTCTGGTTGTCCTCGGCGGCGCGGCTCTCTGCGTCCTCTCCGGTATAGGCATTGGAACGGTGATCGCGACATTCACGCACTCGGCTTATCAGGCGCAGTTGACCAGCTTTTTCGTCAACCCGCTGCTCACCACCGCTTCGGGCGCAATCACACCGGCGGAGGCTATCCCCAACTGGCTGCAACCGCTGGTCAGGATAAACCCCATCCGGCATTTCAGCGTGATTGCCCGGTCGAGCATGATCAAGGGTAGCGGCATCGAAACGCTCTGGCCGAACTTCCTGGTGCTTTCCGTCTTTACGCTCATCATGGTTTCGCTGAGCGTCTGGCGCTTCCGGAAACAACTGAGTTAAATGACAAAACGAACCCAATTTTGCGTCTGGTTTCTACTGTTTTCCGGTTGTGCGTTTGGCCAAATTGGTGCGCCACCCGTTCCGGCGACCGGCACCCAGGCCAGTCAGCTCCCGCTCTCGGGACGCACCGGCACATCGGGTTCCGTTGTTGCCACTCAGCAACCAGTGGCTGGAACCACAACCAGCGTTAACACGATCAACCCCTCCATCCAGACCCAGGGGCCTTATGCCGGAAGTGCGCTGAGCACGGCGAAAAGGCCGTTTTCCGGAAAGCTCTCGCTGCGGGAGGCGGTTGCGCGCGGGCTCGATTACAATCTCGGTACGGTCGGGCTGACTCTGGCGACGCAGCAGGCGCATGGGCAAGCTCTCGTCTCCAGAAGCGCCTTGCTTCCCAACCTGAACGGAACCCTGTCGGAGACCGCCGAGCAGATCGATCTCCGCGCCCAGGGGTTGCGCATCTCGTCCCCTTTTCCGGGATTTGGCATTCCCGCGGTGGTGGGCCCGTTCAACTATTTCGATTTGCGCGCGCGTTTGACCCAGACGATCGCCGACTTCACCGCGTTGAACAACTATCGATCCTCCAAAGAAACGGTTCGCGCAAACGAACTTTTTGGGCAGGACGCGAAGGATCTTGTTGTCCTCGCAGTCGGCGGAGCCTACCTCCAGGTGATCGCCGCACAGGCCAGAGTGGTCTCGGCCCGGGCGCAACTGGAAGCCGCCAACGCCCTCTACCAGCAGACGGCGCAGCAGCGCGCCGTTGGCCTGGTCGCTCAGATTGACGTCAACAAGAACCAGGTGCAGGCGCTGACGCAGCAGCAGCGTCTGGCTACTTTGCAGAACGATCTCGCGAAACAGAAGATCAATCTGGCCCGCCTGACAGGCCTTCCACCCAATGAAAACTATGAATTGACCGACGATGTGCCGTTCTCGGACGCGCCCCCGGTCGCCGAAGAAGACGCGGTCAAACAGGCGCTGGCCGCGCGTCCCGATATCAAAGCCGCGGAAGCGCAGATTCGCGCGGCCGAGCGTACGGTGGCTGCGGCCCGCGCCGAACGTCTGCCGTCCCTGTCGCTGAGCGCCGATTACGGGGTGATCGGGACCAATCCATCCGAATCGCACGGCACATTTACGGTTGCCGGAACGCTTCGCGTCCCCATCTGGCAGGGCGGCCGGACGGAGGGCGACATTGAGCAGGCGAACGCCGCCCTGTCGCAGCGGCGCGCTGAACTCGAGGACACGAGGAGCAAGGTTGAGACCGACGTGCGCAACGCGTTTCTGGATCTGACGGCGGCCACAAGCCAGGTGGAAGTCGCCCGGCAAAACCTCGATGTCACGCGGCAAACGCTGGATTTGACCCGGCAGCGCTTCGAGGCGGGTGTTACGGATACAGTCGACGTTTCACAGGCCCAGGCTTCCGTAGCGGCGGCGGAGCTCGATTACATCAACAGCGTGTTTGCCCACAATGTGGCAAAACTCAGTCTCGCCCGAGCTGCGGGCGGGGCAGCGGAAAGCCTGCCGCGATTCCTCAAGCTCCCGTAACGCCGGCGGTCTCTGCCGCCGGTGCAGTGGAATTCCGGCGTGCGAACGGGACCGGCGGCAGAGACCGCCAGCGTTACCCGCACTTCTTCGGGTCGTCGGCTGTGCGAGGATGCTAAAGGAGGTATTAATGATCAACAGAACAATCGCTCTGGCGCTGGCCGGCCTGTTTGGCGCCGCGCTCTACGCCGCCGATAAGCCGGTGACCGTCAGCCTGAAGGACGCGGATGGCAAAGACGTGGGAACCGCGAAGATCTCCGAAAAAGGCACGGGCGTAAAAATCGCGCTCAACCTCAAGAACCTGCCCCCGGGCGAGCACGCGGTCCATATCCACCAGAATGCCAAGTGCGAAGGCCCGAAATTCACCACTGCGGGCGGCCACTTCAACCCCGATATGAAGAAACATGGCCTGGAGAATCCCGAAGGCCCCCACGCCGGTGATATGAAGAACTTCACCGTCAAACCCGACGGCACCGCCAAAGTGACCGTTGACGACCCGCGCGTGACCCTCGGAGAAGGCGCTAATTCCATCTTCACGGGTGGCGGAACGGCCCTTATGATTCATGCCAAAGCCGACGATATGAAGAGCGACCCGGCCGGCAACGCAGGTGACCGCATCGCCTGTGGAACGATCACGAAATAGTAACCAGAGTTAACAACAAAATTAACGACAGAAGTCTTACAAATCACAGTCGCGATCCCTGATAGTCTGCAATTGCATGCTCTCATCAGGATCCCAGGCTGGGGCGGAAGTTTTCAGCCTTCCCCGCCGCAACGGTTTGAACTGGCCCACCACGATTGCGATGGGCCTCTTTCACGTCGGCGCGATCGCGGCTTTATTCATGTTCAACTGGCGCAGTTTCTGGGTCGCCGTCTTCCTTTACTGGGTCTGCACCGGCCTGGGAATCAGCATGGGATACCACCGGCTGCATACGCACCGGGGATACAGTTGTCCCCTCTGGCTGGAGTATTTCTTCGCCCTTTGCGGCGCGCTGACTCTGGAAGGCGGACCGATTTTCTGGGTTGCCGTTCATCGCGTTCACCACCAGAAATCCGATCAGCATGGCGACCCGCATTCGCCGCGCGACGGATTTTTCTGGGCTCATATGGGCTGGATCATGTTCGGCGAGGGCAACCACAACAACACGAAGCTGATGTCGAAATACGCCCCCGACCTGGCGAAACATCGTTTTTACGTCGTATTGAACAACTGGCACTGGGTTCCGATGGTGGTCCTCGGCCTCATTCTCCTTGCCATCGGTGGTTTGCCCATGATGCTTTGGGGCATCTGTGTCAGAGTCGTTTTCGGCCTTCATGCTACCTGGCTGGTCAATTCGGCGACCCACATGTGGGGACGCCGCCGTTTTGCCACCCGCGATGATTCCCGCAACAACTGGTGGGTCGCCGCGCTGACATTTGGCGAAGGCTGGCATAACAACCATCACGCGCATCCCACGTCGATCCGTCACGGGCTTGCCTGGTACGAGATCGACCACTCGTGGATGCTGGCTAACATTCTGAAGCGCATCGGACTGGTTTGGGACCTTAAGGTTGCAAAGCTGACCACCCGGCTTGCCGATCGCGAAGCCGCCTGATCGGCTCCGTCGGCTCGAAGCGCGCCGCAACAATTTTCATCCCGGCAGCTACTTCATATGGGAGACGCGACTTCACGTCGCGTTTCCATCATGCCCATGTCTTAAGCTGTGATCATGATCGGTACCGGGCGCAAGAAGTCGATCGCGTTTTTCATCGCACTGGGCGCCGGCCTGATTCTGGTCATCATTCTGCTCTATGTGGGCTGGGTGCTGCTGGGCTGGCATCGCGGCATACTGCTGTTCCTCGGCGCTCTGCTGCTGGCCCTGATCATCGCGGGCATCATCCTCAACACCACGTTCCTCGTTCGGGAGATCCGCCGCAATGAACAGCACGATGCCTTCATCAACGCTGTCACGCACGAGCTGAAGACCCCGGTCGCTTCGATTCGCCTTTACGTCGAAACTCTTCAGACGCGAACTCTCGACGAAACCAAGCGAAACGAGTTCTACAACATTATTCTGTCCGATAGCGACCGGCTTCTGGGCTCGATCGAGCAGATCCTCCGCACCGGCCGCGTCGGTTCGTCCAGCCGCAAACCGCATCTTGTTCCGATGAACCTCGCGGAGGCGGTGAAAGAGTGCGTCGCGCGGGCCCGGATACTTTACCACGTTCCGCCTGAGTCGATGGAATACGAGCCCGGGCCGCCGCTCCCTATCCAGGGAGACTACGACGAAGTGCGGGCGGCCGTCTCCAACCTGATCGATAACGCGATCAAATACTCCGGCAACGACATGCACGTCGAAGTGTCGGCCTCGGGGGTCGAGGGTAAATACGCTGAAGTACGGGTGAAAGACCGCGGGCACGGCATCGCGCAGACCGAACTGAAGCGCATCTTCAAACGGTTTTACCGGGTTCAGGGACCGGTTGCGACGCGAGTCAAAGGTACCGGTCTGGGGTTGTACATCGTCCGGTCGGTGGCGAAAAGACACGGCGGCCGCGCATGGGCGGAGAGCGCCGGATCCGGTCAGGGAAGTACGTTCGTCATACAATTCCCTATGGCAAAATGAGCCGGATTCTCGTAGTAGAAGATGAACAACATCTGGCCGAGGGCCTGCGCTTTAATCTGGAAGCCGAGGGTTATCAGGTCGAGGTGGTCGATACGGGCGAAGCGGCGCTCGAACGGTTGCTCGGGCAATCGCAAATTTTTGACGTCGTGGTGCTTGACGTCATGCTGCCGGGAAAGAGCGGGTTCACCGTCGTAGCGGAGATGCGCCAGGCCGGCCAGTTTGTCCCCACCTTGATTCTCACCGCGCGGGGACACTCGGATGACGTGCTGCAGGGCTTCGCATCCGGCGCCGACGATTATCTGACGAAGCCATTCGATCTCACGATTCTAATTGCCCGGATACAAGGACTCCTGCGTCGCCGCGAGTGGTTGCGCAACGCGCAGCCGGTGCAGGCGCGCAACAACATTAATGACAATCAGTTCACCTTCGGCGACAAGTCGGTCTATTTCGATCTGCTCGAACTGCGCGTGCGCGAGCAGGTCTTTCCCCTGACTCTGATGGAAATGAACGTACTCCGGTATCTGATCCAGCATGAGGGCAAACCCGTGTCGCGCAAGACCATGCTGGAAGAAGTCTGGGGCTTGCATGAAGACACCGACACGCGGGCGATCGACAATTTCATCGTGCGCCTGCGCCGTTATATCGAAGTCGACCCGACGAAGCCTCAGCATCTGCTGACTGTTCGCGGCGTTGGGTACAGGTTTGAGGCGTTCCCGGCGAAGCGCGACTGAACTGGCAAGGCGCCACGCAGTCCGTGAGCGGCGATTCCCGCTTATGATGGAACGCGCCAGTCTCAACGTTGCCAACACGGACGGCGATCCCGCGCGGGCGGCGCACACGAAAGCGCGCGGGTCGAAACGTGTCACTCAACAAATGCTTTTTCCTCCATTATCCACAGCAGCTATCCACTTGTTTTTTTCGGCCCATGAAATCCGTCACTTGCCCCGGAAACAACTGTTGAAAAACCACTACGCTCAATTCTTGTCTATATACAGGTCCGACCCGGCCAGGCTAGCCTTTCGTAATAGCTGATCTTGCTCAGCGCGCTATGTTAGTTGCCGAACGAATCGACGGGGTCAGAAGCGCACAGCTCTATGCGGGGACGTGGCGCGACTCCAGTTCAGTCTGTTCCCTTGCAGATGGCGAGCGGCATTTGGGCCACGCTGTCAAGGCCGGCAACCATTGGCTCGCCTTCGATGCAACCCACTGCAATGAGAGCGGCACGGGCTTTCGTTTTCTCGGGTGTTACGCAAGCATCACTGCGGCCAAACGTACGGTTGAGCAGGTATTCAGGGAACATTGCGGGCTCGCTGCCACCCTGCAGTAGATCGGGAACGCTCGCGCGGCGGCTCTCTTCGGATGCGCCGTGGGCTACCCCGGTCGCGGAGCGCAACGAAGTTGGCCCACGCTGGTGAAGCTTCCGTCGCGAATGGCGTTCTGGGTTATGTCGGCAAAGAAGCGTTCGACGAGATTGAGCCCGGAACTTCCGGTTGGCGTGAAATGAATATGGAAACGGGCATGGTTCGTGAGCCACGCCCTGACGCTTTCATGTTTGTGGGGGCATAGTTGTCCACGACCAGGTGCAGTTCCATGTCTTTCGGCGATTCCCGGTCCGGTTGCTTCAGGAACCGCAGCCACTCCGTAACGCCACACATACCATTGCAATCCGCCCCTGGGCATGGCGCACCACCGCGTCACTTGCCATATGCTTTTGCAGCGCTTTGCATCGCTGGCTCCGCAGCGGCTACGTCCTCCAGATTCATGGCGGGACGTACTGTAAGGTCGGCGTTGAACGCATGAAACCACGGCTCGGCGATGGCGGGCAATTGCCAGGATTCCTGCATATCGAAGAAGACATAGCCGGTGCGTTTGCCATCCTCTTCGGCGAAATAGGCCGCCTCGAATTTCAGGTCGGTGAGAATCTTCTGAATGGTGGTTCCCAGGCTGCCGTTGCGAATGGCCTCATTCCCAGCCTCAACCGGGATAGAAACTTTCATCATCATGCGCATAGTTCTGGCCCTCCGGAGGCCAAGAGGATCATACTCACCTCGAACTGGTGGACCGGGCGATAGATTTTCGACGCCAGGCTTTGTGCCGCCGTATCTCTCGTTGTGTCGGGGCCAGCATTCTCCGACAGGTACGTGCCCGCTGGGTCGCGCCTGCGGATAAGATATTACGCCATTCCAGCCGCCAACGAAGAAAGAGCTAAAAGATGCAAGTGAGCAACTTCGAAAAGGGCATTCATCCGGAGGACGAACTCTGGCAGGTGAGCCTGTAGCGGCACGTAAGCGTATCGTCAAGCGAAAGAAGCGGCAACGTTAACCCATTTGACTTTTCACTCAGCAAGCGCCCGATAGAGTGGTAGCGCGGCCCACCGGACAGGATTCCGCCTGTGCGAACAACGCGCCTTTCAGGACGCACCATTATGCTAGATTAAATGTGGGCTCGGTAGCGCTCGCTGGGGCAGCCGGCTACCTCGCGTGCCGCGGGATGAGTGGAAAGCGAAAAAACGATCAGGTCGGCCTCGCTCCCCACAAGCACTGACAAACGAAACCGTTCAGGGGCTTGCGAGGGGTTGAACGGCTACCAACAAACGCGGTAGTTCGAGGTCGAACAAGTGCCCGCGATTTTAGCGGGACAGGAGATCATTATGATATCGAGCATGAAGTGGGTACTCGCACTCGGGGTCGGACTTGCCGGTGGCTGGGCTGCCAGAAGTCTCTCCGACTCGCCTGAAGGTGCCGGCGTGAAGCTTCTGGAGATTGCGATAAAGGCCAAGGAGCGGGTGGATCAATGGGCGGCAGTAGAGCGCGAGCGTCTGGACGACATGATGGCAGAAGCTCGCTCGAACATCTCGCGCGAGAATGAGGCCAAGGAAAAGTCTGGACATAAGAGCCAGTCCGGCCATAAGCGAGAGACCCGGCTGGTAAAGCTCGAGGAGCGAGCATAGCGGGCCCGCGTATAAGCGACGAACAATACAGCCGGCTGAGATGCATTGGCGCCCAGAGTAGCGTAGTCTATTCCCGGACGAGCCCTATAAGGCTCAGGCGCTTAAGGGGGAAGCTTGAGTTACTCCGAACAAAAGACCACGTTCCCGGGTTCGCGCTCCGAGAGCCGGGAGCGGGCCAGGCGTATCGAGGAACCGCTGCGCCTGGTGCACCATCATCCGGGGTATTTGCGAATTCGAGCAGGCGCATTCCTCCAGCCCGAAGACGACAGCCCGATAGTGGCTGCGGCGCGGACCGCGGCCGAGGCTGTCCCCGGGTTTCGCTCCTGGTCTCTCAACCCAAAGACCGGAAGCGTTGTAATCGAATATGATCCCGGCACGCTCGATGCCGACGACCTCCTCAAGCACATCGCGAAGAGCGCGGGGTTGCCGGGCGTCGAGATCTCGACCAGCCGCAAGATGAATCGCCAGGAATTGGTGAGCGCGTTTCTCGATTCCGTACAGGACGTCAACCAGGTCGCCAGTCAGCTGACAGGCGAAAGAGCAGACCTGCGGGAGTTGGTGCCGGTCGCACTGGCTGCCATCTCCGTCGTGTCCCTCGTGCTCAACGAGGATCGCGGCCTCCTGCCATTTTGGAGCAGCGCTCTCTACCATAGCTATCGCGTCTTCATGCACTGGCATCGACCGGAAGTTCGAACCCGCGAAAGAGCCGCCCGGCAGGAGGAAGAGCGCGGCGGCGCCGACAACAAAAGTGGCAGTATTCGGTAGTGTCCCAGTTTGAATTGCGGTTACTTCCTTGGGTCCATGTTCCACTTCAGAGAGTTGCAAATGCCGCACGCCGGTACGGCATTGAGATAATCTCTATCGAGTTCCCGGCAGAGACAGTACGGGACCAAATGATCTGTCGTAGCACGCCCATCTCGGATGTATCCATCGCGGACAAGATCGGCGTTGCAATAGACGCAGCGCCCTTTTTTGAGCAACCATCCCATTAGATGATTC
>Ga0187876_1002466_pt1 | contig 13657 bp, 9 predicted proteins | sample June2016WEW_17_4_FD_133000 | JGI IMG/M metagenome (GOLD analysis project Ga0187876, IMG submission 133000) | Peatland microbial communities from SPRUCE experiment site at the Marcell Experimental Forest, Minnesota, USA - June2016WEW_17_40 | ecosystem: Environmental > Terrestrial > Soil > Wetlands... | reverse complement strand
GGGTGATGCCGGAAGGCGCCGACACCGTGGTGATTCAGGAATTCACCAAGCGTGACGGCGATTGCGTCGAGGTAGAAAAGCCGACGGTCAAGGGCCGCCACATCCGCGCGCAGGGACTCGATTTCAAAGCTGGCGACGCGCTCTTGACTGCCGGCCATCGGCTCACGGCGCGCGACCTCGCGCTTGCGGCCGCCATGAACCACCCGCTCGTCCCGGTATATCGGCAGCCAAAAATCGCCCTGTTCGCCACCGGCGACGAGCTGGTGCCGCCCGGCACGCAACCGGCGCCCGGCCAGATCGTCTCCTCCAACACCTTTGCGCTTGCCGCGCTTGCGCGCGCGGAAGGCGCCGAAGTCATGGATCTCGGCATCGTCGCCGACCGGCTCGACGATACGGTCGCGGCGGTCCGGCGCGCGCGCGAACTCGGTGCCGACATTTTGGTCACCACGGGCGGCGCTTCGGTAGGCGACTACGATCTGGTGCAGGCGGCGTTTGCCGCCGAGGGCATGGCATTGTCGTTCTGGAAATTGGCGCTGCGGCCCGGCCGTCCGCTGATGCACGGCCGGCTCGGCGCGATGCAGGTCCTCGGCGTTCCCGGCAACCCGGTCTCGGCCTTTGTCTGCGCCTTCCTGTTCCTCGTGCCGCTCATCCGCCGCCTCGCCGGACGCCGCGATCTGACCATGCCGACCGAATCCGCGCTGCTCGGCTGCGACCTTCCGCAGAATGACGAGCGCGCCGACTATCTGCGCGCGGCGCTGAAGGAAAGTCCGGAGGGCTGGGTGGCAACCCCCTTCCCGGTTCAGGACAGCTCCATGATGGCGCCGCTGGCAAAGGCCGATTGTTTGTTGATCCGGAAGCCTAACGAGCCGGCCGCGAAAGCGGGCAGCCGCTGCACCATCGTACGATTCCAGCGCTAGGCATTCCACCGGTCATTGTCGCGCACTGGCAGCGATGCAAAAAAGCCCGGGGGACGCAGCCCCGGGCTTCAATCGTCAAGAAGCTTCGATGATCAGCGATTGACGGCGCCGAACCAGTTGAACTTGTAGACGAGTGCGGCGCTGATCGTCTGTACCGTGGGGTGGAACGTGATGGTGTCAGCGACGGCCGTCCCGCACAAAGCAGGTGTCGTGCAGGTGTCCGGGAGATTTTGGCTACCGTAGTACGCATAGCGGTATTCGCTGCGCAAGAACCAACCGGCAGGCAAGAGCGGCGCTAACGTCGTCTCCACGCCACCGCCGAGGAACCAGCCCCCCGCCGAGAACGCCGGCGTCGACGCCCCGGAGACCGTGCCGGCGGGAAGACCGCTCGGCGTACCGGTATAGACCATGCCCGCGCTGGTGAAGTGCGTCTGTGTATAGCCGCCGTTGGCGTAGGACAGGATCTGCGGCGTCGCCAGCCACCCGACGCGGGCGCCGACCGCCCACGACCAGTCTTCTGTCGTCGTGCCGGCAAAGAACGGGGTCTGGTCCTGGATGGTGCCCTTGAGGCTGGAGAAGTCCGTGTCGGCGAATGGCCCGGCCACGAATTGAGGAGCCCAGTGTCCGATGGGGATGCTGAACTGATAGTCGTAGCCGACGCCCACTCTTCCGAAATAACCCTGGCCGCCTTGGGTTTGCGTTGCGCAAAGGATGCAGGTCCCCGCGCCGGGGAAACCGGCGGGAATGACCGTCGTGGTATCGGCCGCCCATATGCCATAGCCGCCGCCGGCATCCAGATAGATCCCTGTCCAACTAGGTGCCGACGCGGGCAAGGGTCGGGCCTTGTAGGCCATGGGCGGCAGGTCAGCTGTTGCGCCCGCCACCGGCGAATTAAACTTGTAGACGAGTTCCGTGCTGATGGTTTGCACTGCGGGGTGAAATGTGATGGTGGCAGCGACGCCCGCCCCGCACAAGGCCGGTGTCGCGCAGGTGTCCGAGAGATTTTGGGTACCGTAGGACGCATAGCGATATTCGCTGCGCAAGAACCAACCGGCAGGCAAGATGGGCGCTAACGTGGTCTCCACGCCGCCGCCAAGGAACCAGCCCCCCGCCGAGAACGCCGGCGTCGAGAAGCCTGTCGCCGGGCCGGGAAACGTGGTGACCATTGTCGCACTGGTAAAGTGCGTCTGTGTGTACCCGCCGTTGACGTAGGACAGAATCTGCGGCGTCACCAACACGCCCATGCGCGCGCCGGCCGCCCACGACCAGTTTTCCGTTGTCGTGCCCGCAAAGAACGGGTTCTGGTCCTGGATGGTGCCCTTGAGACTGGAGAAGTCCGTGTCGGCGAATGGACCGGCCACGAATTGAGGAGTCCAGTGTCCGATAGGAACGCTGAACTGATAATCGTAGCCGAGGCCCACTCTGCCGAAATAGCCCTGGCCGCCTTGGGTTTGCGGGACACAAAGGATGCAGGTCCCCGCACCGGCGAAGCCGGCCGGAATGACCGTCGTGGTATCAGCTGCCCACATGCCATAGCCGCCGCCGGCGTTCACATAAAATCCAGTCCAGCTATAGACCGGCGCCGGGGGTGGCGCCTTGTAGGTTGACGGTGCCGCAGGCATGTCGGCTGCCAGCACCGAGCCCGACAGCAATGAGAACAAAGAAAAGGTGAGCAAAGAAAGAGAAGCCACCAGAACTCTATTCATGCAGTCTCCTCTACAAGGAATCGCAAAAGTGAGCAGCCAGACAGTAACGCTTTTGGCCGCGTTAGTCCGTTGTACGCGGGCCACACGGCTCTAAAAACAGCATCGTCCACCCGCCCGGTCGCCCACCCGATGCACGGCCAAGGGCTGCCTGAAGAACGACTTCGCGAACCGAATCGGCGTTGCGTCAGGGCGGTGTTGCCGCCATCCAGCCAGCGTGGGGCGCGAAGCAAGGGTTCCGATAGCGGGATCGCGCTGGCCTTCCCGGTCCAGGCCGGTCCAGGACAGCTCCATGATGCTGCCATTGGCGAAGGCCGATTGTCTTTTGATCCGAAACCCTTACGAGGGGACAGCGAAAGCCGGCAGCCGTTGCCCGATCATTAAGTTCCAGCGTTAAGCGGGCGTTTGGCGCGACCCCCGTTTTCTTCACTTCAAATTAAATGGTTGCAGAACACATATGGAACGGATAGTGTCCGTTCATGATTTGTTTCGGCCGCGGCCGGGCAGCTAGGGGAAGCGCCAATGCTCACACGCAAGCAAGCTGAACTCTTGCGTTTCATCCACGAGCGCCTCAAGGAGGCCGGAGTTCCACCTTCGTTCGACGAAATGAAGGATGCCCTCGACCTGCGCTCGAAGTCCGGCATTCACCGGCTGATCACCGCGCTCGAGGAGCGGGGCTTCATCCGCCGCTTGCCCAATCGGGCGCGGGCGATCGAGGTGATCAAGTTGCCTGAGTCAGTGGCCCACGGTTTCGGTTCAAGCCGCGCGCGGGGGTTTACGCCGAGCGTCATCGAAGGAAATCTCGGCCGCGTGCGCACCGCCTCGGAAGACGAAGGCGGCCGGCCCGTCGCCGTGCCGGTGATGGGCCGCATTGCCGCGGGCACGCCGATCGAAGCGATCCAGACCCGCAGCCACACCATCAATATGCCGTCCGACCTTTTGACCACGGGCGAGCATTTCGCGCTCGAAGTGCGCGGCGATTCGATGATCGAGGCGGGAATTCTCGACGGCGACATCGCGCTTTTGAAACGCAGCGATGCCGCCGACACCGGCGACATCGTCGTTGCCCTGATCGACGACGAGGAAGCAACGCTCAAGCGTTTCCGGCGGCGTGGTGCCTCGATCGCGCTCGAGCCCGCCAATACCGCTTACGAGGTGCGCATCCTGCCGCCTAACCGCGTACGCATTCAGGGCAAGCTGGTCGGGCTGTTCCGCAGGTATTAGGCACCAACGCCTTCGTCATCGCGCATGAACGTCGGGCCGCAATCGCAACACGGCCTGCGGCAGGCTCGCCGAAAGCCAGGCGGCGATCGCTGCCTCCTTGCGATAATAGAGGAGGCCGCTAGTGATGACGGCGATTCCGATCAGCGACAATGCGAACGGAAACAACAGCGAGTCCTTGAACACCACTTCGGCGAGATTGCCGAGATAGAGGGTGATGCCGAACGCGCCGAACACCGCATAGGCCCGCCGCATGATGATCACCGCCACGAACAACAGGCCAACATTGAACAGGCAATAGATGGCTTTGCCGACCTCGGTCGCCCCTTCGGTCGCGGTGATACCGCCCCAAAACGCTAGCAAGCCGAACAGGTGCAGCCAGAAGGCAAAGTCGCTGCTGCGGCTGCGGTAGTCGACATCCCAGGCGACCGCGAGCATGGCGAGCCCGAACCATATGGACACCTTGCGCCGCATCTCACCGTCGATTTGATCGGTGCCGAAGATCCAGGGGGTCAGATCCATCGACATGAACCACAGCGCGGCGGCGATGATCGCGACGATGAAGGGAAAGCGGTAAAAGTGGAGCGCAACGACGCCGGCAATGACGGTTGCGATTTCCATGAAAATAAAGCTGCCTTGGACCCATTCATAGAGGTCATGAATCGTGCCGGGATTGCCGAACTCGCCCCACGCGCCCAGCTCCGTCTGAACGCCCAAGACGGCAAGCGGCGCCATCGACACCGCGATGGCGATCAGGAGCCCTCCCGGCACGCGCAGATTCTTGCGGTGCCAGAGGTAATTGCCGGCCCAGGTCAAGGCGACTGCATAAACGACGGCGCAAGCGGTGAGCGCGCGACCGCCCATTTGCGCAAATGCCAGAGTCGTATAGAGACCCATGGCACCGATCACGATCAAAGCGCCCGCGTACCAAAGCAAATGCGCAACGTCGAACTTTTCGGCTGGCAGCGCTGCATCTGCCGGCGATGGCTTCGACAGGAATGCGAGAAGCCGCGCCAAATCCGCGGCATCGATCACGCCGGCGCTCGCTGCGGCTCGAAGATCGGCTTCCGAATACGGCATCGCCGTCAGGCTCCGTGCTTCACGGGACTATCACGCACTTCTCGTCTTGCTGCGGCGTTTCGCTGTTTGTGGTTAGTCTGGCACCCCGAAATGACGCGGAATTGAATCAATCTCCCGCCTCCAGATCCTCAGGCTTCGGTGTCGCGTCGCGCGGCGGTGTCCGTGAATTTGCGGAAGCGTTTGCTGTTTCGTCGGATGTGCTAGCGGTCGAAGCCCGCGTCTGGCGCGGCGCCCAGGGCCGATCGAAATTCGGCGGCCGCGCCGAATCGATCACAAAGCCCGCGCCATCGCGGCGCAACGCCAGCGCTCCCCGCGCGCGCCAGAGGCTGCGCCCGATCACGGTCGCGGCACAGTCGGGCGGCGCGTCGCGCGTTGCGACGATGTTATCGCGCGCCGGCAATCCTCCTCGAATGCGTCCGGCGTCAGCGCGTAGGCAACCAGCCGGCCGTCCACGAGCTTGCCGATACACCCGGACGGGTCGCAGCTGATGCCGTTACCGAGCCCGGGGTCGCGGGCGTCGCGCCCGTCGGAGTCGGCGGCGAGCCATTCGTGGATGGCGAACGCATCGCCGCCGGCGTGGTGGAAGGCGAGCCGGCCGTCCGCGCCGCGTACCGCGAATGTCCGGCCGTCGCCGGCAACCAGAATGTCCGGCACCGGCGCGCGCGCCGCCCAGATGATGACGAGCACCGTGAGCACGGCGCCGCTCCAGCGCAGCGGCGTCTTGAGGAGCCCGATCGCCAGCAGGCCCGCCGTCGCCAGCAACAACGGCCCGGTGCCGAAGGAGTTGACGCGGCCGAATGCGCCGGGCAGGCCCGCCACCCAGAGCGCGACCGCATCCATCCAGTCGATGCCGTAACCCATTTGCCGCCAGAATTCGGCATCGAATCCGAACGGCATGGCGATGAGACCGATGAGGCCCATCGGCATCACCCAGCCGGAAACGACCGGCATGGCGAGCAGGTTGGCGAGCACGCCGTAGGGCGCGACCCGATGAAAGTGGTAGGCCGCATAGGGCGTGGTGGCGAGGCCGGCGACGAGCGAAGCGAGAATAAGCCCGGCGGTCTGGTTGACGCCCCACAGCGCCGCGCGGGCGCCAAGCGAAGAATCGACTCCCGGCCGCGTCCAGGGCAGGCCGCGGCTGTAGGCGGCGACCAGCGCCAGCGTCGCCGCAAACGACATCTGGAAGCTCGGGTGCACGACCGCTTCCGGCGCAAGGAGCAGGACCAACAGTGCAGCAATCGTCACCGTGCGCAAGGTCAAGATCGGCCGGTCGAGCATGACGCCGAGGAGCACGATCGCGATCATGATGAATGAGCGATGCGTCGCCACCTCGGCGCCCGATAGAACGAGATAAAACGCGGTCACGAGCAGCGCGGCGAATGCCGCCCATTTCTTGATCGGCATCCGATCGGCCACTCCCGGGATCAGCGCCAACAACGCCCGCAAGAAGAAGAACACGACGCCGGCGACCACCGCCATGTGATAGCCGGAGATCGAGAGCACGTGCCCGATGCCGGAAACGAACATCGCGTCGTAGAGGTGCGGCGAGATCGCGTCGCGCTTGCCGGTGATCAACGCCGAGGCGATAGAGCCGGTGTCGCCCTTCACCACGGAGCGGATGCGCGCGTCGATCGCGTCGCGCAGTCCTTGAACGAAGGCATTGGCGCGCATGCGCATACTTTCCGCCACCGGCGGGGTGACAATCTTGACGGCGCCGTGCACGAAACCGGACGCGCCGATGCGCTGGAAATAAAGGTCGCGGGCAAAGTCATAACTGCCGGGCCGCAATGGCTGCAGCGGCGGATTAAGCTGGGCTTTCACCTCGACGAAGGCGCCGGCGGGCGGCGCCATGCCGCGGCGCACCGAGAGCCGCACGCGCTGCGGTTTCCCGGCGATCCGGTTGCCGTCGATCCGCTCGACCCGCAGCACGAAGCGGTCGGTCTTCTGGCTCTCGTCCCGCAACTCGACGAAACCGGCGAGCGAGACGCTGTAGGCCGGATAGCGCAGCACCGGATGATCGACCAGCGCGGTCTTCAGCGTCGCCACGGCAAAGCCGGCGGCTATGGCGAAGAAGCCGAGCCCGAGCACGAAGGCGACCGGATGCCGGCGCAACAGCACGGCGGCGATGGCACCGACTGCCGCCGAAGCCGACGCCGCCCACCAGGCCGGCTCGCGCTCGGCGGTGAAATAAAGCACGATGCCGGCGCCGAACGCGACCGCGAACCACGGCAGCAAGCGGCCCGGCCCGACCTCGGCTATCGCCCACTCGCGGATACGCTCAGGGACGACGAAGTCGGCGCGCGGCCAGGCCGCGCCCCACGCCGGACGTGCTCCGCCGAGCGGCCAAGTTCGCGTGCCAGTCCGTGTGCCCGTTCGCGCGCGGGTGCGCGCGTCGCCCTCGTCCGCCACCGCGCGCTCCCCAAGAGAAAAGCCCTCGCGCGTCAACAAGTCGGCGCATGCTACCTAAGGGCGAGCGCTATGGCGAGCGAGCTTGTGGGCAACGAAGGGTGCTCCGCGCCCCGCCGGTGCGCGGGAACCTTTCTCGTCGCCTGGGGACTTCATTCGCGGTATTGCTCGTCGCTGACCTTTTCCATCCAGTCGACGACTTTGCCGTTCAACGCTTCCTGTAAGGCGATATGCGTCATCGCCGTCGTCGGTGCGGCGCCATGCCAATGCTTCTCGCCGGGCGGAAACCAAACGACATCCCCCGGCCGGATTTCCTCGATCGGGCCGCCCCAGCGCCGCGCCCGCCCGACGCCGGCGGTGACGATGAGGGTCTGGCCAAGCGGATGGGTATGCCAGGCGGTCCGGGCGCCCGGCTCGAACGTGACGCTCCCGCCGCGAACGCGTGCCGGTTCGGGCGCCTCGAACAGCGGGTCGATGCGGACCGCGCCAGTGAAATAGTCCGCCGATCCCTTGGCGGACGGCTGTGAGCCGTTTCGCTTGATCTCCATTTCATCCTCCGCGGTGTTGGCGCCGGCGTCTCTGCGGCCACGGGTCCGGCTGCTGCTACAGCGAAACCGCCAGTGGCGGCGAGCACGTGTCTGCGCGTGATCATGGCAGCTCCTGGCCGATTGCTTGGCTAAGATTTAAGCTGTCCGGGCTATGACCTCTACTATCCAAGCCGCCGCCGGTCCTCGGCGGCTTTTGCGCTGTTGGTCGACGCGCTCCGCTACCGGGGTTGAATCGTCACGCCCGCGCCTGTCGCGAGTACGCGCCCTATTTGTTGTCGTCGGCGACCTTGGCCCAGCTGTCGCGCAGTCCGACCGTGCGGTTGAAGACGAGCCGGTCGGGCGTGGAATCCGCGTCGCGGCTAAAATAGCCCTGGCGCTCGAACTGCACCGCCTCTGCGGAGTTTCCGTCAGCCAAGGAGGGTTCGACACGGGCCTCGGCGATCACTTCCAAAGAATTGGGATTGAGATCGGCGGCAAAATTCGCGGCATTCGGATCGGGGCGCAGGAACAGCGGGTTGTAGAGCCGCACTTCGGCCGGCACTGCGTCGGCCGCCGAAACCCAGTGCAGCGTCCCCTTGACCTTGCGGCCGTCCGGCGCGTTGCCGCCGCGGGTCGCCGGATCGTAGGTGCAGCGCAGCTCGACGACCTCGCCGGCTTTGTCCTTCACCACCTCGCGGCAGGTGATGAAATAGGCGTAACGCAGCCGCACCTCGCGGCCCGGCGCCAGGCGGAAGAATTTCTTCGGCGGGTTTTCCATAAAGTCTTCGCGCTCGATGAAAAGGTCGCGGCCGAAGCGCAGGCGCCGGGTGCCGGCACTGGCGTCTTCGGGGTGATTGACCGCCTCGACCTCTTCGCTTTGGCCCTCGGGATAATTCTCGATGATGATTTTCAGCGGCCGCAGCACCGCCATGCGCCGCTGCGCCGTCCTGTTGAGGTGCTCGCGGATGGAAAATTCGAGCATGCCGACATCGACGACGCTGTTGGCCTTGGCAACGCCGATGCGCTTGACGAAATCGCGGATCGCGGCCGGCGGCACGCCGCGCCGGCGCAGCCCCGCCAGTGTCGGCATGCGCGGATCGTCCCAGCCGCCGACATGGCCGCCGCGCACCAATTCGGTGAGCACGCGTTTCGACAGCACCGTGTAAGTGAGATTGAGCCGGGCGAACTCGTATTGATGCGGATGCGAGGGAACCGGCAGGTTGTCGAGGAACCAGTCGTAGAGCGGCCGATGGTCCTCGAATTCCAGCGTGCAGATCGAGTGCGTGATGCCTTCGATGGCGTCCGATTGGCCGTGAGCGAAATCGTAGCTCGGATAGATGCACCACTTTGTGCCGGTGCGCGGATGCTCGGCGTGCAGGATGCGGTAGAGCACCGGATCGCGCAGGTTGATGTTGCCGGACGCCATGTCGATCTTGGCGCGCAGCACGCGCGCGCCGTTGGGAAATTCGCCGGCGCGCATGCGGCGGAACAGATCGAGGTTTTCCTCGACGCTGCGGCCGCGATAGGGGCTTTCGGTCCCGGCCTCGGTCAGGGTGCCGCGCGTTAGCCGCGTCTCCTCCTGCGTCTGGTCGTCGACATAGGCCTTGCCGGCGCGGATCAGGTATTCCGCCCATTCGTAGAGGCGCTCGAAATAGTCGGACGCGTGATAGAGATGCTCGCCCCAATCGAAGCCGAGCCAGCGCACATCGCGCTCGATGGCATCGATATATTCTTGTTCCTCCTTGGTCGGGTTGGTGTCGTCGAAGCGCAGATGACAGCGGCCGGAAAATTCCTCGGCAATGCCGAAATTGAGGCAGATCGACTTGGCGTGGCCGATATGCAGATAGCCGTTCGGCTCCGGCGGGAAGCGGGTGACGACGGTCTGGTGCCGGCCGGACGCCAGATCGGCGCGCACGATGTCGCGGATGAAGTCCTGCCCGGCTTCCCGTAACGGTGCTTCGGCAATCGACATAGGGTTTCCTTTGCCGGCGATTCCAGGTCGCCGCCGTGCCTCCGATTGGACAACTTGGCCCGCGTGGTCAAGTCCGTCGTTGGATATCGACGGAGCCCATCGCAATTTTGTTTCCGTAGCGTCAGCCCCCGCATTCGTAAATCCAATTCCCAATAGGTGGCCTACCATCGCGCTTTGATTGGTATGCAGGACACTAGCGGTTAGCGGTAGACCTTTAGCCTTCAACTTTTCCATGAAACTCGCAAATATCCCGCGCCGCCGTGAGCTTTTACTCACCCCGATATAACGCAACGAGACGGCTCCCTGCTCATGAAGATCTGGTTTTGCGAGCGCAAAACCAACAACTGTGCCGTCCGCATCAATAGCAACCCATGACTCTCCACTGGCGCGGCATTGAATGATTACGGTCTTTATTTTGTCTTGGGTTTCCGGCGTGTCGACAGAAACCGGGATTTCAGGTGCTACCTCCTCTAGCACGGCCAATATGTCAGTCTCATCGTCGCGGGCCGCTACACGATAAACAATCGGATTAGATATTAGGGTCATCGTACCGCCCTTGGGGCTAGAAGATTAGTTGAAGGATTTATATCTGCTGATAGTTGAACGGGGGAATAAGGCAATGCAGTCTAAAATCGGTACTATCGCCATCGCTTGTCAGTCATGGGTAGGCACGCCGGCCCGGCCGCGATTTTTGACGCCGGTTTATCGCGTCGAATATGAAACCAAAGAACAGCGGCAAAACGTATTTGAAGTGCCTGCGTCGGATGTATTTAGCGCGCGCCAAGTTGCGTCGCGTCTGCTAAATATTCCATTCACGATGGCTTAGCGAGCGTAGCCCGGATTGAGCTGCGCTCCACGCGGGCTACTTGCTTTTCCGCGTCGTCATCGTGGTTGTTGCCTTCTTCATGGCTGCTCGGTTAAAAAACACGTTGTTCTCTATTCGTTCTTTTAATAGATTATCGGATAATCTCCCGATCGGGAGCGATTTGCGCCCCCGGGAAGGGTGGGATGCATGGGCAGCCGATCGAAGATTGAGTGGACCGATTCGACCTTCAACCCGTGGGTCGGCTGTACCAAAATTGCTCGTGCGAGGGGAGCACCCTCGGCGTGCGACTTCTGTTACGCAGAAAAATGGGCGAAACGGAGCGGGCAGGTCGAGTGGGGTAAGCATCCGCGTCGCCGCACGACGGAAGCGTACTGGCGTAACCCATTAGCTTGGAACAACCGAGTGCGGTCGTTCCAGACCGAGCACGGCCGGCGGCAGCGTGTGTTCTGTGCGTCCCTTGCGGACGTATTCGACAATCAAGTAGACCCCGCGTGGCGTGTCGATCTATTCAATCTTATTCGTGAATGCGATGAGTTGGATTGGCAACTGCTGACCAAACGGCCGCAAAATATCCGGAAGATGCTGCCCGCTGATTGGGGCGAGGGATATCCGAACGTCTGGCTGGGGACGACAACGGAAGACGCAAGTGCTTACAAGCAGCGAGCGTCGTTCCTTCTCAAAGTGCCAGCTGCAATTCATTTCGTGAGTTATGAGCCCGCTATCGGTCCGCTTGGGCGACTAGACATTGACGGCCAATTTCCCGACTGGATTATCATCGGTGGCGAGAGCGGCGTGCGCTCGGACGTCATTCGCCGGACTGATCCGCAATGGGTGCGGGAAGCAATCGCTGAATGCCGCCGCGTCGGGGCCGCGCCATTTTTGAAACAGTGGGGTACCTATAAGAATAATCCCGCCGTGGTCGAGGACGGACTCACCGAGCAGCAGGCCATCAAGATCGACCCACCCGAAAATGGCAAGGGCGGTGGCAAACTGGACGGCAGATTGTTGCGTGAATTTCCCAATAGCGCATCGCGAACGAAGGCTACAATTGCCTCAAGAGAGAGGGGCGCCAAGAATGCCTCAGAGGGACCCAGAGCAATATACGCAGGGTGACGACGGGCTGCTTGTCGAGAAGGTTGGATCCTGGGCCGTCGAAAAGCTCAAGCTCGTTACCGATTACGTCTATGCATCCGGCGGGGCTCGCAAGAAGTTTTTGGGTACGGGCGCTGCCTACATTGATCCGTTTTGCGGGTCCGCGGGAACGGGATTCTTAGTCAGTCTTGCGAGCGACCAAAGGGGCGGACAATTCGCACAGATAGCTACAGCTTGGCATGTCGTCGAAGACCTGGTCGGAACATCAAGCGAGCTGGAGCTCATTTCATCAAGTCTCAATGCTCATTTTACAACTCCTACAAACCAGATTGGATTCTATCCGCTCGGTGATGTTCGTTATGACACCGCTCTTTTAGTATTGCAGATGGAGAAGCCTCTGATTGATCAACGAGAGCTGTTACCGCTCTTTCCTAGTGAGTTCGTGCTTCCTCGTGGTGCGGAGATTGGATGGCTAGGATTTCCTGGAATTGTAGAACCGGAGCTCTGTTTTTTTCACGGACACGTCTCAGGGCAGCTCAACGACCCTCCGACATACCTCGTTGACGGGGTCGCAATAAACGGTGTCAGCGGAGGACCTGCGTTCGATAACCGGTGTCATGTTGTCGGGATCGTCTCAGAGTATCGGCCAAACACATTAAACGAGGGGCGTACATTGCCTGGTCTTGTCGGCCTCTTGCCGATTAACGCCGTGCGTTATTGGATGGAGAATCGCCTGGGCGCGAGAGTGTTGCACCGATCCGACATTGATCCGAAAGAACGAAGCGGCTAGTTAGCGCGTAGAGCGGATCACCAAGTAGCCTAGATGGAGCCCCGGTCGTACCTTCGGTGCGCCCGAGCAAGTAGCCCGGATGAGCAAGCCCGGATGGAGCGAAGCGCAATCCGGGATCAACCGCTCGGCTTGCCGAAAGCCATCATGGGTTCTTCGGCATCGCCCGCCCAGTCGGCAGGCAGCAGCCCGCGCTCAACATAGGCGTGAAACGAGGAATATGGCCAGTCGCGTGCTCGAGTCACCCGCTGGTGCTTGACCGGGTTGAAGTAGCCTGGATCGAGCGTCAGCGAGATCCGGGGCATCGTTTCCGTATCAAACGGTTCCCCGGATTGCCCTGCGCTCGGTCCAGACGACGCCTGTCCCTTTATTTGCGACAGGCTATTGACGTCCGTCACCGTATCGATTACATCGTCCCCATCTCGTTCACGGAGGGACCTTTCGCGAGGGTACTTCGAAAGTGGAACGAGGGCGGTCCCCGCGCGCGGCGTTACGACCCGCTCCCGGGCGGCTCCGGGCATCATTCACACCGGTACTACGGCCGGTGCGGGAGGTGCAGTCCCTGGACTGGGACAGGTGAAGGCGGGTAACGCCCGCCGGATCCACGTCCCAGGAAGCATGGCCTGGAGTTGAGCCAGCCGGGCGAAAGCCTCTGGCGAGAGCCGCGGCGGAGCGCCGAAAGGCGAGCGCGTCCCGCCGGACGCGCGCCGCGGCGACGGGGGACAGGCGGTAACGCCGCTCCCCCTGACGCGGCCAATGGATGGATGCGCCTTTTGGCGCTCCGCCTCCCTCCCCTTTTTTGGAGGGAGGTTTTGGCAAGGGCGTTCTTGCAGTGGCGTGGCAAAGCTCGGGCGCGGAGAAGCGTCGCGAGAAGGGAAACGCATGCGTCATTGCGAGGAGGCCCGAAGGGCCGACGAAGCAATCCAGGGGCCGCTGGCTCTGTGCAAGCCGCCCTGGATTGCTTCGCGGAGCCTGTCATCGGGCCGGCCACTTTGGGCCGGACCCGTTGGCTCGCAATGACGAGAAGTGCCGCGAGAAAGAGAATTATTGCCATGAGCAAAAGCGAAGACGACCTGTCGCCGGAAGAATGGCAGGCGCGTCATGACGCCGCCTGCGCGATCGTCGC
>Ga0187876_1002461_pt1 | contig 13674 bp, 14 predicted proteins | sample June2016WEW_17_4_FD_133000 | JGI IMG/M metagenome (GOLD analysis project Ga0187876, IMG submission 133000) | Peatland microbial communities from SPRUCE experiment site at the Marcell Experimental Forest, Minnesota, USA - June2016WEW_17_40 | ecosystem: Environmental > Terrestrial > Soil >... | reverse complement strand
TAGGCGTACCCATGCGCTTTGCGCAGGTCGTCCTCGGAAGCGTCGGGAAATCGTTCGAGCAGAATCGACTTTATCGCAGTGTCCCACACGGCGTCGATGATCGCTTCGTGGCTCAGCACCGAGTAACCGCTCGCCTGGGGCGCCGGAAAACATGCGAACAGAAAAATCGCAATCGAGCATGTCTTACACAGGTTTCGCCGCATCTCTGTGGTTCACCTTGGCCTGATAACCGGCCGCCGACAAATTCTTGCGTATCTGATCCGCAATCATCACCGACCGGTGATGTCCCCCGGTGCATCCGAATCCGATCGTCAGATAAGATTTTCCTTCGCGAATATAGTGCGGCATCAGGTACACCAGCAAATCCGTGATCCGCTCGATAAATTCATCGGTCTGTGGAAACGAGCGAATATACCGGGCGACGGCTGGATTACGCCCGGTCAGTTTCTTGAATTTCGGAATGTAATTCGGATTCGGCAGGAACCGGACGTCGAACACCAGGTCGCAATCCGGTGGCAGTCCATGCCGAAAGCCGAAACTCGTAATGTAAACGAGGATCTTCGATTCTTCCTTGTCGCCGCCGAACTGATCGCGAATGAAATCCCGCAGATCGTGAACATTGAACTTGGATGTATTGATGATGAGATCGGCGAGCCCGCGAATCGGGGCCAGCATCTGACGCTCTTTGACGATGCTTTCCGCGACTGGCTGGGCTTCGCTTAAATCGCTCAACGGATGCGGCCGTCGCGTTTCGCTGAACCGGCGCCGCAACGCCTCATCGTCGGCTTCCAGAAACACCAGCCGCGCGTTCACGCTGTTTTTGATGCGGCGATAAATGGCGGGCAATTTCCGCAAGCCCAATCCTTCTCGCACATCAACTACCAGCGCCGCACGCCGGATCGATGCCGAATCCCGCACCAGTTCCGCAAAGGTGGGAATCAACTCAATAGGAAGGTTATCGACTGAGTAGTAGCCAAGATCTTCAAGCGCGCGCAGCATGGAGGCTTTGCCGGAGCCGCTCATCCCGGTGATAATCACCAGTTCCGAGGCGGCGCGCGCCCTTTTTTCCGGTTTAGCCTTTTTGGGTTTCGTCGTTGCCTTCACGCGACGTGCTTGCAACTGCCGTTTCTTTCCGCGGGACTCGCTTGCCTTCCCGCCATTTTTCGCGCACCCGGACAGCCTGTATTTCCAGCTTGCCAACCGCCGCGTGGATAGCGGTGAAAAGGTCCGCATCCGACCCATGTCCGATTAATTTATGGTGGTGGTAAGGGACCGTGATTTCGACGTTATTCAGATGCCGCTCGAGAGAAAGGATGACGTGCGCTTCCGCGTCGCCCATTCCATTGTCGAGCATTTTCCCGACTTTCTCGAATTCGGCGGTCAACTTCTCAGCCTGTTTGGAAGACAGATCGACCTGGCGTCCGGTATAGGTAACTTTCATTTAGTCGCGAACCCGCCGCTGATGCGTGGATGGAATCTTCATATCTTCACGATACTTCGCCACAGTCCGCCGCGTAACGTCGATGCCTTCGGACTGCAGTCTCGCGGTGATGTGATCGTCCGTCAGCGGACGTCTCGGGTCCTCCTCCTCGATCATTTTCTTCACTCTGCGCTTCAGCAGCAGAAGCGGCGTTTCACCACCCGAAGGCCCTTGCACCGCTTCCGAAAAGAAATACCGCAGTTCGTAGACGCCGTGCGGCGTATGCGCGTATTTGTTGGCCACGGCGCGGCTTACCGTCGACGGGTGAACGCCCACTTCTTCGGCCACATCCTTGATCATCATCGGCTTCAGCGAGTCAATCCCTTCCGCCAGAAATTCGACCTGGCGGCGGCGTATCGCTTCGCAGACGCGGAGGATCGTATGCTTGCGCTGTTCGATATTCTTCATCAGCTGAATCGCCGAAGAATACCGTTCCCGCACGTAATCCCGAACCTCCTTTGTCGAGCCCTGGTCGCGGTCGAGCATCTTCCGGTATTGCGCGTTCAGCCTGAGCTGGGGCAGATCGTCGTCATTCATCTGGATGAGGAAGTCCTCGCCATCGCGGATGAAGTAAACATCCGGCTCCACGGACCGTGCTCCCGGCCCCGAGTACCGTATTCCCGGCCGCGGATTCAGGTGCCGGATCCGCGAGATCGCGATGTCGATATGCTCCTGCGGACGCCCCAGCACTTTCGCGAGCTCTTTGAACTGGCGCATTTCCAGCAGCCGCATGTGGTTGGAAACGATCTGCCAGGCCACCCCGCCTTTGCCATTCGCGCTCTCAAGCTGGAGCAGCATGCACTCTTTCAGATCGCGCGCGCCCACACCCGCGGGGTCCAGCGATTGGACGGCCTTCAGGGCCGCTTCCATAACCACCGGGGTGTGATTGCCCTGATTCGCCATTTCGTCCAGCGAGGCGGTCAGGTAACCGTTCTCGTCCAGATTTCCGATGATCGTTTCAGCGGCGTCACGCGTTTCGTCGTCCAGCAGGACGACGCTGAGTTGCGAGCGCAGATAGTCCGGCAGCGTGAGCGGCTGCGAAAGGAAAGTTTCAAACGAGGGCTTCTCGACGGATTCCGACGCCGGGCTCCGGTAACCCGGATCCAGATAGTCGTCGAAGAAGGACCCGAAGTCGATTTCGTCGAAAGGATCGGTTGTCGAAGTCTCCACCGCGTCGGTGGCATCCCGTTCCACACCGTCAGCGGGGGCTTCCGCCTCCGCGAAAGCGTCCGTATTCCGAATAACCTCTTGCGAATCGCCGTCGAGCTTAATGTCCGCGGCGTCGAGAAGAGACTGGTCGGCGGGATTGGAAGACCGCTCTGCTTCGAGCAGTGGCTGCAATTCCTCAGGTGTGATTTCGTCGCCTTCTTCGAGTGACTCTTCAAGGACCGGATTTTCGACGATTTCCTGGTTGATCATCTCCTTCAACTCCATCCGGTTGAGTTGAAGAACCGTGACCATCTGAACCAGGCCCGGCGTCAGAATCTGCTTCTGAGCGACCTTCAGTTGCAGTCTGGGAGAAAGCATGCTCACAAGGCCATTATAAGCACCAAATGCTCCGTTGTTTCGTTACAAATGTGTAGGTGAGCACAAAATGGCAGTAAAATTGCTAGGACAATTGTGGAGCAGACTGACGAAAATCCCTGTCGACTAGACAAACCACTCTGCGGAAACCTTGTGATGCGAGCCCCCGTTGGCCGGTTTTGTCTTGTGGACCGGGACCGATTGAGTGCCAGGATTGTTCCCGATGCCGCGGACGTCCGTGGTCAAAATCCCCATACCGAAGACTGTGAGCAAGGCACCGAGTATCGCATTGATGCGTCTTTTCCCGATCCCCGAAGGGACGTTGCAAAAGAGTTTATAACCCAACCAGATACTGAGTGTGCCTCCCAGCCCGATCGCGACTCTCGCAAACTCTCGAATTTGTGCAGCGTCCACTCTGATGTCTCCTGACTTGCGGTTTCCATGGCAATTCATCGGCCATGGATTGCGATCAAGCAGAATCAGAGAGTTAGCGACGAGAGCCGCAAGCCGACGCCCGTCGGACTGGCCCATATCAACCACCCTTGGACAGAGAACACCACCAAATGAATATGCAAGCGGGCCTCTACCGCAATTTGTCCGCGACCTTGGCTAGGGCAGCGTTTGCGCACGCCGCGTCCTTATCTCCGCCCGGCGCACCGCTCACGCCAACTGCGCCGATCGTCGCCTCGCCCACCTTGATCGGCACCCCGCCAGGGGCGTTGATCGTGCCCGGAACGTTCGAAGGCGGAGCTGCCTGGCCCGGAGGAAGAGGCGTGGCAGGACCCGAAGGACGATTGAAAACCATCACCGAAGTGGCCTTCATTTTGGCAACTTCTGTCGTCGAGGCGGTCGCCCCGTCGTCACGTAGTAACGCCTTGGGGTAATTGAGGCCGTCGACAACGAGCACTGTAACGTGATAGCCATCGGCGCGGCACTTCGCCATCGCTTCCTGGGCGATGGTCTGGGCCAGATCAACGGTGAGGACTCTGGATTGCGGAAGTTGCGCGAAGGCGCCTGTCGAGAGAGCGGCGATTACGGCAGTGGACACTGCGAGCGATATGAGTTTCATGGCTTGTATATCCTTGAGTCTGGGATGCTGCTGGTATTGTATTGCGCTTTTTGCGCATTTGGCCATGGCGCGGCATGAATTTCGTGTTTCCAATCTCAATCCGTGATGTGACGAAGGTTTATCCCGGAGGCGTAGAAGCTCTGCGCGGCATCTCGCTGGATTGCGCGGCGGGAAAGGTAACCGCCCTCCTCGGCCGCAGCGGTTGTGGCAAGACCACGCTGCTTAATCTCTGCGGGGCCATGGATTTCCCCACCGCAGGCCAGGTGAGCCTCGCGGGCCAGATCACATCGAGCCTTGGTGACACAGGGCTTACACAACTTCGCCGCCACAAAATTGGGTTCGTTTTTCAATTTTTCCAACTGTTGCCGTCCCTGACCGCTTTGGAGAACGTGGAACTACCTCTGCTGCTCTCCGGCGCGAAACACACGGAGGCTACCGCTCTCGAACGGCTGCACTGGGTCGGCCTCGAAGAAAAATCCCGGGCATTGCCTTACCAACTTTCCGGCGGGCAGATGCAGCGCGTCGCGATCGCCCGCGCGCTGGTCCATGACCCTGCAATCCTGGTTGCCGACGAGCCTACCGGGAACCTGGACACGGCAAGCGGCGACACCATTTTGCGATTGATCCGGCGCGCGGCCGATGAGTTCGGCGCCGCCGTCGTGATCGCAACGCACAGCTCCGAAGCCGCAGCCATCGCAGACAAACGAGTGCGCATGCGAGACGGTGAAATCGAAAGCGTCACCGCTTGAAACTCCTGCGCTTGAAACTCTTTCGGCAGCTGATACTGCGTCCGCTGCGCCGGGATCTGACGCGCACGATCCTGACGCTGCTTTCGATTGCGCTGGGCGTCGCCGTCGTGATTGCGATCGAACTTTCGGGAGATGCGGCGAGCGGCTCGTTCGAGTCTTCCCTGACCACGCTTGTGGGGAAGGTGGATTACGAGATCACGGCCAACGGCGGCGTGGATGAACGCTACATCGCGAAACTCGCCTCGCTTCCGGTGAATGCGCGGTTCTCTCCGGTCATTGAACAACCTATACTGATATCCGGCCAGGGCTCAACCACTCTATACGGAATAGACACGATTCCCCTGGCAAGAAGCGGCAGCGAAGGAGCCTTCAATCCCGAAACACTCGAAAATTCCGCCGTAGTCGCCAGCGATCTTGCCGCTCGCCTGCATTTGAAGAAGGGCGACCAGATCCTGAGCTTCACGATCCGAAACATCGCGCCGGATCAAAACAATGAATGGATCGGCGTAGACATCGCCGCGGCGCAGCGTCTTCTCGGCATGTACGGGAAGCTTGACCGGATCGAAGTCTTCCTGTCTCCCAACGAAGATGCCGATTCTGTCGAGCGTCGGATCAAAGCCACCATCCCGCCGTCCTGGGACGTTCAAACGCCTGGGGCACGGAGCGAAGAGAATCGCCGTATGCTGCGGGCGTTTCGCTGGAATCTGCGCATCCTCAGTTACATTTCGCTTCTCGTCGGCGCATTCCTGATCTACAACACGATCGCCGTCAGCGTCGTGCGCCGGCGCACGGAAATCGGCATCCTGCGCGCCCTCGGAACGAGCTCTCGCGGCGTGCTGCTCATCTTTCTCGGAGAAGCCACCATGCTGGGAATCATTGGCTCGGCGCTCGGAATCGCCTTGGGCCGTATCCTGGCTGGCGCATTGGTCGGAATGATCTCCGACACTGTAAATGCCCTGTTCACAACCAGCAGCCCCGGCGCAATCGCACTGTCCCCGGCGTCGGTGCTTGCGGCGCTGTTCACCGGTACGGCAGTGGCATTCGCCTCGGCGCTGATCCCGGCCAGGGAGGCCGCCCGCGTCGCGCCGGCGGAAGCGATGCGGCGATCGGTGGTCGAGCACGAAACCCGGCTTCACATCCGCCGCGATCTCGTTGTCGCCGCAATCGCAGCCGCCGTCGCTGTGATGCTTTGCCAGTTCGGACCGATCGACGGCCGGCCTATCCTGGGCTATGCAGCCACCCTATTCGCCGTCGTGGCAACCGCCATGGCCGCGCCCGCGTTCGTCACGGGCGCGATTCGCAGCCTGCGCGGAATCCTGAAGCGATTCGGAGGCGCCGCGGGCTTGATTGCGGGGCGCAGTCTGGTGGCCTCGCTTGCGCGAACATCAGTCATCGTAACCGCACTCGCCACCGCGATCTCCATGATGGTTGCCGTGGGCATTATGGTGGGCAGCTTCCGCGAAACGGTGCAGGTCTGGCTCGACAGCCAGCTTCGCGCCGACATCTACATGCGCGCCCAGGGGCCGCCCGCCGCAGGTATCTTTCCGCCTATCGCCGCGCCGGTGGAGAAGATTGTCGAGCAGACCCCAGGCGTTGCCGAGGCCGATCTCTTCCACGCCTTCGAGTTCCGCTATGAAGGCACGCGCGCAACTTTCGGGGCTGGCAAAATCGACATCGTTCGCCGCCGCCGGTCTCTGCGATTTCTCTCCGGCAATGCGAACGACATCCTCGCATCGCTGCCCGGATACGATCGCGCCGTTGTCACCGAGCCATTTGCGGACAAACATCACGTGCACGTGGGCGACGTGCTCCACATTCCGTTGGGCGCAAGGACAGTAGCGCTCACTGTCGCTGGAATCTACTACGACTATTCGAGCGACCGGGGCACGGTATTGGTCGACCGGTCCACCTTATTCAAATATCTGCCCGATCAGCCCTTCACGAACATCGCGGTCTACGTTCAACCCGGCGCCGACGCGATGAAAGTCCGACGCGATCTCGAATCCCGCCTGCGCGATTTCCCCCTGATGATCGCTCCGAACGAAGTTCTGCGCCGCGCCGCCGTCGAGGTATTCGACCGCACATTTGCCGTGACTTACGCGCTCGAAGCAGTCGCCATCGTGGTCGCCATGCTGGGCGCGGCGAACTCGCTGCTAGCATTGGTATTGGACCGCCGCCGTGAAATCGGCCTCATCCGGTATCTCGGGGCCGCCACCGGGCAGGTTCGCCGCATGATCCTCATGGAAGCCGGATTACTCGGGCTTCTTGCCGGGTCGCTGGGTTTGGGTCTCGGGATGGCGCTTTCGCTGGTCCTGATTTACGTGGTCAACAAGCAGAGCTTCGGCTGGACGATTCAGTTCCATCCGCCGGCCTTGTTGCTTGCGGGCGCGTTGTTGCTGGTCTGGGCCGTAACGGTCCTGGCAGGCGTTTACCCGGCGCGGTTTGCCGCAAGGCTAGAGCCGGCTGATGTCGTTCACGAAGAATAATCAACCAATCACAAATGAGTCAGAATACTCGTAACATCGCCATCATTGCGCACGTTGACCATGGAAAGACCACGCTGGTCGACGGGATGCTCCGGCAAAGCGGAATTTTTGGCGCGCATGAAGCGGTCACCGAGCGCGTCATGGATTCGAACGATCTGGAACGCGAGCGCGGGATCACCATTCTTTCCAAGATCACGGGCGTGCGTTTCCACGGAACCAAAATCAACATTGTCGATACGCCCGGCCACAGCGATTTTGGCGGCGAAGTCGAGCGCGCGCTCAAGATCGTCGACGGTGTCATGCTGCTGGTCGACGCGAGCGAAGGCCCGCTGCCGCAGACTCGTTACGTTTTGATGAAAGCCCTCGAAGCGAACCTGAAGCCGATCGTCGTCATCAACAAGATCGATCGCCCGGACGCGCGCGTGCCGGAAGTCCTCAACGAGATCTACGATCTGTTCATCGATCTCGACGCGAAGGAAGACCAGCTCGATTTCCCGGTCCTCTACGCCAACGCGAGAGCCGGGATTGCGAAGGTAACCCTCGACGATCCTTCCGAGGATTTGCGCCCGCTTTTCGAAGCGATTATCGCCAACATCCCCCCGCCCGCCGGCGATCCCGACGCGATCCTGCAAGCGCAGGTCGCCAATCTCGATTACAGCGACTATCTGGGACGGCTTGCGATCGGCCGCGTATTTCAAGGCACTTTGCGGTATGGCGACGAGGTCGCGATCTGCCATCTCGATGGCAAAATCCAGAAGACGAAAATCACGAAGCTCTATTCTTTTGAAGGCTTGAAGCGGGTGGATGAGACGATCGCGAAACCGGGCGATCTGGTGGCGATCGCGGGCGTCGAGGGCATCACGATCGGCGAGACGATTACCAGCGCCGACACGCCCCGACCGATGCCTCCGATTCAGATCGACGAGCCGACCATCGGGATGACTTTCACGGTAAATACTTCCCCGTTCGCTGGGAGGGAAGGGCAGTTCGTCACCTCGCGCAATCTGAAAGACCGGCTCGATAAGGAGTTGCTGACGAACGTCTCGATCCGCGTGGCATCGGATACGCCCGAGACGTTCAAGGTGATGGGGCGCGGTGAATTGCAGCTCGCCATCCTCATTGAAATGATGCGGCGCGAAGGGTACGAACTCGCGGTGGGCAAGCCCGAAATCCTGACGAAAACCATCGACGGCAAGACGATGGAGCCGGTTGAAATGCTCGTCATCGACTGCCCCGAGGCCTATATCGGCGTGGTCATCGAGAAGCTCGGCAGCCGCAAAGGCAAGATGAGCAAGATGGTCAACAACGGATCGGGACGCGTGAGGCTGGAGTTCCATATTCCGTCTCGGGGGTTGATCGGGCTGCGCAGTGAGATTTTGACCGATACGCGCGGCACGGCGATTCTGAACTCGCTCTTCCACGGTTACATCGAATGGCAGGGCGAAATTCCCATGCGTCCGACGGGCTCGCTTGTGGCGGACCGCGCGGGGAAGACGACAGGCAACGCCATTTTCAATTTGCAGGAGCGCGGTGAGATCTTCGTCAGTCCGGCAACTGAAGTCTACGAGGGGATGATTATCGGCGAGAACGCGCGCCAGGCGGATCTCGACGTCAACATTGTGAAAGAGAAGAAGCTGACAAACATGCGCGCCTCGACCATGGATGAAGCGATCCGGCTGGTGCCACCGAGGCTGCTCAATCTGGAGCAGGCGATCGAGTTCGTTCGTGAGGATGAAATGGTCGAAGTTACGCCGAAATCCATACGGCTGCGCAAGAAGATTCTCAAAGCCAATCAGCGGTAGGATCAGGATATGGCGACAGGCACGCTGGTTTCGGTCGAAGAATACCTCGCGACTACGTGGCGCCCGGACCGGGACTATGTTGAGGGAGAGTTGGTCGAGCGCAACACGGGTGAACTAAGCCACGGTAGGCTCCAGACGCTGATCGCGGCGTGGCTGCTTCAGCGTGAGGCTCGATGGCGCATGAAAGCGGTGACAGAAGTGCGCCTGCAAATCAACTCCCGGCGTTTTCGTGTCCCCGATGTAATGGTCCTTTCGAGTGAGGCTCCGGACGAGGAAATCGTCAGAACCCCGCCGTTGCTGTGCATTGAGATTCTATCGAGAGGCGACACTCTCGATTTTGTCTGGGATCGAGTCGAGGATTATTTCTCGATGGGAGTTCCCGCGTGCTGGGTGATTGATCCAATCCGACGACGGGCCTGGACTGCGACGCCGGGGCATCTTGCCAAAGCGACGGATAGTATTCTCCGCGCCGGCGATATCGAAATGCCTTTGGCGGACGTTTTCAAGTAGACCGTGATCCCGGTCGAAGAATATCTGCAAACCAGCTACCGGCCTGATTGCGACTACGTCGATGGCGAAGTCCAGGAGCGGCTATGGGGAGAGTTCGATCACAGCCGCGCGATGACTGAGATCCTTTGTCACCTGATTACCCGATATCCCGGCTTGCGCAGGCGGGTGCTTCCGTCACTGAGGGTTCGCATCAACGCCACGCGCGTCCGCGTCCCCGACATCTGCGTTCTGGCGGAAAACGCTCCCGAGGAGCAAGTCGTCACATTCCCGCCGATCCTCTGCATTGAGATCCTGTCGCCGGAAGACAGAATGACCCGCTTCCTGGCAAAGCTGAACGACTACGCCGAAATGGGCGTACCCACCTGCTGGATCATCGATCCTGTCGGCCGCCGGGCATGGAACGCGACACCGGGAATCCTCGCCGAAGCCACCGACGGTATCCTGCGCACAGGCGGCCTTGAAATGGTGCTGGCCGAAGTTCTGGAATAGCCGCCTGTATTCCCGAGTTCGCCGGTGCTATGCTCACAGGCAGGCAGTTCATGAATTACCGGAAAGCGCTCGTGCTCCTGGGTGCCGGCGCCAGCCTCATTACCGCTCTATATTCCGCGCAACGCCCGTTTCGCGTCTACACAAGCATGGAGGGCTACGACAACATTGAGCTCCCCTCCGATTTTCAGGAAAAAACCGAATGGGTGTTCGCCCGGTTGATGTATCCGCAACATCCCGCCGCGCGTTTTGGAAACTACCGCCGCTTCGGCCGCCTCGACTGGAGGGAGGGCGGAACCAGCTGGACGCAGGATTATCCCCGTGCCGACCGCCACTTCGCTCAGGCCATGCGCCGTCTCAGCCTGGTTCATACGCGTTCCGCTGAACAGCCTGTCAACCTCGACGACGGCGACGACGCCTTCAACTATCCGTGGATGAACGCGGGCGAAATGGGTGACTGGAAACTGACTGACGCCCAAGCCGCGGCCCTTCGCGAATACCTGCTGCGCGGCGGCTTCATCATGCTCGACGATTTCTGGGGAACCGAGGAATGGGACCGGTTCAACGAGAGCATGCAGCGCGTTTTCCCCGACAGGCCTATCGTCGAAATCGACAATGCCGATCCCATCTTCCACGTCGTCTACGATCTGAACGACCGGTACCAGGTGCCTGGCCAGTGGGCCCTGGTGCGGGGCTCGACCTACCGCAACGGGCCGGAGGGCGCCACGCCGCATTGGCGCGGGATTTACGACGACAATGGCCGCATCATGGTGGCCATGACTTTCAATTCGGACGTGGGGGATTCCTGGGAGTGGGCGGACGACCCCGGGTATCCGGAGAAGTATTCGGCGCTCGGCATTCGTATCGGAGTGAATTACGTGATTTACTCCATGACCCATTGATCCGCGGTCGAGAGTGTTTTTTCGGGAAATGATGCGCCGCCACATAGCGTTGTTTGCTCTGGGAATTACCGGGCTGAGTATCTGCGGCGTTTTACTGGCACAGAAACCCTTCAGAGAGTGGCCGGCAATCGAGTATTCGGATTTTCCCCTGCCGGCGGACTATCAAAAGAAGGCTGAGTGGACACGCGCACGCCTTCGCTATCCGGACATCTACGGTTATCCTTTTGTCGAACTGTCGATGGGAGACCGTTTGTTCCCCGGTTACTGGACCATGGATTATCCGCGCTCGGACCGGCATTTGCTCGAAGGCGTCCGAAGGCTCACCCGCATCGACACCCGTTCCGTGGAACAGGTCGTCAGCTTCGATGGCAGCGACGACATGTTCAACTACCCGATGTTGTACGCCGTCGAGGTCGGGCACTGGAAGCTGCGCGATCAGGACGCGGCACAGTTGCGTGAGTTTCTGCTTCGCGGCGGCTTCCTCATGGTGGACGATTTCCATGGCAACATCGAATGGAGCAATTTCACACAGGGCATGAACCGGGTTTTCCCGGACCGCCCGATTGTCGAACTGCCGCCCACCGATCCGATTTTTCATGTGCTTTACGATCTCGATGAGCGCTTGCAGGCCCCCGGCGCGGACCACTACTTCAGGGATCACCTGACCTATGAATCCGGGATGGGGAACGACCTGAATGCCGGCAAGATTCCGCATTGGCGCGGGATCTACGACGACCGTGGCCGCATCATGGTCGCTATTTGCCACAACATGGACCTGGGTGACGCCTGGGAACATTCCGACGAAGCGGAGTATCCCGAAAAACTGGCGTCGTTCGCCTACCGGCTCGGGATGAACTACTTCATTTACGACTTGAGCCATTAGTACATTGGACAAACCTCAATGGACGAGGCTCATTGGACAAAGCCCCCGGATATCTGCCGCATGAGCGCCGTTCAAATGGCGCGGCTGATACGTGAAGGAAAGCTTTCCGCCCGGGAAACTTTGGAAGCTCATCTGGCTCACATCGAGCGTGTGAACCCGAAGGTCAACGCCATCGTTACCGTGGTTGCCGGCCAGGCTTGTCAAGCCGCGTCCCAGGCGGATGAATTGCAGGCTCAGGGAAAGCCGCTGGGCGCTCTGCATGGATTGCCTACGGCGCATAAGGACCTCCAGCCAACCAAAGGAATTCGCACCACGTTCGGTTCGCGCATCTTCAAGGACTTTGTTCCGAGCTGGGACTCGCCTCTTGTCAGGCGAATCAAAAGCACCGGAGCCATTACGCTGGGTAAAACCAATACTCCGGAATTCGGCGCCGGATCGCAGACGTACAACGAGGTCTTTGGCGCGACCAGGAATCCATGGGATCTGACCAAAACCTGCGGCGGCAGTAGCGGCGGCGGTGCCGTGGCGCTCGCGTGCCATATGTTACCCATCGCCGATGGCACCGACCTCGGAGCCTCCCTTCGCAACCCGGCCAGCTTCTGCGGCGTGGTCGGATTTCGCCCTTCCGCGGGATGCGTTCCGGCCACAGGCTCAGCCCCGTTTAACGTGGAGGGCCCAATGGCGCGTTCGGTGGAAGACCTCGCTTTCTACCTTTCGGCGATTGCGGAACCTGAGGCACGCGCACGTTTTTCGCAGCCACTCGAGCGCAGTTTCAAAGGTATGCGCATCGCGTGGTGGAAAGACCTCGGGGACGTCCCGGTCGACGCCGAAGTGAGAAGGATAACCAATGCGCAGCGGAGCGTATTCGAGTCCATGGGCTGCATTGTGGAAGAGGCGGAGCCCGATTTTACGGGTGCGGATGCTACATTCCGAACCCTCCGGTTCCACAGCACCGCTCTCCGCCTCGGCGACCACGTGAAGCAGCATCCGGGGCTCGTTAAGGATACGATTCTTTGGGAAATCGACCAGAACGAGCGCCTCACCGAGCGCGACGTGGCGGAGGCCACCTTGAGGCACGCGGAACTCCAACAGAAAATGCGGCAGTTTCTGACGCGCTACGAATACTTTGTGCTACCTGTGAGCCAGGTCACCCCCTTCGCCCTCACTCAGCCCTGGCCAACGGAGATCGACGGTACAAAGATGGATACCTATATTGACTGGATCAAATCGTGTTACTACATCTCGGTAATGGGCACACCGGCGATATCGGTGCCTTGTGGCTTTACCAGCGAAGGATTACCGGTCGGCATACAAATCGTGGGACGCCATCGCGACGACTGGGGCGTTCTTCAGATCGCGCATGCGTTCGAGCAGGCGCTTACTCTTCCGAAGCCTTGAAAACATAAGTCAAATTATCCGCGTCTTCCTGAGTCAAAGCGACCGGCACAATTTTCTGCGCTTTGTTTGTATCCGATTCTTTCTTCCGAGTGAGAACCTGCGAGGTCTGGTATTCGTCATCCCGGGCATGCACGATGAACCGTTTCGGGGCATTGCCTACGTAGTAAAACGGGTAGCAGGTGATAAGAGTAAGGGCCGGTGTCGGCGTTGGATCCATGACGCTGGTTTGCGTAGGCGCAACGACTTCGGTGGAATCCACTGTATAAGTGCGAACTCCCGACAGGGTTGTCACTCGGACGACATCGCCCTTGTGAATATTGCGCAGGCTTCTGAAAAAAGTATCTCGGTGGGCCGCAAGCACTACATTTCCCGCTTGTCCAGGGAG
>Ga0187876_1002454_pt1 | contig 13698 bp, 12 predicted proteins | sample June2016WEW_17_4_FD_133000 | JGI IMG/M metagenome (GOLD analysis project Ga0187876, IMG submission 133000) | Peatland microbial communities from SPRUCE experiment site at the Marcell Experimental Forest, Minnesota, USA - June2016WEW_17_40 | ecosystem: Environmental > Terrestrial > Soil >... | reverse complement strand
TACGATTCTCCACACTACGCCGTCATCCAACGTCGCATACATACCCGACGCGGCTATACTCTCCGGAGATTTTACCGCTTTCGCCAGCCCTGCTTGCAATAGCGGCAAACAGTTCAACCTGAGCGCGGCGGCCGGCTTTACAAACAATCAGATCTCACCTTCGATGTTCAGTGCCCCGGCGCAGAAAATCGCGGCGATCCTGCCGAGCGCAAGCGCCAATCAGTGCGGGAAAGTGACCTACGGGCTTCCCGGCGGCCAGACCGAGAATATGGGAGTCGCCAAGATGGACTGGCAAATCAACGACAAGGAGTCGGTGTATATACGTCCCTTTGCCACGAACCTCGACACGCCATCGACTTACGACGGGAAAAATGCGCTTACCTCTTATGCCTACCATATGAACTTCCGTGTCTACTCGGTGGCGATTGGCGACACCTATGTGATCGGCAGCAACATGGTAAACTCCTTCCGGGTCGGATTGAATCGTTCGACCGCCATCAAAATACCGGACGATCCGGGCTACAGTTGGGAACAGTTCGGAGTTGCCGCTCCCTATCAACCCACTCCCAACCCCCGGTTTACGATTTCCGGCGGCAACGGCTTCCAATTCGAACAATCGGCGGCTGTCACGGCGGATCACGGCGGGCCGAATTTTAATATCAACGAAGATTACAGTTGGGTCAGGGGATCCCACCAACTCGCGTTCGGCGCCACTTACAATCATGTGATTTTGAATTATTCGTCCGGAACCAACGCCGGCGGCACGATGACCTTCAATGGCACGGCCACCGGCCTCGGTATGGCCGACTTCATGCTCGGCGATGCCACGACATGGGCGCAAGGCAACGTTCAGAATGTTCTGTACGACCGCCAGAACTACATCGGAATGTATGCACAGGATTCGTGGAAAGCCACGTCGCGATTGACCGTGAATTACGGCTTGAGGTGGGAGCCGTTTTTCGCCTTCACCAACAAGCACGGTTATTTCGACCACTTCGATGAATCGCTGTTCCTTCAAAACGTGCACAGCACTTTGTATCCAAATGCACCAGCCGGACTGTTTTTCCCAGGCGACCCTCAATGGACGCCGGGAGGTAACAGTATCGCCAACAACCGCTACGGTGTTTTTCTGCCCCGTCTGGGCCTCGCATACGACCCCTTCGGCGATGGTAAGACAACCATCCGGGCATCGGTCGGCATGTTCACCGACCGGGGCGCCCTGTACTCCATGAGCGCGATGGCGCAGGATGCGCCATACGGTACGGCCCTTAGCATTCCCAACGTGCCCATGGCCAATCCCTGGGCAACAACTCCGGGCGGAAATCCGCTGCCTTTTGTCCTTACCCCTAACTCGGTCTTTCCAACCTTTGCCTCATACGTCACCGCTCCTTTCAACTGGAAGCCAACCTGGGTGAATCAATTTAACTTTGGCATTCAGAGACAGATCGGGGCGGACTGGCTGGTCACGGCGAACTATGTGGGAAACACCATTTCGCATCTGATCGTCGAAAACCAGATCAACCCGGCGGCATTTCTGGGAACGGGGCCCTGCACGATTAACGGAACAGCCTTCGCGAACTGCGGCACGACCGCCACCAACAACCAGCGGCGCCTGCTCTATCTGGCGAATCCGTCGCAGGGCCAGTATTACGGGGAAGTTTCCGTCATCGACGATGGAGGGACGGGATCCTACAACGCTTTGTACCTCCAACTGCAAAAGCGCTTCAGTAAAGGTCTGAACGTTCTTTCCAATTACACCTGGTCCCACTGCATCAGCGACCTTTGGAACGGAAATCCGGGCAATAATGGAGCTTCCGCAGTAACGCCGGGTAACATCCGCAATGACCGTGGTAACTGTTTCCCGAGCGATCAGCGGCAAGTTTACAACCTTTCCGTCGTCTATCAGACGCCGAAATTTTCAAACCGGATGTTGACGCGAATTGCAAGCGATTGGCAGTTCGCGCCCATCATGAACATAAAATCCGCCCAATTCTATAACGTGACCACCGGCACCGATGTCGCTCTCAACGGCGAAACGACTCTCCAGAGGCCGAATTTAGTGGCCGGTGTGAGCCCTTACGTGACAGACCATAATGCGTGCACGAATGCTCCCTGCATAGCCTGGGGCAACCCGGCGGCCTTCGTTAACCCGGCCATCGGCACGCTGGGCACGGTCAGTCTCAACTCTCTGAAAGGGCCTGGAATTTTCCAGTTTGACATGGCCCTTTCGCGGACGTTCGCAATCAGGGAAAGGAAAACGCTGCAAATCCGGGCCGAAGCCTTTAACCTTCCGAATCACGTGAACCCCTCGATTCCGGGCGCCACAGCCGGCGTGGGGTCCACGACGAGCAGCCCCAACAGTTTCACGGTTACTTCAGATATCAGCGGAACCAATGGGTTGCAGGGCAGCACGGGACTTCCAGACGGCGATTACCGCGTGATTCAGCTCGCGCTGAAGTTCGCCTTCTAGCAGGATCCCGAAAAACGCAATTTGGCCGCCGATTAACGCAGATGAGCGCTGATGACTCAAGTTGATTGTTTTCAATCGGCGTTGATCAGCGGCCAGTTCTGTTTCGGCCTTTTTCGGAGCCTGCTGGATCGTGAGTTCCAGTACCCATGCAGAGATCGGGAGCTATAAATCCATCGCCTTTCGCCGATGTGAGCAACAGGTGATAAGAATCGATGAGAATTAATGATGCCGGACCCGGGTTCCCGGTCGACGCGCAACCGCCGCTGAACCCGGCTCATTCAGGACCGGTGGAGGGCGGTACACTCAGCCATGCCGGCGGGGATCGGGTCGTTCTGTCTCCCGCGGCCGCGTCGACTTTGCACGATTCGTCCGCGCGAATATCCGAGATTAAAGCGGCAGTGAGTTCCGGGGATTATAATCCGTCCTCTTTCTCCGTCGCCGGCAAAATGGTCGCAGGCGCCCTGGCCAGGATTGGCTGAGAGCGCGGCACATCCGGCGAGATCAATTCGCTCGCGGCGATCCGCTGCGTGCGCGTCCGCGTTCCGCAATCCCCGCCCGCGCATATGATGGTTGGCACGGAAAGCGGTGCATGGAAACCACGGCCAGGGTGAATATCAACAGCCTGATCGATAACAGCAGGCTGGGCGCGTATCAATGGGGGATTTTCATCCTGTGCGCCCTGTGCCTGATTATGGACGGCTTCGATCTGCAGGCAATCGGCTACGTCGCGCCCGCCCTTGTGCGCGACTGGAAAATACCCAGTGCCTCCCTCGGACCCGTGTTCAGTGCCGCCCTGGTGGGCGTTCTGGTGGGCTCGCTGCTTTTCAGCATGCTTGCCGATAAGATCGGGCGACGGCCGGTCCTGATCGCGGTCTCCGTCTATTTTTCCGCGCTGACTTTCTTTACCGCACGTACCAACTCCGTCAACGAACTGATCGCTGCCCGGTTTCTCGCCGGCATTGGCCTCGGGGGCATTATGCCCAACGCCCTGGCCCTGGTGGGCGAGTATAGTCCCGCCCGGCTGCGCGTTACGGTAATGATGGTCGTTTCCAACGGCTTCACCGCGGGCGCCGCTATCGGCGGTTTTGTCGCCGCCGCCCTGATTCCCGCCTACGGCTGGCGAGGCGTATTCTATTTCGGCGCCGCCGTTCCGCTCGCCATCGCCGCACTCATGTTTTTCGTTCTACCTGAGTCTTTGCAGTTCATGGCCCTGCGGGGGAGCAGCCCGCGCAAAATTGCGCTGGCCCTGCGGAACATAGATCCTGGCGCGCCCTCCGGCGAAGGCGTAGCGTACGTGGTGAATGAAGAGAAGAAGCGGGGAGTGCCGATCACGCATCTTTTCGAGGAAGGCCGGGCGCTCGGCACTGTGCTTCTTTGGGTCATCAACTTCATGAACCTGCTGAATCTCTACTTCCTTTCGAACTGGCTCCCCACTGTGGTGCGCGATCTCGGCTATTCGAACTCGAATGCAGTCCTCGCCGGCGCCATGGTGCAGGTCGGAGGAACGATAGGAGCTTTTGCCCTCGGCTGGTTCGTCTACGAGCTGGGTTTCGTTCCGGTGCTGACTTCGTGTTTCCTTCTCGGCGCCCTGAGCATCGCGGCAATCGGGCAGCCGTCGCTTGGCATCGTTCTCCTTTTCATTGTTGTATTCGTGGCAGGCTGGTGCGTGCCTGGCGCACAGGCCGGGATCAACGCGCTTGCGGCGGTTTATTACCCTACGGACCTGCGCGCCACAGGCATCGGTTCGGGGCTGGGAATCGGACGCATCGGTGCGATCGTGGGGCCGCTCGTGGCGGGCGAACTGCTGCGCCGGAAGTGGGCTTCGCGGGAGTTATTCTACGCCGCTGCGATTCCGGCGCTGATCTCGGCGATCGCGATGTTCTCGATGCGTCGGGTCCTCAAGACCCCGCTATCGCCGCTCGCGCCACAGGCCGAGCGCCTGTTGCACGGGCCGATCCGAGAAACTGAATAACACAGCTTCGTTCGCGGCTTCATGCGAGACCGGATACCAGGAAGGCACAACGAAAATATCGTGCCGCCCCCAACTCACAACCTGATCGCCGATCCGGCTCTGTCCGCTTCCCTCCGCACAGCAGTAGATCGTGGAATCGGTGGAGAGATACGTTTCGGATTTAAATCCCGCGGGCAGCAGTTGCAGAAAAGCGCCGATCGTCGGCATCGGATATCCGCCCGTGGCCGGGTTGACATACCGCAGTTTCACGCCATGATGTGAATCGAGCGGGCCGTTCCGGTATAGCTGGTCCAGCGCTTCGCGGCTTCGGGAGTATGGGTAACTGAAGACGGGCGCCGACAGGTTTTTCGACTCGTAATCCACCGGAAGCATGTTCGCGCCGAAGCGGGCCGCGGAATCGCCCTCCGGCCGCGTTATCGGCTGTGCCTCTTCGCCGGGGTAATGTTCGGCGAAGCTGGCGCCGAGCATATTGACCAGCGGCACATCGAGCCCATCCAGCCAGATCACGGGCGCATCGCCCGGGTTACCGTGATCGTGCCAGGTCCACGAAGGCGTGAGAACAAAATCGCCCGCTTGCATGGTCGTGCGCTCGCCCTCTACCGCTGTATAAGCGCCCTTCGATTCGAGCACGAAACGCAACGCGGATGCCGCGTGCCGATGGCTTGCTGTAAATTCTCCGGGCAGTACCAGTTGCACTCCGGCATAGAGGCTCCGGGTAATCTGCGAAGCGCCGCGCAGGCCGGGATTTTCCAGAACCAGGACGCGGCGCTCCGCCTCCAGCGCGGTGATTAAACCGCCGGCTTCCATCAGCAGCGGGCGAATTTCGTCGTATTGCCACAGCGCGGGGATGCAGGCGGTACGGGGCTCGGGCGTCACCAGCGCGCCCAGCACTTCCCACAGCGGCGCCATGCTCTTTGCGTCGAGACGCCGATAAAAATCGTGCCGCTCGGGGGATATTGCAGGCTTCTCGAAAAACGCGGCTGTCGCCATGATTTCTCCTTTCCTACTCGTTCAATACAAGATTCTCGAACTCCGTTTCAAATGCTCTGAGCGCATTAAGAACGGCTGCCCGTCGCTTTTTCATTCTGAACGATTCAGCGGTCCCCCGGAACTGAGTAGCGGGTTTATACATTGCGGAATGCTCAACTTCCCAGAAAAGCCCGGTCAGCACAGAAACGATCTGATATTCGGCTCTGACCTGATCGCCTGTTTGATAATGGCCCGAGTATTTGAACGCCAGATGCCCATCGCCATCGAGGACTGGATCAGACTCCCAGTCCTTAAAGTGCTGCAGCAGAATACCATCGATTTCAGTCAGGCGCTGAGGTGGAAACGCAAGTACGCGAACGCCCGCGAGATCCTTCAAGCTCTTAAGCGTATAGAGGTCCGGTCGATCACGGTCGAAGGTTGCCCCTTCCTGAAAGCCGCGCAATTTTTCGAGCGCACTCTCACAATCCTTAACTCTGGACTTGACAACCAGTTGCTCGTACTTTTTCAGGCGCTCGGAAATCGGGATCAGATGGTACCTGACTTTGGTTTCAAGCTGTCCTGATATACGGCGCATATGCGGGAGGAGAGTAAAATATTCTTCCCGGAGCCGATCTTCGATCGTGCGATCTCCCATTAGCCAAGCACGATTTCAAGCTGACTTCTTACGGATTCGGAAGGCTCGTCATTAAAGTAAAACTTCCACCCAGTCTCCTGGCTGGGCTGCAAAATGCGGTCTTGAAGAACGCTCTCTGGCTTGTCCTCAATGAACGCGACGCTAAAAGCCTTTTTCGCTTTTCGGTTCACATAGAGTCGGCGGTCGAAGTTGTACTTATAGCCTGCTTCTTCGAGGATGCGTTGCTTCACATCCAGCGCGGTCGATTCCGACATAGGCATTGTGCTTCGATTGTATCCGAAATCGCGCGGCAGACCCATCTATGCCGCGCGCACGGCTCTATGCTGCGCGAACAGCGACAGTCATCGTGCCGATTTTCTGGATTGTCGCCACAATGCGGTCGCCGGGAACTATGGGGCTGACCCCCTCCGGCGTGCCCGTGCTGATGATATCGCCGGGATAGAGAGTGTAGAAAGACGATGCGAGTTCGATCAATTCCGCCACGCCGAGGATCATGTACTTCGTGTTCGAGTTCTGCCGCACTTCGCCATTCACCGATATCCCGAGGTTGAGGTTTCCGGGATCGGGAATCTCATCCGCCGTTACGAGCCAGGGACCCAGCACCATATAGCTGTCGGGGGACTTGCGGAAGCTGCGGTCCTCCGTTCCCCGGATCGTTATGTCCAGCCCGATCGCGTAACCAGCCACATAATCCAGGGCCTCCACGCGCGAAATGTTATTACCCTTTTTCCCGATGACCAGTGCGAGTTCCACTTCATGATCGTTCCGGCGATCCAGGTGCCGAAGCGCGATTCCCTCACCGGGTCCAACGAGTGCACTGCACGCCTTCAGAAACAGGCCGGCCTTTTGAATCGTGATCGTGTGCGCCTGATTGTTCTGGTGAAGCTGCTGGTCGCCCTTCACCTCGTCGAGGTGCTTCTGATAATTGACAGGCGCGGCGATAATTTTCGTCGGATTCGCCACCGGGCTAAGCAACCGGACGCTTGCCAGTGGCTTCGAAGGCGCGCCGCCCCGGATTGCCTGGATTCGCTCCTTAACCTTATCAAGGTTCGCGAAAAGAAGGTCGTAGGAAGGGAGGGGATAACGGAAAGCGGTCAACAGGTCCAGAGCCGCTGTTACATCCAGAACATTTGCCCCCTCGACAACACCCAGGCGATTCTCATCAAACCGGCACAGCACCATGCCCAAATAGTACTATCCTTGCTAACGGCTCAGCTCAGCTATTTCCTGGCGGAGACCAGCGGCCTGTGGCGAGTCGGGATGCCGTGCCACGAAGTCGCGCAACACGCGGACCGCTGAAGGGCGGTCGCCGCGCTTAAGATAAATCTCAGCCAGCGGCAACTGCGGATGCGAGAAGTGTGCGGGATCGAGTTGGACCGCGGTCTTCAGGTATTTCTCCGCCGAATCCAGATCGTTGAGGCCGAAATAAGAGAGCCCGAGCTGGGAGTTGGCGAGGGCATCGTTCGGTCTCCGCGCGACTGCTCGCTGGTTGTATGCCATAGCTTCCCGGGGCCGCCCGAGGTTCAGCAACACGCCACCCAGGTTGACGAGCGGCTCGAAGGCTTCGGGATCGATATCGAGCCCCCTGCGGAAATTCGTTTCCGCTTCCGTGTACCGATGCGTCTGGTACGCGATCGTGCCCAGTTGATTCCAGGCGGCCACGAATCGCGGCGCAATCTCAACCACGCGCCGCAGGTGCACCGTCGCGCGATCGGATTCGTTGCGGCGCAGGCGTTTCTGCGCTTCCTGGTATTCCTTAATGGCATGATCGGGGATTGAGAGAATAGCGGCCGAAACGGTCGCTCCTGGCGTGCGGGCGCCGTCGGATTCGAAACGGCTGTCGTTGCTTCTGAGAGCGAGGTCAAGACGGCCCCTCGAATCCACCGTCCCCGGGCTCAATTCGATGGTTTGCAGCGATTCGCCGCGCGCCGCTGTCGAGACCGCGAGTGTGTACGTGCCAGCCGGGAGTTTCCGGAACCGGAAACGGCCGTCCGCGTCGCTTACGGTGGAACTTTCGAATGGCGCCGTCGCGCCGTGCAGGAAAATGTGAACCGCAGCCGGCGGCTCGACGCGGCCCGTCAATTCGTATCCGGAGCAGCGAAACGCCAGAAAAGCGATGGTCCATGCGTACCGCATCGCCATAGATTATAGTTCGATCGGCCTGCCGTGGCAGTCAACGCCCGAAGCGCAGCTGCATCCAGCCGAGAAGTGTGAATCCCGCGGCAACCGCAAATCGCAGCGCGATGTCCGCCAGACCCGCACCCTGCAGCAGGTGCACAATTGCCAACAGCGCAAAGCCCAAACCGATGCACAGGTACCACCATCCCCAGTGCCTTGCCTGAAATCTGCGCACCAGCCCATTGTCAACCAGCGCCTCGTTATGGGAGGCGGAAATGTATGAAAAAAGACGTCGTTTCCGGCACCAGAAATCTCGAATTGGTCGAATTAATGATTTTTATGAAACCTTTAATATTCCTGGCGGGTTGAACTCCGTAAAGTCATGCGTGTTGATGAGACCCTTGATATATGTAGGACCCGGTTCATTTTTCTCCACTACCACATCTTCAAGAATGGAGGCACGACGGTCGAATCGATTCTGCGGCGGGAGTTCGCCGGAGGATATGCCACAGTTCACGGCCCCACCGACGACTCAGTCCTGGACGGAAAGAACCTGACGGAATTCCTCCGCCAACGCCCAAATATCTCGGCTGTCTCCAGTCATCACCTGCGCTATCCAAAACCTGTTGTACCCGGCTGGGCCATCTTCGATTGCTGTTTTCTGCGCCATCCTCTCGATCGGCTGGTTTCGCTCTACAATCATTTCCGAAGGACTAACTCTTCCGATCCACTCAGCTACCGCGCCCGCCGGCACGCCCCGCGAGAGTTCATGAAACAACTGCTGCGCGATTCGCCGCACCTGGTGACCGACGTACAGGTGACGCAACTCGCGAATTCAGGGATTTTCGCCCGGCCGGCCAACGAGCACGAGCTTGAGCGCGCGATACAAATGTTCCGCGACACGGCTGTCCCCGGGATTGTAGAGCGGTTCGCGGAAAGTCTGGTTGCGGCCGAGTACTTTTTAAAGCCGGCGTTTCCGAAACTGAGGCTCCATCATATCCCCGAAAACGCGAGCCGACCGGTCAGGCCCTGGCACCCGCGCCGCCTGGACGAAATGGAAAAGACCCTGGCCGACCTCTGGGGCGACGATGTATATACAGCTTTGCTTCGACTGAATCAGTTCGACACTGAGCTCTTTCGCCAAGCTCAGATCGAAATCCAGCGCAGGCTCTTCCTCCTGCCCGATCTGCAGGAAAGGCTGGTTGATTTCAAGGCGAGGTGTGCGCCGCTTCAGCTAACAGATTATGCCGAGGCGCGAGAACGCTGCCGTGTCGAAGTCCAGGTCCAGGCCGGCGCGGCGGGGTGACCCCATATCCGGCTTTGGGCCGTTCCTCCAACGCAAGGGTCGTCAAGGCGCCGATGCGATTCTCACCCCTCCGGCGCTGTTTCCAGGAAAATCCAGGCTGAACGTCACCCCTGGCCCCGAGTTGATCCTGAGTTTGCCATCCAACTGCTCAGCAAGGACATCGACAATGCGCAAACCCAGGGATTGTGCCTTCTTCCAGTCCAGACCTTCCGGTAGACCGATGCCGTGATCCGACACTGTCAGCTGTATGTGCCCGGCGGGTGTCTCCTTGAGTTCAATAATCACTTCACCGGCATAGCCTTTCGGGTAGGCGTACTTCAAGGCGTTCGTCACGACTTCGTTCAAAATCAGGGCGCACGGTATGGCTTGGCCGATTTTCAGCCGCACGGGCGAGACATCGAGCCGGCTGGTGACGTGCGTAGCCGTGCTGGCATATGAATTGAACAACTCACGAACGATCGTCTGCGTATAGTCTCCAAAATCGATCTCATCCATTTTGGGACTGCTATAGAGCCTTTCGTGAATCAACGCCATCGAGAGGACCCGTTGCCGGCTTTCTCTCAGAACCGCCGCCGCACCGGGGTCCGTCAGCGAGCCTTCCTGCAACATCAACAGACTGCATATTATTTGCAGGTTGTTCTTGACCCGATGATGAATTTCTTTCAGCAGCGTTTCCTTTTCCAGCAGGGACCGGAGTTGTTCTTCCTGCGCTCGCTTCAAGTCGTCGATGTCGGTACAGGTTCCAAACCACTTGACGATCCGCCCCGTGGCATCGCGCATGGGCACTCCCTTTGTGAGAAACCAGTGGTAGCTGCCATCGGCCCGCCGCAAACGACATTCAATCCGGTATGTTCCGCCGTTCTCAACCGCCTGGTTCCATGCGTTCCAGGCGGGCTGCTTATCGTCGGGATGGAAAGGTGTGTTCCAGCCTGTGCCGTAGCTCTCCTCCAGGGTCAACCCGGTGTATTCGACCCATCGTCGATTGAAGTAGACGTTCAAGCCGTCGGGATTGCAGATCCAGACCAACTGCGGCACGGATTCCGCCAGTGTCCGAAACGCCTCTTCGCTCTCTTGCCGCGCTTCCTCGGCGCGCCGACGTTGCTCAATCTCCGCCAACAGGGCTTCGTTGGTCGCTGACAGCTCTTTAGTCCGTTCCCGGACACGCAGTTCCAGTTCGTCGTGCGACTTTCGGAGTGCCTCATGCATCTGCTTGCGCTCGGTAATGTCGGTCACGAAGCAACAGTAGAGCTCCACATGGCCCGCCTGATCCCGCAACGGGTGGACCAGGAGTTCCACGGGCACGCGCCGCCCATCTTTCGTGATGTATTCCTTCTCGTAGCGCACCGGTTTTCCGGTGCGGTCGAGTTCGGCCAACGCCGCCATCTCCGCTCCGATCCACTCGGGAGGAGTCAACATGGTCCTCCACGACGTGGTGTGCAACTCTTCCGGACTGTAGCCGGTGAGTTCACAAAACGCGCGGTTGCAGACCCCCATCCGTCCGTCCGGATACCCCGTGCCAAAGGGCTGTACCGACGTTTCGAGAATCTCCGCCAGAAAGCGCTCGCGCCGCAGACCCTCCCTGCGGTCGATCCTTTTCGCACCACCACGCCGGTCGGCCGTCACTTGATTTCTCCGTTCAACTGCTGCCTTTCTTTCGGGCGAGCATTCTTGCGGCTATTGCAATCAACTGATCCGGCTTCACCGGCTTTCCGACAAATTCAGCACGGCCCGACTTCAGGAGCTCATTGTCTCTGAGTTCCTCTTCGGTGTATCCAGACATAAATAACACCCGGGTCCCAGGACAGGCGCCCACCCATTGCTTCGCCAGTTCCGGCCCTGTCATCCCCGGCATCATTACGTCCGTTATCAAAAGGTCGATGGTTTCTTCGTGGAGGCCCGGAAACCGGAGGGCATCCTCACCCGACGAGGCTTCGAATACGCGAAGGCCGGAAGGCGTGAGTTGATCGCGCAGCACCTCTCGAATTGCCGCATCGTCTTCAACCAGCAGAACATTACCGGTGAGAGGGCGCTCAATGGATTCGGGCTGAAATTCGCGAATTTGCTCCTGCCTTGCGACAGGGATCTCGGAAAGCGGAAACGAAATGCGAAATTCAGTCCCCCTGCCGGGTTCGCTTTTCACCTCGATGGTTCCAGACCATTTCGTGACGATGCTATGCACCATCGTCATCCCAAGACCGGTTCCCTTTCCACCCTTCCGGCTGAAGAAAGGTTTGAATATTCCGCGCCTCGTTTCTTCCGTCATGCCGATTCCGGTATCCCTGAGCTCCATTTCCGCCAGCCCGGAGTTGTTACGGCACGTTGTGATCGTGAAGGTACCGCCTTGCGGCATGGCATCACGCGCATTGATGGCCAGATTAATCAGAACCTGCTGAATTTGAGTTCGATCCGACGCTATCGGCAGGCTCCCCGAACAGCGTTTCTCGACCAATGAGCACTTGGCTCCCAGGATCTGCCGAAGCATCCTGGAGCTCGCAATAATCAGTTCGTTCAGATCGAAAATCTCGGACTTCAGCGCGTCTTTCCGGCTGACGGTCAACAACTGGCGGCACAAGACAGCGGCGGACTCCCCAGCCCCGCTAATCTGAGCCAAAGCGTCGGCCGCCTTGAGATGCTCGGACCGGGCAAGGTCGGCGTAGCCGAGAATAACCGTCAGCAGATTATTGAAATCGTGGGCCAACCCACCCGCCATAATCGCGATGGTCTCCATGTTCTGGCTTTCCTCCGCGCGCCGTTCGAGTTCGCGTTGGCTGGTGATATCTCTGAATACGATGACCGATCCCAGCAGCCGGCCATCCTCGCTCTGATTGGCGCTTATCACCGTCTGAACCAACGCCACGGAGCCGCTGACGCTTTGCAGACTATACTCGCCACTCAACGTGCGAACGCCCTCCGGACTCAACACCGCCAGGGTGGGATCGGCGACCGGCTCTGCTGTCTTTGGATCGGATACCTTGAAGACTGCGGAGGCGAACTCCCCTGCAGCCCTTTTGATGTTCCATCCCGTCAACTCTTCCGCAACTGGGTTCATGAATTCGATGCGACCGGTGCAATCCGTCGCGATAACCGCGTCTCCGATATTCCGGAGGGTTGCCGAAAGCCACGCCTCGCTTTGTCGAAGCCTTTGTTCCGTCTGATGTTTGGCGAGCGCCATCTCGATTTGGGTGCGGAGGGTGTCCGTTACGAACGGCTTCGTGATGTAGCCGAACGGCCCCGAGATTTTGGCCCGTTCGATCGTGAAACTATCGGAGTGAGCGGTTAAATAGACAACAGGGACATCCAGAGCCTTCCGGATCTCCTCCGCCGCGTGGATCCCATCTTTCTCGCCGCTGAGCTGGATGTCCATAAGTATCAGATCGGGAGGAGTGCTGACGGCGAGGCGGAGCGCTTCGTCGGCCGTCCTCGCAATCGAAGTCACGGAGTAACCCAAGCATTGCAGGCGCTCTTTGAGATCCATCGCAATCAGCGCCTCGTCCTCAACCAGCAGAATTCTCTTAACTGCAATTGCAGGAGCAGTCTCTGTCATTTGTATCTCCTCCCGGACCGCATTTGTATGCTTGAACACATAACCGGCCAAAGCTATGTGCCCTATTCCAATGGATTACGACTCTTCTGAAGAAAGACTGCGTGAATTTGCGCCTAAAATTGAGCGAATGGACGCAAGGTGACGGCTGCGTATTCAGTATCCATCGCCGGTCCAATCCTGACCGTTCGGGGATGCCAGGGCTCAGCCGATCCTGTGCAGCGCCGTTTCGTCCCGGTGCTTCGTGAGATACGGCATGAACGGCGTTCCGCCCGTTCCCACCGCGTGCGGATTCTTGTCGTCCGTCTGAGCCTGGCGGAAAATGTAACGGGCAGCGTACTCCAGGTGGAGCGAGCGGAACTGCCTGAGTCCTTCGAGGCAGGCATTGTACACTTCCGTGAGCCCCGGTCGGCGGCACCGTTCGACAAACGGGCGCACTGATGCCCGCGCTTCAAGCGACTCGATGAATGCCCGATGGGCGGGAGGCATGTAGGTCCGCATCTCCATCAGATAAGAGCGGAGGATGTCCTCTTTGTGTTCGACCCCGAGCATCGCGTCCAGTGACGGAACGATCGCGCTCTGAGCGCCCGTCTCGCCGCGGAACTGTCGCGGCCGACCACCATAAGCGTCGACGCCTTCATAGATCACTCCGCGCGGAAGATCGGGG